>JAEEGL017224663.1_pt1 | contig 23705 bp, 18 predicted proteins | sample 9134231 | NCBI WGS metagenome assembly JAEEGL01 (sample SAMN16246548, study PRJNA631951) | gut metagenome | biome: gut microbiome; feature: rumen; material: fiber-attached | host: Bos | place: Iran: Karaj | collected 2018-10 | reverse complement strand
GGTAACGCCTGTTGCAAAGCAGCTTTCCGACCATACTGTGACCAGCCCTGATCCCGGCGAATTCGGCGGCTTTCTCATATGGCATACCGAGCAGAAATGCCGAGTAAAGCGAGGAGAGTCTGGCCGCCTGCAATTCATTTACCTGTGGCCTGCCGCCAACGATCACGTATCCGTAGGGCGTGTGTTTCATAGCCTTATATCCTTTCCCGGAAGACAGGTCCGCACTTCATGACGAATCCTACTTCCTTTCTGCTGAAAACTATTACCCGGTCGACGTACTTCGTGAATACTTCGTCTGAGAACGCCGTCAGTTTTTCTGCCCCGGCAGTGTATTTGAGCAGTTCGTTCAACGCCCTCTGACGGTCAAGACCCGATCCGGGGTCGCCTTCAATCACGGAACGCGCCCTGTGGATCTCTTTTTCCTTTTGCGCCATGGCGTCGAGTTCTTCTCTGTACACGGCTGCGTCGAGCAGTTTCCCGGCTAAGAACCTGTCCGCCGCCTGCCTTCGTTCGGCTATCTTTTCAAGTTCGGCGTTCAGTTCCTCAAGGCGGTCCAGAGCCTCCCTGTTCCCGCCGCCGAGCAGTCTGCCTGACATGGGAAGCAGCACGGCGCTACGTCCGCATATCAGTTTATTTATCATGTTCACGAACGCGGCTTCAATGTCCGCGCTTCTCACGGGGAGCTGTCCGCATTTCTTTTTGTCCGTGATGTGAGTGACGCAGCCGTACCGGATCTCGCCGAGTATATGTCTGCGTTTGCATACGCCGCCGCAACAGCCGCAGAATACTTTCCCAGACAGGGCGTACCGCCGCGTGTACTTACGGTCTTTGGTTATGCCTTTTTCTCTGGCGTTGTTGTCAATGGCGGCATTGGCTGCCCGGAACACTTCCTCGCTAACGATGGGTTCGTGATGACCATTGACGCGATACACCCCTTTTTTACCGCGATTCGTATGGGTATTGAACCGGTCGTCAGTATAGGTTTTCTGAAATACAGCGACGCCTGTGTACGTTTCGTTGTGGATCATATCGAGTATAACGGAACTGCGCCACATGCCGCCGCGCGCCGTTGGTATTCCTTCTTCATGCAGTTCGCTGGCGATCTTAGCGCCGGACTTGCCTTCAAGCATCGACGTGAACATCCGTCTTACTATCCCGGCTTTATCCTCATCGACGACCATTCTGCCATCCACGTTTTTATAACCGTAGGCGGGAGTGCCGATCACATAGGTGCCGTTCCTGAACTGCTTCTGGATGCTCCATTTGGTGTTTTCCGAAATGGAGCGGGATTCATCCTCCGCAAGGCTCGACATGATGGAAAGCATCAGTTCGCCCTCCATATTGCCGGTGTTGATATTTTCTTTCTCAAAAAAGATGTGAACGCCCATCGCGCTGAGCATCCGGACTGTCTCTACTGTTTCCACGGTATTCCTGGAAAAGCGGCTGATCGACTTTACGAGAATAAAATCGATGAGCCCACGCTCACAGTCGGCAAGCATGCGGAGCAAGCCGCTGCGCTTGGCCATCTTCGTGCCGGAGACGCCTTCGTCGTAATACAGACCGGCGTATTCCCAGTTCGGGCAGTTTCGGATGACCTGTTCGTAATGCTTCTTCTGCGCGTCCAGACTTACGTGTTGATCGGCGGAATCCGTAGACACCCTGGCGTAGGCCGCCACACGGAGTTTTTTCTCCGTTTTCGCAGCCGCATCGATCTTGGTTATCCGTGTCATCGTCTCAACTCCCATCCTTGAAAGGGTATAGCATATATCACTCTAAAGGGTTGGAATATCAAGTCAAATTTTGGATAAATCCCGCAATCGCCGGAGAAAACTTTTCGCGGTTTTTTGCCATGATCATATCGAATTCGCCTTGAGTGATAAACCCTTGGTCCAACAGTTTCCGGGTTATCTGGCTGGCGGCGATGTAAGCGAACTCGCGCCGCATGTGATCGTCCGTGCGCTCAACTTTGGCCGTCATAAATGGCATATTCTGTATCGATGTAACGTTCATAAAAACACCTCCCGTCACTTACCACTGGAGGTGGAGAGGCGCTTTTGACGAAAAAAACAGAAAAAAAGTTGGAACCACTCAAAACAGCCGAACAGAAAGGGCCATTTTGAAGAAAAAAAGGCCCAGCGTAAAAAAATCAACGATGGGCCGGTTGGTCATATCATTTCAGGTGTTAGTTCACACGGGAAACGCAATCGATTTTGCTCTGTCGGAGATTACTATCAACGGCCGGCTGCCCGTATTCCAACGCTGGTATAGCCTGATATCAACCCCCGCACTGGCGGCAACTTCCATCTGGGAGCGACCTTTTCTTCTCCGTGCTTTGCGGAGCAGTCCGGATTCCCGCATCATGCTTCTGTCTTGGCAAGCAGCCTAATTTTAGTAATCGATTTTGGCTTCCGTTTCAGGCACCCGCAGCTTCTGGTATTCTTGTAGAGAAGATTTTTCTGGCGTACAATAACCTCTTTTCCGCACTCGCAGCGGCAGAGCCAGCAGGACTCAAGCGCGCCTTGTGAAGTGACGACCGGGTCGACTTCCATTAGCACAGTCAGCCTGCTGAAAACCTGACCATTGAGATCGAGTCTGGATTTACCGCTGCTGCAATCGCAAAAAACATTTGCTGCGCGGAGAAGAACGTCTTTTGAGACCGTATGTATCCTTCCGCAGTCGCAGCGTACGTTCCAGTACCGCATATCGTGCTTCATCGGCGCGGGTGACAGCAGTGTCAACTTCCCAAAGCGGAAACCCCTCTTCATCTGCCCTCTGAGACAGCCGCAGCTGCGGGTATGTCCCGAGAGAAGATTACTCTGTTCGGCGACCGTTTTTCTGCCGCAGTCGCATATGCACTCCCAGAATTTCTTATAATCTGACATTTCAGGTTTGGGTTTATTCGCTTTTCTTATAACCAGGAGCCGTCCGTAGCGGTTGCCAGCCAGATTATTATGTCCGGGTTTTCCACCACTGCGGACGCATCCGCAGCTTCTGGATCCTTTTAGGCTCACGAGATTACTGTGCTGTATCGTTTTGATGTTTCCGCATTCGCACCGGCATATCCACATCCGGCGGTATTTTGAACCGCTCCACATCGGTTTGCCCTCGGCTATTACTGTGAGCTTCCCGAATGTCTGTCCGATGAGATCCACGCGTTTTTTCATCTGAGTCCGATAACATCCGCAGCTTTTGACAAGCCCTCCTCTTTTGAGGCACGTAAACAATACAGTTCTGGTATTGCCGCAGTCGCATAAACAATTGACGCGTGCCAAATGATACCCTTGTATAGTAGTAAATGGTTCAGCTATCGACGTGATCACAAGTTTGTTGTACCTGTGTCCGATATACTCTTCATTCATATGTATCTTGCTGCCGTTTCGATATAGGATCGAACTGCTTTGCCGCTGCCCGTCTCAGGCATCCACAGCTCCTGGTCGTTTTGCGCAACAAATTCTTCCTGCGTACAACAACTTCCTTGCCGCAAGTGCAGCGGCAGAGCCAGCTCGGAATATTTCTCCCCCCTGAATCCTTAACTGGATCGACTTCCATCAGTGCTGTCAACCTGCCGAATACCTGCCCGGTTATATTGATTCTCGGTTTATCGCTGCCGCATGTACAGTATACATTCGCGGCGCGAAACAGTACATCTATTGAAACAGTATGTACCATTCCACAATCACAGCGAACGTTCCAATAACGTTGACCATGCTTCGCCGTTGCATGCGACAACAGCGTTAACTTCCCGAAGCGATCTCCTCTCTTCATTTGCCATCGGAGACAGCCACAGCTGCATTAGGTCTGAAGAATAGACCATAACACCATTAATTACTCTGAGTGTGATAATAGTCAAGATAATTGTTGGATAATAAAGGCGGCCTTGCCCGAAAGCAAAGCAGTACAGAATTGGAACCATTAATGCTTATTGAGCATTAAGGACCGTTTTGAACGAAAAAACGTTAAAAAATGAGCCCACCGCAGAAAATCAACAATGGGCCGAAAAGCGAAAATACTAAAGGGAGTTCATTCACAATGGCTGCTGAGCAAGTTATTCATGAATAGCAAGAAATACCACGACAATAAAGATAATCACGCCGGGGCTCTCCACTCGAAAATAAGATCGGGTTTTTCAAATGGGATGTTCCCAAAACGGTTACTCAGCGGGGTATTATGCAACCGATTCTCGATCAAGTTCAACAACATACCGAAGTCTTCTGGAGTCTGATCATGATATCCATCACGGTAGTACCAATTCATGTTCTCAGGAACACCGAGGAACTTAAACACTTCGGCCGCTGCTATATTAGTCATGTATGCTCCAACGGGGCTGGCCCACATATCACTCGCGGCTTCAGAGTCAAAATAGATGCGTGGCGCAATGAGTGCTTTCAGATAGTGTTCATCAAATGGCAGTTCGTCTACCCTTCCAATGTAAGATTGCATCTCGTTTGTAAACCATCGCGGAAAATTATGAAGGATATCTTCCAGTTGCTCAGAACGTTTTTCGTCGCCGTCTTGAGTGATTGCACTGACTTTGAGCCGGTAGCAGCTGCCGCCAGCACACGGCGCTTCAGGGTTAACCAGCCATGCGCGTTCATCGAGTGCCCCGGCGAGTAACGCTGCTTTGCCTCCACGAGACAAACCGGTAAAAACCACATGTTCTTCATCTGCGAATCCCAATTGGATCATCGCATCCAGTGCACGGCTGAATCCCCATGCCCAAGCCGCAATATCTGTGAAGTTTTTATCCGGATAGGCTTTATGGATCTCGCAATTGCGTTGGTCACCTGGCTTACATGGTACACCTTGCATATCAGGGACGATATCAGTTCGATCAAACAATACGAAGTATATACCTTTCTCCGTAAACATTTGCGGAATCGAGGCGCTTTCAGGTTTATACCAATAGCAACTATCACCATCGATTACAACTGGGTGTTTCCCCGGTGTTTCCGGTGGATATACATACATATGAAAGCTCACAGGATGTTCATGGGTACCCGTAGTTACACGATAGGAAGACCTCTTCCCAAACCCACGTATAAACAATGGGGTTATCTCCAAAAATTCTGGCTGCGGCGGCATAGTGCCATACTGCAGTTTGCAGGCCGTTGCAATCAGTTCCTTACGACGCAATTCCCAGTCTGCCTGTGTCTTGACCTTACTGCCGTCAACAAATGTGAACGGATCCGGCAATTTCCCCAGTACTTCATAATCAGTGATTTTTATGGCTTCCGGTATCATCTCTGTCTTATCCTCTTTTTGCCGATTGGCTATTTAATCGATCTTGTTGAAGTTTTTTCTTACAGTGTTTTACGACCCACTTCAAAACTACGGGATAGATTCTTCGAAACACTCCATGCGTTTAATTTGTAAATCATTACATGGTAACCATTTTTTAATCTGCTTTACGTATTTGTACGTCTCTTGCATATATATACTTCGACAAGTATGCCAGGAAATCCTTTCAGATAATCAAGTGCTTCATCTACTGGAGGAAATAGCGAATATTGGGAGCACAAAGAAAAATAGGGAACATTTCTGGATAATCTGCAATGAAATGTTCCCTAACATTATAAACCGCTAATACTCTATTTCAACGCCCTGATAAAGGTTTACACAAGGAATGGTAAACTCAATACAAGCTCCTTTTTGAGCAAAACTTATGTCGTCCATACCGGGTATCAGGCGGACATGTTTGATTTGCTCAGGTATTTGAATTTGAACCGTAGAATTATAAATCGGCACGATATCTTCTATAACAGAAGCAATCCCGCGTTGTATCGGGCTGGCATATGTTACATGAAATACATATCGATGGTAATCTTTCTGATGAGTGAGGCGTGTTCGACCTGCTGAGGGAATTGTTAACAGATATCTCGGGCAATATACAAGCTTCAGAGCTCTGATGATAACTTCCCGGAACAGCTGTGTACCATAGAGTTTGTAAAGACGACACATTGGATGCGCTATGTATATAACGTTCCCGTTCCTGATCACTGCCGGGTATGGTGAAGGCTCATCCTTATAAGGCGTGTTCATATGAGAACAGTAGGTGGCGTACGTCCTGTCAAACCACGGTTCAAAAACAGAAGCCAGAACCACACCTTGAGAAACTCTTGTCCGATAAGCACCCTCATAGCATATGAATGGAGCATTTGCATAAGGCAGAGGCATGTCTTTGCTGGAACAGTAATAATCCTGTGCATAGTTGCTTTTGCCTATGTATTCTACACCGGCTTCTATCTGGAAATGATTATTCTCCAAAGAACTCTCACCTGTAAAGACAACAGCCCCACCGTTAGCAATAAAAGTATTGATCCTTTCCGCTTCTTTAGCTGTAAGGTGAACGAAGTCTGGCAACATAAGGGCATTATACTTTCCAAGATCATCACCTGGAAGAACAATATCAAAGTCTATATGGCTTTCCAAAAGCATTGAATGAAGCCCTTCGTCTGAAGCCTTGCTTCCAGAGAGATACACTCCCAAGGTTGCTGTTGATTGTGCCGGGTAAGCCCATTTTTCAATGGACTCAAGGGCTTTATATGCGTGACCTATGATCTTGTAAGTCTCAATGTCCATTTTTCCACAAGGGGGCAATTGATCACCGACAGAGCATTTTGCTCCGTACATAGCCATCATTAACGCTTCATACTTAAGTGCATCGGGATTCTTATACCCTCCAAATTCTCCCCAAGAAGTATGGAATTTCCCGGTATTGCCTACATATTCCTTACCATAGCGGCTCATTACGCTGGCCCTGGGCGGCATTTTGTTATAGCCGCCCCATACAGTTGGGAGATCCTCCATTTCATAATGAGACTGCCCTGCATGATACTCGGGCCGGTATATATCGGCTCCACCGCTGTTGAAGAATATTGTCGCTTCCGGGTGCTTTTCGTGCAGGATACTATCACAATGCTTCATAAACTCAAGGTGAGTTAACCGATAAAAAGCTTTTGCATCATCAATATTGCGAGGATCAAGACCTGCTTTTCTCATGCCACTGACACAATTGGGGCAGTAACACACATCCTTCCAGTACACGATGTCAAAGAATAACCCATCGACCCTCTTGTATCTGTTAACTATTTCATGAGTCAAATCGTATACTTTTTGAGCATACTCTCCGCTGGGGCACATGCAATACCAGGAACAATTTGGCCTTGGACTTTCAGGTTTTGCATTTGCATCTATATTATTGGCGAGTTTCATGCCATTTTCATCTAACATGCACCATTCCGGGTGTCTTTCCGCATCAAGGGCAGACCAGCCAACGGTGATATATATTGGCGCGTCAACGCCTATCTCATGCGCTGCATCCATCATAGCACCGGTCAAGTCGAAACCGGGCTTCATGGTGGGATGCTGTTCACCAACCTTTGTAGGATAATAGCAATATCCATGATGGCACTTGGCAAATACAGTTATGGAGCCGACATGTCCTTCTTTCAGTGCTTCCTGAAACTGTTTTTTGTCAAACTGTGAACCCACACCGGGGATTAGTGGTGAAGTATGAAAGTCCAGATGTACCTGTCTGCTTGGTAGTTTTCTCATAGTGAAGTGCCTCCTCGATAAACACTATTTCTTTGTTCTTATAGTAGAATGCTGGTTGCAAGCTTACCCTTTTAGTGAACCGATCATAACACCTTGGACAAAATACTTTTGGAGAAATGGGTAAATAAGCAGAATTGGGCCTGTGCTTACAACGATAAGGGCAAACTTGAGAACATTTGCAAGCTCCAGTTTTGCTTCGTATAGTTCAGGATCCAGCATCAGCATTTCGCTCGTAACTACATTTGAAACCAGTATTTGTTTCAATACTATCTGCAAAGGCATCTTCTTGGGGTCGTTAATATACAGCATTGCATTGAAATATGAATTCCAATGCCCGACAATCGAATAGATAGCCAAAACAGCAATTATTGCTTTTGAAAGAGGTAACACGATTTGGAAGAAAAATCGGGTATCATTGCATCCGTCAATTCTGGCAGCATCCAGCAGATCACCCGGGATAGAGCTTTGGATAAAAGTTCTGGCTAGAATCATGTTGTAGATGGGCATTGCCACAGGGATAACAAGAGCCCATATAGTGTCAAGCATGTTTAAGTCTCTAATCAACTTATACGTTGGGATAAGACCGCCCCCAAAGTACATGGTCAATGAGAAAAACAACATTACCCAGTTTTTCCCGGGCAGATCTTTTCTTGCAAGAGGATATGCTGCTGATAGAGCCATTGCAACATTCAGGAACGAGCCTACTGAGGTATATAGTATCGTGTTTGCATATGCGGATATTATGTTCCGGTTTCTAAAAACTGACTGATATCCCTCAAGCGAGATATCAACAGGCCACAAAACAACCTTGCCGCTGCCTACAGCCCTGCCACTCGAAAACGACGATGAAATGACATACAGTATTGGATACAGCGTGAGTATGCAGAATAATGATAAAGCCACTACGCAGAGAGTGACAAATACCAAATCCTGCCTGCTGTTTTTTATCCTGAGGTTTTGCGGTTTATTTGTCTTTACCATAAACTGCTTCCTCCCAGTCTCCTGCATATGCCGTTAACTATTACCATGAGGATGAAGTTTATAACCGCGTTGAACAAGCCTATGGCAGTGCCAAAGCTGAAGTCGCCGCCGCCTTTGACGATTCCGACTTTATAGACATATGTAGATATGATTTCGCTTGCTGAAATGTTGAGGCTATTTTGCATCAGATACACTTTTTCAAAGCCAACGCTCATGATTCTTCCTGCTGCCATGATCAGCATGATTGCTGCAGTGGGGAGGATACAAGGTAAATCGACATGGATGACACGTTGGAATCGAGATGCTCCGTCAATTTGAGCAGCTTCATGTAACCCCTTGTCGACGCTTGACAGCGCCGCAAAGTATATAATTGAACTCCAGCCTGTTCCTTGCCAGACTGCGCTCCAGACATACAGATGTGGAAACACAGCCGGATCTCCAAACGGATCAGGAGCCAACTCGCCAGTAATTGCTCTCCAAGCCACACCATATATGCCTGACCTTGCGTTAAAAACCTGCATGAGGAGTCCAACCATTACGACAGTGGAAATAAAATGCGGCATATACGTAATGGTTTGAGTTGTTCTTCGAAATTTGGCACTGGGAACTACATTAAGTAAAAGAGCAAAGATAATCGGAATAGGGAATGTCACGAGAAGTCCATAAATAGATAATGTCAGCGTATTTTTTAGTACCCTGATAAACTGATAAGAACTAAAAAACTGGTCAAAGAATTTAAAACCGACCCATTTGCTCCCAAATAAACCAAGATTGATATCATAATCCTGGAAGGCCATTAGAATACCGGCCATAGGTATATATCTGAAAATAAAAATGCAGAGTATGGGTAAAAAGAGAAACACGTATAACTGGCGATTCTCAATTACTCTGCGGAGCGTTTTTTTCTTATGCATGACAGCTCCTTTATATAATAAAGGGACGATGCTGATTATATGCCGACCGGAGACATTATGCTCCGGCCGGCGAATGAGTGAGTGTAAACTCTTGCCAATCAGCCCATCTTACGGTCATAGGCTGCCTGCATAATGGCGACATATTCTTCAAGCCCCATTTTCTGCAATTCAGCCTGGAATGCATCCCAGTTGTCAAGGCTTTCGGTACCAGCGATAAACGCCATTATCATTTCCTCAGCATAGTTATTAATGGCTGAAGACAAGTATGCAAGAGAATCCATTTCCTCTGTGGTATAAATCAATGTGCCAGGCATTTCAGCCGGTCTGTAGGGATAGTAAAGGGTATAATGCATTTCATTTGTGGAGGGAGTATTCAGCTCTTCTTCTGTAAGATCAGCAACCAACTGGCCGGTAACCTGGTTGATAATACCTTCCTGGATACTGAAGAATGGCATATCCTCATCGTTCCAAATAACGTTATTCACAGTACCCCATACGTTTTCTAGATTGACAAAGCTGACAAGGTCGTAGTTGCCGCTGACAAAGTTAAGCTTGTACTGCCTTATGAGTTCAGGATCATCACTCCAGTTTACGCCTTTGGTCCCTAAACGGAATATATGACGCCATTCTCTGCCGTAATGAACTTCAGCAATCTTAAAGCACAGTTCCGGATATTTAGCGTCGCGTGTGACATAGACTTTGCCAGTTGTTGACGCGGGAATCGTTGGTGCAAAGCACACGCCGTCCGGCCCGGTTACAGGGCCAAAGATAGTGTATGCCTTTTTGGTTTCTGCATTGGTTGCCGTGTTATCAGAGAAGCTGATGTACGAGGCAACAATCAATGGATCCTGAGTCACGATACCCTTCAGCTGGGTGTGATCCTGCGTGAAAGCCAACGGATCTATAAGCCCTTCTGCATACATATCACGAATATACTCAAGTGCGTCTCTGAAAGCATCCTGGGTATACGCAGGTACTATCTTGCCGTCCTCAACATTGATATAATTGGATCTGGGATTAGCGTGAATGAAAGCGTTCATGATGTAGACAGCGGGGTTGTTGAGGCCGACATTGCCTGTAAATGGAATCTCATCGGTAGCATCACCATTTCCATTCAAGTCGTTATCGCGGAAGTATCTGAGCAGTTCTCTGAAATCATCAAGTGTTGTGGGGATGTCAAAGCCAGAGGCTTCAAACCAGGCAGTGTTAACACGCAAACGGTCTACATTGAGATTCCAGTAGTTCTCATCGTATGCGGGAAGTGTATAGATTTGGCCATCAGGCATTGTGACATCTGAAAGCATCAGTTTGATTAGAGCAGGATCTGCGCCCATCTCATCGACATACTGATACAGTTCTTTTGTCATATCAGGATCGTTCCAGTATTCTGTCAGCGGAACGAGAATGCCTTTCTGCGCCCAATTCCATACAGTATTTGAGTCTAGCTCAGCGCAGATCATGTCCGGCAGCTTTGACCCGGAGGTAACCATAATCGGGAGCTTCTCGTAGATGTTCTCGAGAGGCATAATGTCAAGTTTGATGTTGAAAGCCTCTTCAAGAGCAAGTGTGTAGGTGTTTGTTGCGTAATCCAAAACATTTGTGTTCAGAGGAATAGCGATTGAAATCGTTATTGGCTCATCGCTGCCGTCTTCTGCAAATGCGCAGGCACACGCAACGATTAACAATGCCAATACCATCACCACGGAAAGCATTCGCTTAATCATTCTTATGCTCCTTTCCTCGGCCTCATAGGCCAGCAGACTACGTTTGAGGGAATAGGGATGAGAACGTGTGTGATACCAGATTTGGCCAAATCTTCGTTTACCACAATGCGATTCTAAACTTAAACAACTGTTAACGTCAAGTATCATTTGAGTGACTTTCATAATAATCTGTTTCAGAAACATATATCAATTTGTTCCATTCAGTATCAATTTGTTTCAGCACAGTCATTCATTATTGACTGTGAATCTTCACGACTGGTATAATCCATTTGTACTTATTAGGGAAGAGTTTATGCTACTATTCATTCTATTCATATACAGACATTTACTTATGTGCCTTGATCATGTCGAAAGGGTAAAGAAGATATGACCGGAACAAAAGGAAGAAACAGACTGGCAAAATGGTTTCTGAGATGTATCCTGACATATATTTCTATCTTCATTATTGCATTTGTCATGATTCTGGTCCTTTATCGCCAGTTTTATTCTACTGCCCGTCAGACAATTCTAAACGAGTACAGGGACAAACTTGACAGCACTGTCTTAACTATTGACAATTCTTTTCAACTAGCTGTGACAAGCGCTAATACATTTAAATACAATTCATCTATTACCAGGTTAGCAAGCAGTACTGCTGATACCCTTAAGGGTTCAGTGGTTGATATGCGTCAGTCAAAAGCTGCTATGCAGCAAACTCACATTTTTCTCAGCAAGGAGTTTGTTGCCGAATTCTTACTATACAGCAAAAATAATTATCTAATTACAAACTTTATGGTCAGTAATGATTACTGCAATGAATATGGCTCTCTGTTTTCGTTTACGGATATCGGTGCATCTCAATGGTATTCTCTTGTAACAGATAAGAGCCATAACAGTCCATTCCTTCTTTGCAGTATGGAGCTTAATTCGCTATATCAATCTAATTGCCCCCGAAGCGTTCTTCCGCTTGTTATCCCTGTATATAGTTCATCCGGATCAGTAGTATACACTATTATGTATCTTTTTGATTCACAATGGTGTATGAATCTAGTCAAAGGCGGGGATGGATTGATTTGCAGTATTCATGACGATTCTGGTCTACTATTGTTGGGTTCTGAAACGCCTAAATCAGGATATATCAAAATTGATGCTATGTCTGAACAGACTCCTTCGTTCAGATATACTATAGCCATACCCGAAACCCTGATTGCAGAAAATTTAGCGCACGTAACACGTATTATCACATATTACGTGGTGTTTGGACTTATAGGTATCCTTGTCTTGAGTGTAGTCTATGCAGCTAGGAACTTCATCAATATGCGTCCTCTTCTCAACCACGGTGAAGTGTCTTCAAATGGGTATATATCTCCTTACCGTTATGCAAATGATCTGCTTAAAAGCATTTCTGGTACCAGAGATATGCTGCAAAAGAAACTCCTGCTCGTGGAGAATACATATACCAATAATATCCTTGAAAACATTTTACGACGTGGAATTGCATCCAGCGATGATTACGCCATGCTGACCAATACTCTCAACTATGATTCAACACCACTCTACGTTATTGTGTTCCGGCCAGATACCGCGGCAGGCGACAATGTGGCAACACTGCGATCGGAATCCACATTTGAAGATGCATTTGATGCAACAAATGTCGTTACCCTTCATAGCGCTCCAGGAGAAACCATCTTCATTATAAAAAACGGAACAATGCGCAAAATTCTTGATGTGTCGCATATATTAGCCGATTATGGACGTATTGGGGTAAGTAATTCTGTAACAGATCTGCATAGCCTCCATAGCGCATATCAGAAAGCGTGTTTTGCACTTTCCTCTGTCGCTGAGCGAATATGTACACAAAATGATGCAAGTGGGGTGTTCACGCCCGCAATTGACATAGAACTGCTTTCAGCATTAAGAAACATGATATTAGCTGGGCGATCTGATGAAGTGAATGTCATATTTGATAAGATAGAGCAAAATACAGCCAATCTGGTAGGAATAGACAGCTTGCAGTTATTCTTTGTACTCCGGCAGCTTTTACTGCGTTCGGAGCAGCAAATATCACCGGATTTTTCAGGAACAGATGAGTTCTTGCCTTGCATCTTGGATGAAGGGCATTATGAGGGAATGGAAAGACTTCGTTCATATGCAATTGATTTATCAAAAAGGTCTCAAGCATATAATTCAAAAGATGATACAGGTCTGTATAATTCAATAATCAGCCTCATCGAACGTGACTTTTCAGTACCGGATCTTTCCGCAAAATACCTGGCCGAAAAACTCAAGTGTTCACTTAAAAGCATATACCAGGCAATAAGCCAGAATACTTCACTTACAGTAAGTGATATAATAGAGAACACACGCCTTCATTTTGCTACTGAATTATTGAGAAACACAGATAAAACAAACGAAGAGATTTCATCTCTTTGTGGTTTTGGAACCATGAATACTTTTTACCGTGTATTCAAAAAACGCTATGCTATCTCACCAGGTGAATGGAGACACAGGGAAACAAGATCTGACATAGTGAGTTGACCTGTGGTCGTTTCGGTAATAGGTATGAAGCTGCGAATAAAAGTCTGAACAAAGTCAAGAGCTTGAGAATTAATTATGATGAAAAAAAGAAGAACTGAAAATCCAAAGATATATCTGGCGATTGATAATTGCTTTGCATCAAAACGCTGGACTCGTCCATCTGAATGGATGCGGATAGTCAATGAGATTGGGCTTAAGTATGTTGAAGCAAGCGCAGATACTGAATGCGATCCTTTGTACCTTGGTAAGGCTTTTATAAACGATTGGGTCCGTGATGTCAAGCAACAATGTGAAAAGATAGGTTGCATTATAAAAAACCTGTATTCAGGACATGGGACATATTCAACGAGTGGGCTTTCACACTACGACAGGCGTGTTATAGAACGCTTTAGAGATAGTTGGATGAAAACTCAAATTGATACTGCGAAAAAACTCAATGCAGGCTTTGGCTTCTTTGCCCATGGATTTGATGAAGAATTGCTCCAGAATAATACTAAATACGAAGCTAAGCTGGACGAACTATATGATACATTAGCCGAACTCGCCAAATATGCAAGACAAATCGGTATTAGTTATGTATCAATAGAACAGATGTATTCTCCACATCAGCCTCCCTGGACTCTTAATGACATGTCTCAACTATTTCGTGAGGTTTATAAACGTTCAGGAGCTCCATTCTATACAACATTAGATTTGGGTCACATGAATGGGCAACAGTATTTTGTTAAGCCGACAAAACCAATGGTCACAAAATGGCTTGACCTTGCTCGTACAGGTAAAAAACCACACGGGATATGGCTTGGAAGCGAATATGCACATAACATATTCAATCAAGCTGCCATGAGCCTGATCAATCCTAAGCAAGCGCTAGATTTGATTATGGAAGATATCAGCGTTCACCCTCACCTATTCTCTGAGCCACGTGATTGGAATATTAATGAATGGGTCGGCCGTTTTGGCTGCTATGCGCCAATTATTCACTTACAACAAAATGATGGAAAATCTTCACCTCACTGGCCATTTAGTAATGAATATAATGAAAGAGGCATAATAAAGGCAGAAGAAATCATCAAAGCATTGGGAAGTGCATTTGATCAACCTGAAGATACTACAATGCCGCCTAAGTGCACAGAAATAGTATTGACTCTTGAACCATTTATTGGAACGGCTGGCAACACTTATGATTTACGAGAAAATCTCGCTCTTTCTGTAGAATACTGGCGAAAATGGATCCCCCGTGACGGCATGCTTCTATCTGAAGTGCTTGATAACGCTGACTTATCACTTTGCAATGATACCAACAGAGTATAGTAATTATGTACCAGCTGATAAACTAAAGTCGAACAGTGATTAAAGTACTCCCCAGCCTAAATATCAGGCTGGGGAATGTGCTTACTAAAGCTATTAGTTTTTATTATCCTGATCCTTGTCATGCAGCTGACTGAGCACAGCTTTGAGCTTCTCCGGCACGGGCAGCCCCAGGTGCGCTGCGTTCTCAAGCAGGCTGACGCCCTCGTTGCTCAGGTAAAAGCATATGACTGCGCTTCGCAGCGCCGAGCCGGTGCCAACCATTTGTATATCCACTATTATTTCCCATACTGACAAGCATAATGATATATTGTACTCAATGTTCATGCATATCGTACGTTATGTTCAGCATTAATAAACATATTATATTATTAGTAAAAACTTTTGTTAAGCCTATTGACATATATGACATTTCACATTACAATGTTCGCATAAGATAAACTACGTATCGTAATAGTAAACAGCAGAACTTCCATATTGAAACCAATCATCGAAGATAGAAACAACGCATAAGTTGTCTCAGATTTTTCACTTTAACTACAAAAAACATATTATCAGCAAATAGTCAGAGCATACAGTCCCACACAATAAAGGAAGTGTCGGAGATGAATATGGCATTTCAGATGTACCCTACAATCGTGACTCCTTTTACGTATGACAATAAAATTGACTACTCCTGTCTGGAGAAGCTGATATGCTTATTTGCTAAATGTGATGTAGATGGCGTTTTTGCAGTTTGTCAGTCAAGTGAGATGTTTTTTCTAAACGACGATGAAAAGATAGAATTAGCAAAGTTTAGCATAGATGTTTGCCGGAGAAACAACCTAAAATGTGTTGTTTCCGGACATACTCAAGATAGGATTGAAGATCAAATATCTTATCTAAAGCGTTTGGAGCAGCTTAAACCAGATGCAATAATTCTCATCAATAATCGTTTTGCCAAAGAAAATGAGCCGGAAAACGTTTGCATCAAAAATTTCAATACAGTCGTTGGCTCTCTGCAGCCGGAAACTCCCCTGGGAATATATGAATGTCCCTATCCATACAAAAGGCTTATTTCAAATGACCTGCTTGATAGCATGCTCAGCGATGGACGCTTTCATTTCATAAAGGATACTTGCTGCAGAATTGAACTAATCAAAGAGCGCATCAAAGCGATTGAAAACAGTAATGTTAAACTATATAATGCGAATGCTGCCACACTGTTCGAGAGTATCTTGACAGGTGCCGCTGGCTATTCAGGTGTAATGCTGAATTTTATGCCGGAGCACTTTGCAATCCTGAAAAAGTCATTTATAGAAGGGTCCAATCACATTAGCAATCAAGCTCCTGAAGAAGATTCAGCAGCAAGTATAATCAAAAATCAGAAATATCTAGTCAGAGCCCGAGCTGTATCAGAAGTAATCTCGGCCGCGAGCGTAATCGAATGCCAGAACTATCCCGCAAATGCCAAATACCTCCTGGTGAAGCGTGGAATCTTTAGCACATATACTACCAGGAATGGAAAACCCGTTCTGACAGAATCACAAATGAAAGAGTTGGATGCCTTCGTATCTCAACTTGAAAGGACAAAATACCTTTTATCGCCTCATGCAGAAATTACTAGAGTCTTTTCAAATGGTACTTTTTTCCATTCTTCACATGCATCATCAATACTTACGCTCGAAGATGGAACTGTGGTCATTGTCTACTTCGCTGGTTCGTACGAAAAGGCAGACGATGTTGGTATATGGATGTCGAGATACGCAAACGATATGTGGGAACCACCAAAACGCATTGCAAAGGTGAACAATACGGCCCATTGGAATCCGGTAATTTACCAAATACCTGGTGGAATCCGTGTTACCTTCAAAGTGGGTAGACATATTCCTGATTGGGACAGCTGGCATATTGAGTCTTATGACCGAGGCAAGACTTGGTCCTCTCCCACGCCTTATGGTGGGGCTGTGGGGCCGGTACGTTCAAAACCAATTTACCTTAGCAATGGTATTCTTCTGGCACCTAACTCTACCGAAACTGCAGAAAGCTGGCTACCTAGAGTGGATGTTTCATATGATAATGGAGCAACTTATTCGAAATATAGTAATATCCCAATAAACCGAATAGAAGCATCCGATGACAAAACATATATTTCTGGTTTAGGCGCAATACAGCCAACATTGTGGGAAAGTTCACCAGGGAAAGTGCATGCATTGTTGCGTACCACTTGTGGTTATATTTACCGCTCTGATTCAAATGATTATGGGAAAACTTGGTGTACTGCTTACAGCACGGGTCTTCCCAACAACAATAGTGGTATCGATGTTACCTATACGAAAAACTGCTTATATTTGGTGATGAATCCTATATCTGGCAATTGGGCGTCTAGAACACCTCTTGTACTAATGAAGTCTACGGACAACGGAGAATCATTCCAGCTACAAAAGGTTTTGGCCGATACCGTATTTGATGATGGCAACTTATACCCGGAAACTCACACCGCCGAATTTTCATATCCTTCGATAACAGAAAAAAACAACTCCTTGTACATCAGCTTTACTTACAACAGAACCGGAATTGCCTTTGCAATAGAGACTATTTAGACCTAGAGGCATATGATATGGTAACTGCAAATAGCGGCTTCAGAAGGATAAAGAAAGCATTCAATCGTGATAAATACCTTTACCTCATTATCGCATTGCCGATAGTGTATTATGTGTTGTTCCATTACTTGCCGTTATATGGAGTATTGATATCTTTTTTTGATGTTAAAGTCTTCAAAGGGTTGAATGAGTTTTTGAGTTCTCCATTCATTGGGTTTAAATACTTCAAAGAATATCTTACAGATCCGTATTTCTGGAAACTTGTTCGAAACACTATTATTATTCGTCTATACACTATCATTTTCAACTTTCCAGTACCAATACTATTTGCTTTGATATTAAATGATGTTCGTAATGTTGCTTTTAAAAAGTTTGTTCAGACAGTAACATATCTTCCGCATTTCATATCAACAGTCGTCATATGCGGAATGATACGATCCTATTTTTCCTCGAATGGTATAGTTAGCCAGCTTGTTGTGGCTTTAGGTGGCCAGGCTAAACCATATATGTCATTGCCGCAGTACTTTCGTCCTATTTATGTGGGTTCCGGGGTCTGGCAAAGCTTTGGATGGAACTCTATAGTCTACCTGGCAGCATTGACAGGAATAAATCCAGAATTATATGAAGCAGCAACACTCGATGGAGCCGGGCGGATCCAGAAAATGTGGCATGTTTCTCTGCCTGGTATAAAACCAACAATCGTTATTCTCTTCATTATCCAGATGGGGAGTATTATGAACGTCGGATATGAAAAGATACTCTTGTTATATAGCGGTTCAACACAGGATGTTGCCGATGTAATATCAACATATGTGTACAGACGTGGAATCGTTGATTCCAAATTCAATTACGGCACAGCTGTTGGCCTGTTTACATCTGTGATCGGCTTCATGTTTTTGTCATCATCAAATGCCATAAGCAGAGCCTTTACTGAGTCAAGTCTTTGGTGAAGTCAGAGGTACATGAGACTATGAAGATCAGACAATCTCGTGAAGACAAAGTCATTAATTCTTTCAACACGATCATACTGATTTTGTGTTCATTTATTACACTGTATCCCATGTTTTTAGTGGCAATCTCGTCTATTAGCGGTGGTACATATGTAGCAAGGGGAGACGTGATGTTTTGCCCAAAGGGAATTACATTTTCTTCATATAGGCTTTTGATGAAAGATAGATACTTTGGCAGAAGCATGTTTAACACCGTATACTATACTGTATTGAGCACATGCGTTAGCCTGTTCATGAGCGTGTTGTGCGCGTATCCGCTATCAATAAAAACGTTTTCCGGCAGAAGATGGATTATGCGCTTTATCACAATAACAATGTTTCTATCTGGTGGAATGATTCCCAGCTATTTAGTTGTCAAATCACTTGGCTTACTTGATACTGTATGGGCATTAGTCCTGCCTACAGCTATTTCAACATACAATATGATTGTTATGCGCTCTTTCTTCGAAGGCATTCCAACTGAATTGCGGGAGAGTGCATTCATTGATGGGGCTAATGATATTGTGATGCTGTTTAAAATTACAATCCCCTTATCATTGCCTATCCTTGCTACAATGACCCTGTTCTACGCAACAGGAACATGGAACAGTTTTTTCCCCGCTCTACTTTATATTAGTGAAAAGAGCAAGTATCCGGTTCAGTTGATATTGAGAAATATGTTGATTGATGATCAGATGGGTGAAGAATATGCAAACATGGTCAGCGAGTTTGATATAGTCCCACTAACACTGAAATATGCTTCCATCATGATATCTACGCTCCCAATCCTGCTAGTCTATCCCTTTGTTCAAAAGTATTTTGTCAAAGGCGCCTTGGTTGGTTCACTTAAAGGCTGAATATAAACCCAATTGGGTTTAATGATAAAAGGAGGTAACACCATGAAACGCACCCTAGCTATTATGTTAGCTCTTGCTCTAGTGCTATCTGCATTCGTTGTTGTATTTGCAGAAGACACCGATGCCATTACAATCAATGTAATGATGAGCGAAAGTTCTCTCGTACCGTTGTCAGATGACTTCACATACTTCGCGAAGTTAACGGAGAAGACAGGAGTACGCATACACTTTGTTGCAGTCCCAAGCGGTGACTACAACACAAAGAAATCAGCTGCTCTGAGTACTGCTGATTTCCCTGACATTATGTTAGTGACACAAGATGACGTCAACAACTATGCGACTGAAGGCCTTTTTGTGAATCTTAGTGAGCATAAGGACGAATTGGAAAACTTTTTCAACGTAGTTGAGAAGTATCCAGTATCTAAAGTGACTTTCGTGGATGGCCAGGCATATGCTTTCCCAACAATTGCCCGCTGGGACAAGCCAAGAGGTTCAGCTCTGATTGCTCGCAAAGACATAATGGATTCGCTTGGCATAGATGTCGATACTATCCAAACTTGGGACGATGTTAAGGAATTGCTTAAGGCTGTTAAAGTTGCCTATCCAGAAATGATACCATTCATTGCCCGAGGTCTTTCTGCGAACCTTTATTATGCACTCGGGACATACAATGGCATCATTTTTGATCCCCAAGAAGGTAAGTGGTCATACGAGCCAATTAAGGCAGAGAACCGTGGCGCGTTGGAATTCTTACACTCTTTGTACGCTGAAGAACTTCTTGACCCTGACTACAACACCTGCAAGTCTGCAGATTGGCAGCAACATATGGCTAGCAATACTGGCTTTGCTTATTTAGACAACGTGAACTTTGCTAATACCAATCTGGCAGCGCTACAGGCTATTGTCCCTGAGGCAGAATGGACGATAATCCCTATGCCCGAGAATGAATATGGCTACGCCAGAGGGCTTTTCAGTGACCCGCATCAGCTCAATCGTCTTTGGGTTATCAACGCTACAAGTGATAAGATAGATGCCTGTATCGAACTCGCAAATTACCTGTATACTGACGAAGCATGCACAATGCTTAACTTGGGTACGGAGAATGTTGACTTCTATTACGATGATGATGGTGATGCACATTTCACAGAAGAAGTCATTGAACGCTACTCTACAGATGGCATATTTGTAAAGACTGCCATGCAGGCTGTATGCGGCAACGCTTCATATGAGTCATTTATAATGTATGCTGATAACCTTCCGTATTTCGCTGTACTGCCGGAGCATCAGGAAGCTTGGTACAAGACGATAGAAAATGATCCGGCGTTCACTTATCCTGTGAATACACCACCTTTCAATGAAGAAGAACGCGAGTTCATAAGTAGTGTTTCAACCAATCTAAGTACGATCGTGACTGATATGAATGCCAAGCTTATAATGGGTCTGGACAGTTTTGACAATTATGATTCCTACGTTCAGAAACTGCTCGATGCCGGCGCAGAACAGTTCGAGCAGATCTACAATGATGCGCAGGAACGCATAAGCCGATAAATGATTGATGTACGGGAGTAAAGCAGGTCACCTGCTTTACTCCCTCCTCAGGAGGAGAAAATGAATACCCTGCCATATGTAAAGAGCATTCCCATTTCATATGAAACAGATGTATTAATCCTTGGCGGCGGCATTGCCGGAATTTCAAGCGCATTGACCTGTGCCAAAATGAATGCACGCGTTATGCTAGTAGAGCGAGCTTCAATGTTAGGTGGCAACGCAACAATTGGCGGTGTAGCAAATTTTTGCGGAAATACTATCGGCCAAGGATATGCTTTTGACACAATTGTATCTGCTCTTGAAGAGTTTAACGCAATCCACCCGATTGTGAAAGGAAAGGATGGTCGTGTTTTTAACCATGAGATCCTTGCTTCTCTCCTCCCTGAGTTGTTGATCCGTAACAACATCAAGTTTCTGCTCCATGCACAACTTGTTGATACTGTTTTATCTGATCGACACATTGATAGTGTTATTATTTCCGGACCTTCTGGTTTGTTTGCCATTAAGGCGAAACAGTTTATCGACTGCACTGGAGATGGGTTCGTCGCTTTGCGCGCTGGTTTTTCTACAATGAAAGGCGGAAGCTATAAGTATCAGCTGCCTATGTCTTACATGTATTTTGTCAAGCATGTCACCACTGAGCAGAAAAAAAATGAAATAGCTCACGGATGGTTTCCACCGATAACTTCATCTGACCAATTGCCTATGACTTCCATATGGCCAGACGGATACAATGCAAACGCAATAAAGATAAAAATCCCAATGTTTGATTCTACAGATACTGAAAGCCTAACAAATGCTGAAATTGCTGCAAGACGTAAGATGATGAGTGTTTTGGATTATCACCAACGCATTGAGAATAGGAATTATGCACTAAATCATGGTTCTCCTGTCATCGGAATTCGTGAAGGAGCACGTATAGTTGGTGACTATATTCTTAATGTAAATGACCTCAGAGCAGGCCGCAGTTTTAGTGATGTTATCGCAGTCGGAACTTTTTATCTGGACGGGCATAAACCCGATGATGATAAACGTACATACATTCTTGATCCAAACAACCTAAAGGTACCACCATATGATATTCCTTTACGGAGCATCATTGCAAAAGATGGCGAAAATCTGATGATGGCAGGAAGATGTTTGTCAGCAGATCAGCTTGCCCTCTCTTCTGCGCGAGTAATGACAACATGTTCAATGATGGGCTCAGCAGCAGCTGTTACAGCCTCTTTGGCTGTGCAAAAGCATTGTGATATTCGAAGTGTTGATGTCAGTTTAGTTCAAGATGAGCTAATTAGTCAGGGTGCAATACTCGATAAAGAAAGTGTGAGAAAGATATTATAAAGTACTTGTGCTGAATTGGTAAGTAAATTTGAGACTTCACTAATTATACTTATGTAATGTATGATTGGTTTGACAGATATTTGTTTTTGTCATAGAATGTGTAATAGGTATATAGAATAATCTATCTTTTGAGGTAATGATAAAAATGCCCGATGAAATGAAAGTTAAATCCCTCGCAAAAGCAATGGCAGTGTTAGAGTGTTTCTCAACGAAGACTCCAGAACTAGGCGTTACAGAAATAGCAACGAAACTATCCCTTCAGAAGGCAACGGTTCATAATATACTTGCCACATTCGAAAAGCTTAGATATGTCGAACAGAATAAAAGCAATAGCAAATATCATCTTGGATTAAAGATGCTGCAGTTTGGTTACATAGTAAACTCTTTCTTAGACTATCGCCGGGTTTTTAAGCCTTATCTTCAAAAAATCTCCATGGCCTGCAACGAACTTTGTTACCTTGCAATTCCATACGATAATGAAGTACTATACCTCGATTCTGTATCTCCTAAGTCTGGCGTGCCAGACAGACTGATATCAGGAGAACATGCCCCAATGTACTGTACAGGTCTTGGGAAAGCTATCCTTGCCTTTATGACAGAAGAAGATAAAAACACCATATTATCATCACCTCTTGCCAAGCAGACAGAATGTACCATAATAGACCCATTGACACTGAAAAGCGAGCTAATAAAAACAAATATTCGAGGTTATGCAGTAGATAACATGGAGCATGAATATGGAGTTACATGTGTCGCAATTCCTATCATTGGGATTTCTGGCACTCCTGTTGCTGCTGTGAGTGTTTCAGGCCCTACCCCTCGTTTTTCTCCTGAGCGTATTGAAAAGCTTGCACAAACTCTTACTGAAATACTGTCCCCGCTGCAGCATACCATGTAAGCTATAGACATTGAAACCATTTAAATCTCAACATAAATGAATTATTGTCGGGGCCGTCCTAAAGCAGAGCCACAACTAAAGTACTCCCCCAGCCTGAATGCCAGGCTGGGGAAAGTGCTTACTAAAGCTACTCTTTTTTGTCATTCCGTTCCTTATCATGCAGCTGACTGAGCACCGCCTTGAGCTTCTCCGGCACCGGCAGACCCAGATGCGCGGCGTTCTCCAGCAAGCTCACGCCCTCGTTGCTCAGGTAGAAGCATATGACAGCTGAACGCAATGCCGAGCCGGTGCCTACCACATGCGTATCAAGCACGTGGCCCACGCCCACAAGCGCGAATATGAGCACCTTGCGGCATATGCCCTTAAAGCCTATGGCGCTTGAGAGAGTCCTGTCAGCTATCGCGCGCATAAGGCCGGTAACATAGTCCAGTATAACGAATACCAGAAGCGCTATGAGCAGCCCGTCCATGCCGCCCACAAAGTAGCCCAGCC
>JAEEGL014766265.1_pt1 | contig 23708 bp, 14 predicted proteins | sample 9134231 | NCBI WGS metagenome assembly JAEEGL01 (sample SAMN16246548, study PRJNA631951) | gut metagenome | biome: gut microbiome; feature: rumen; material: fiber-attached | host: Bos | place: Iran: Karaj | collected 2018-10 | reverse complement strand
GGCACGTATGTTATCGCCAGATCGTCCCAAAGTATGCCTTCGTATGCAGGCATGCCCGGCGAACCAAGCTTCCCGGGGATGATTTCGGCCTCGAACAGGAACGCGCCTGAAGGCGTCCACAACTTGTCAAGGATGAATCCAGATGCGAGAGACATGTTGGTGGGATTTGCCGCGTAGATGCCGTCGGGCGTTGTTATCGCGCCTTTGCGCAGTGCGCCGCCGGCTGGCAGCCCCTTCGTGAAGTCCCACACGAGCTTCTCCCCGCGCGCCCTGGCGCACGACGCCGGCGTTTCGGGTTCGAGCGCCGGAACCGCTACCTTTTCTATCGCCGACGCGTGATCATCCGACGCGCCGCAACTCTCCCGCTGGCTGCAGCCAAGCATGACCGCCGCGACAGGCACCAATATCAACCGGTATTTCATATACTGCTACTTCTCCTTGTCAAATTATGCCGAGAAGGATTTATCTCATGCGAAGATTATACCACAAATCCACGCCGGCATGTTGCTTAAAACAAATAACGGCGCCTCGGCCGCATGTGTCATGTCACGGACTGGCGATCAGCGACACCAGTGAGCGGCGGATGTCTGCGGGACGTTCGAGATGATAGGCGAGGAAGAGCCCAAGAAACCTTACGGCGTCATCTTCGCCGCCGCTGTCCGGCACGCCACGCAGGGCGGCCACGGTCGCGGGCGTGAGGCGTACCGTGCGAACGCCTTCGCCGCAGCGGCCGCTATCGATCGCGAATGCGGTCCAAGCCGCCGCGGGATCCATGTCGCCAAAATCAGGCGCAAGGCCGGCAAGCTTGAGCATGTTCATCTCGAGCCGGATCAACATGCGGCGACAGAACGCACGGCTCTCGCCGCCGCCGGCAGCCAGATCGTCGAGAAAACGGACCAGGAAATCATGCCAAGATGCCGCCTCAGCGCCAGCTGGAGCCAGTTCACGCATGAGATCCGCGGCATATCCCGCGAGCGAGGTTTCGCGCCAGCGTCCGCGCAAGGCGTCGCGTCTGTTCGCGGGACAGGCTTCGCGCAACGCATGCAGTTCGCCATGTGCACGCGCGTAATAGAGCAGGTCGCAGCTGTAGAACAGATCGTACTGGCCGAGGAATGCGGATTTCGGACGGACCGCGCCCTTGACGAGCGTGGCCACCGGGCCATGGTCGGGCGTAAGCCATGTAACCACATGGCTCGTGCGCGACCACGGGCGTATCTGAAGGACCACGCCTTCCGTCTTTATGATTTCACCGGCCATCCTTGCTCCAAGTGTTGGAATAGTATACCACAAAACCTGCGGCGTGAAGGAATTTATGATATAATGTACGCATTGTTTCACGCCACGAAAGGACACCATGAAACAGGCGACACGAAAAGAAGCGGGATCCGCCGCGATAAAGCGGCGCACGTTCATCAAGACAGGTACCGCCGCAGCCGCGGCGACCATCTGCGCCGCAACGGCGACATCATCCGCCGAGACGGCCGGCGCGACATCAAAGGTCATAGTGGTGCATGGCACCGACCTGAAGAAAATGGTCGACGCCGGTATCGCGAAACTCGGTGGTTGGACGAAGCTGTTCAAGCCAGGCGCAAAAGTCGCCATCAAGCCAAACCTGGCCTGGAAATCGACGCCGGAACAGGGTGGCAATACGCACCCGGATATCCTGCGGGCGTTCATACTCGCCGCAGAAGCCATGAAAGTCAAGCAGGTCTTGATACCGGAGAACACCTGCCAGCCTGAAAAAGAGACGTTCCCCACGAGCGGCGCCCTTGATGCGATAAAGGGAACCGACGCGAAACTGTTCCGTCCGAAGCCTTCCGAATACAAGGAAGTCGAAGTGCCCAAAGGGAAGATATGCCGCAAGGCGAAGGTCGCCAAGGATCTGCTGGAGGCCGACTGCCTGATCAACATGCCGGTCGCGAAACACCACGGCGGCGCGACGCTTTCGCTTTCGATGAAGAACTGGATGGGCGCGATTGACAACAATACGCGCCGCACCTGGCACAGGAAGGGATTGCATCAGTGCATTGCGGACCTCAGCACTTTCCTGAAGCCGACGCTCGTCGTGATCGACGCAACTCGCATCATGCTCGACCATGGCCCGCAAGGCCCCGGCAAGCTCGCACATCCGCACGAGATAATCCTCGCCACGGACCCCGTCGCCGCCGACACCTACGCCGCGTCGCTCTTCGGCAAGACGCCCGAAGACGTTCCCCACATCAAGATCGCGGCGGAGATGGGCGTCGGTTGCGCAGATCTCGCGAAGATCAAGGTTGAACGCCTGGAAGCGTAGCCGAAGGCCGACGCGATGAAGTGGCTGCGTCGAAACATCTGGCGACTGCTGGCGCTCGCGGCATCGGTCGTCCTGGCGCTCGGGGTGGTGCCTGAAAACCACCTCTGGCTTTCCTCGCTTCTGACGCGGATCAGTCCCATCCTGTCCCTTCTGGGCGCATTGGGGGCGCGTGCATGGCTTGGATGGACGCTTATCCTTGGAGTTCCCCTTCTTCTCCTTCCATTGTTCAAAGGTCGCCTCTTTTGCTGGCGGATATGCCCGATGGGGTTCCTGGCGGAACTGGCCGGCCTGCTAAATCCCCGCAAAACCGCGATCCGCAAGGTACCGTCCATCGGCAAGGCTCTCGCGCTTATCATCATCGTCACGGCGGCGGCTGGCTATCCCCTTTTCATCTGGCTCGATCCGCTTTGCATCTTCAACGGATTCTTCGCGGCGTGGCGCACTCCGTTCACCGTGGCGGCACTTGCGACAGGAATCGGTTTCGTGGCCATCCTCGCGATGAGTCTGATCGCGCCCGGCATCTGGTGTCACAGGATATGTCCTCTCGGCGGACTCCAGGAGATCGTGTCGCAGATCCCGCGTCTGGTGAAGAAGAAGGATGATGTCGCCGCGACAGGCGCCGGCCGATCGTCCGCCGTCTCCCGCAGGGCGATACTTGCCGCGATACCTGCCGCGGCGGCGGGTTTGGTCGCCAAACGGGCTTTCGGCCCCGCCGGACGCAAGGCGCTGCGGCCGCCAGGTGCGGACGTCGAGCGGATAAACGCTCTTTGCGCACGTTGCGGAAACTGCATGCGGGCATGTCCATACCAGCTCATCCAACCGGATCTGGGCGACTGTGGCATCGACGGGTTCTTCACACCGGTGTTGTGGTTTCGCAGCAGGAATCCAGACCAGGAACAGTACTGCTTCCAGGACTGCGTCAAATGCACGCAGGTGTGTCCGACGGGTGCGCTCCAGCCGATAACGGTCGACGAGAAACACGCGAAGGCGATCGGTCTTGCGGAGGTCGACCGCAGGAAATGCATCGCATGGGAGAACGGGGAGTATTGCGCCGTCTGTGATGAATACTGCCCGTACAAGGCCATCAATCTTGTAAAGCGCGGCGACGTCATGTGCCCGACGGTGGTCCTGGACAAATGCCGCGGATGCGGCGCCTGCGAGAGCGCCTGTCCAGCCGACCCTATCGCCATAACCATCAAGCCGAAAATCTAGCAGGAAATTCAGCCGCGCAGATCGATGGATTCGCCGGACGCCGCGGCAGCCGCCACTGCATGTTGGCGCGTGACCATGCGGGCAAGGGCTTCTTCGCATCTGTTCACGCCGCGCCAGAACGGTACAGGCCCTAGCCTGCGCAGAAGCGCCGTAGGATCGGCAGCAGCCGGGATATCCGCAAAAGCCGATGCGGAAGATGTCGTGACGACATCTGGCGGCAGAAGATCGTCGGGGTCAAGTCCACGCAACGTCAGCAGCGTGAACGGACGGTGGGCGATCTCCTCGCCCAGAAGGAACAGCACAGCCGCGACGTGTTTGCACGGCTTCGCCCAGTCGGGGCAGCTACATGCCATCCTCACATCGTACGGGGGACGCGTTCCGGCCGTCGGGAACAGCGGACAGCCCTCCTCCGCGAAAAGGCTTTCTATCTCCGTCGGCAGGTCGTCGGTGAGAAGACGCGCCAACAGCACGGGGCGCGATTTAAGTTCTTCCGCGATACGCGCCAGCGCTTCCGGCGGCGGAGTGGTGAAGTCGAGCGTCACCACATATGGATCGGGCCGCGATCCTGTGACCATCGCCGTCACGTGCGGTCCCGCGAAACGCAGGTCGGTGACCTGTCCTGAAACGGCATACTGCCGCCCGCGGCCAAGGCGCGGACCCAGCCTCAGGGCTTCTATCGAGGATATCCAGCGGCGCGCCCACCAGGCCTTCCTGACGAGAGTGCGCAGGTCCTGCGCCCGTATGCCAAGCGCCGCGCGTGCTATACGCTGTGGATATGCCTTGCGGCTCATGACAGCGCCACCGTCCTTTCAAATTCCTCCTCGGACATCTTCGCAAGGAACGATTCGCCCGATTCGATCACATCACCTGCGAGCCGCCGCTTCTCCTCGAGGATGGCATCGATGCGGTCCTCAAGCGTCCCCGCGCAGATGAACAGGTGCACGAACACGGTACGGCTCTGCCCTATGCGGTGCGCACGGTCGGTCGCCTGGTTCTCGACGGCAGGGTTCCACCATCTGTCGAAGTGGATCACATGCGTCGCCCGCGTGAGATTCAAGCCGAATCCACCGGCCTTTAGCGAAATGAGGAATACGGTTGGCTCGGGATCGGTGTTGAACGCGGCGATCTCCTTCTCCCTTGCGGAAGGTGAAAGTCCGCCGTGCAGAAACGCGAACCGCCGCCCGAAGGTGTCCGCCAGATGTTCGCGTATCCTTCTTGCGGCACGCACGTACTGCGTGAAGAGAAGCACGGATTCGCCGGCGGCGAATATCTCCTCCAGAAGATCGTCCAGCCGCGCAAGCTTGCCGTCGCCATCGCAGATCTGCTTGAGTTCCGTAATGAGCGCGAGCATATGTCCGCGCCGGGCCTGGGCCGTCGCGGACGACGATTCCTCGTGGAACCGCCGCAGGGCATCCTCATAGTCGCGACGCTGCTCGCCGGAAAGCACGCAGTATTCGCGTATCTCGCGCTTGTCGCCGAGTTCGGATGCTATCCCGGGCTCGCTCTTGAGACGCCTGAGCATGAACGGCGCGAGCGTGTGCCTGAGCCTTGTGGACGCGGCCGCCGCCACCGCAGGCGCGCTGCCCGGCGCGAGATCGCGCCCGTAGGTATCCATGAAATCGCGTCGCTCGCCCAGAAGCCCGGGGTTGAGGAACTCCTCCAGGCTCCAGAGATCGCGCGCGGAATTCTCGAGCGGCGTGCCCGTCAAGGCGACACGTACCGGCACATCGAGGCTCCTCGCCGCCTTTGCGACACGGGTGTCGGGGTTCTTGACCATCTGCGCCTCATCCAGGACAAGCGCGGAAAACGTCACCCCCTGCAACTCCCTGAAGTCCTTGACGAGAAGCGAATAACCGGTGACGACGACATCCGCCTGGCGGCAATTCGCGGACAGGAAACCGCCACGCGAACGATCTTCACCTTGATGCAGGATCACCTTCAGACCTGGCGCGAAACGCGTGAACTCCCGTACCCAGTTCGTGGTTACGCTGACAGGGGCGACTATCAATACCGGCCCTGGCGTTTTCTCGGCCGACGACTTCCTTCGAAGGATCCATGCGATCGTCTGGACGGTCTTGCCAAGGCCCATGTCATCGGCAAGGCATGGACCAAACCCCAGCCGGCAAAGGAAATCCAACCATGAATATCCGCGCAACTGGTAGTCGCGAAGTTCTCCGGAAAAGCCTTCCGGGGCGGAAAGGACACGAAAACCCTCGCCCCCCTTCAGTTCGTTGACAAGTCCGCGCAGCCATCCATGCGCACGGGCCTCGGTTATCTTGAGCGTACGGTTGCGGCGGACTCCAAACAGCCACGACAGGGACTCGCGCGCCGACATGCGGCGGCGATTAGTCTCGCGAAGCGCGCGCAACGCCTCCTTCAACACGCTGCGGTCGACTTCGATCCAGCGGTTGCGGAAGAACACCAGCGGCGAATTCTGCTCGAGCAGGAACGCGATCTCGGCCTCGTCCACGATCTCGCCGTCAACCCGCACTGTAATCTTGGCGGAAACCGTCTTGGCGTCGAGAGCCTTCGCGCTGAGCGGGCCGTCGGGCCGTTTCATGTCATCCGGCAGAAGCTCCGCGTCAGCCGCCACATGTTCGCCCTTCATGCCATCAGGCAGCACCACGGCGAATCCGGCGGCGGAGAGGACCGCCGCACCGGTGCGAAGGAACGATTCGGCATCCTCCTTGCGGAATGCCTCCGCGCCTATCGGCGGGAAAAGCCGTATCGCCTGCCCAAGCGACACGAGCCCCCTGCGCGAGACGGGCGACCTGTAGTCAATTCGCCAATCGCCATCGGACGAGGATGGCGCCATGAGCGCAAATCTCAACGCCGCACGATCTTCGGGCGAAACCTCAACGGGTTGCCGCCATACGTCCAATCGTTCGGCGAGATTCTCCATCTCATCGCGTTTCGCATAGTCGAGATGCGGGTCGTCGGACCGCAACGCGGCGAGCCACGCGTCTTCGGCGGTCTCGTGCCGGCCGCCGGTCTCCAGCGGAGTACGTCCCGCGCGTCGCGCCATCTCGTCCACGCACCGTATGAAAAAGGCGGTGCCTTTCTCCAAAGGACGCCATACGGCGGCGAAACCATCCGGTCTTGCTTCCATGCAAGGCAGGCAATGTCCTGACGCGACAACGCGTGCGGCCTTGTGGAAATCGTCGACGAGCGTCAGCACTTCGTCGGCAAGAAAAACCCCGCGCCTGAAACGCCGGCCCCGCACGTCGGAAAGAAACATCAGCAGATTGGCCCAACTTGGGCGAATGCAACCAGGCCGCACATGATCGATCGAATCGAATCCATCCTGAAACCAGAACACGTCCTGAACCGCCTCGATGAGATCTACACCTTCAAGGTACCGACCTTCGGCGTCATCGGCATGACGCACTTCGGCCCGGAATGAAATGCTTCCATCCTTGTCTATTTCCGTATGCAGCAGCAACATCGGTGGATATTTATTGCATATTGGATGGAAAATGGAGCGGGCGATGGGAATCGAACCCACGTAAGAAGCTTGGGAAGCTCCTATTCTGCCATTGAATTACGCCCGCTTCGGTTTGTAACGCTTCTCCAACCTCTGATGTGGTCAAAGAACGCGAATATTGTACATTATAATCTGTCCAAACGCAAGTGGAAAATCGTATCCGGCCCCTTTGGCGAAGGCGGGGTTCTGGCTTGATGGTTTGGCTTCAGCGGACGTCCCCGACACGTTCGACGGACAGGCAATCGATCCATACGTCGGGACGGCGACGGCCTTTTGCAAGGCCTATCCAGATGGCGTCGCCGCGTCTGGGCGTGAAAGGTTTCAAGCTGTACCATATGTAACGGCTGCCGCCCTCCTGCGACGCCGGTGGTATCAGGGAAGACATTACCACCAGCCCTGAAACACCGGTATCGTCGAACCGGTTGAACACCCCTGCCCTGAACGCCTCCCCATCTGGCGCGCAGCCATCCACCCTGACGCGCAGGCGCGGCATATAGATTCCATAGCAGTCCGTCTGCAGCATATCCATCCAGAACCATGCCGTGCATACTTCGTCCTTGCCCGGAAGAAACGCGGCCTTGCCATCATGGGCTTTGGGGTCGTCGACCGCATTGAACGACGTCGGCATGCGTCCTATGAGATTCCATTCCTCGAGACGCACCCTTTTCACTGCCTTTGACGGACGCTCCCTTCCGGCGAACTCGCATATCCGCCGGCGAAACGCCTCGTCCCAGGCCCGGTCGCCGGCAAAGGCAAGTCCGCCAGGTGAATTCAACATCGACACCACACGGCGCGCGCCCGCCTGCTCTTCCGCAAAACGCGCCGCGTCGATCGATCCCGGATCGCGTGACAGGAAAGGCCTGGCGCAACCGCGTATCGCACGCGTGAAATCGACGGGCAGACGGGCCCTGAGGACGTTCTCCGCATAAGGCGTGCCCTCCGCAAGAACGGCGGCCCGCGCAAGATGCGCGGCCGCCCTGTCTAGGGAATCGACGGGCAGCGCGGACGACCATGCCAGCTCGAAACACCCCATCGGGAACCGCTTCGTGTCGCGCGGGCAATCATGCAGTTCGTCGAAGCAGCGTCTGACATCCTCCGCCGCAGGGCCGAAACAATCCGTGAACGCGCGCTTCAGGAGCATCTCCTCGTCCAGTTTCGGATTCCACATCCATTTGGCGATCAGCCAGACGCGCAGATCCGTCCAGATGTCGTTCTCGCCCGCGCCGCCGTTCTGCGCCAGGATCTGGCTGACGCCGCAATCATGGTACAGGTTCAGGTTGGAGCGCAGACACCTGAAGTTCGGCCATGGATGCAGATAGCAGGCGAAATCGGTGGCATAGTCCCACACGCCAAGTTCGGACGTGCCCGCGCTCCATTTCTTGAGCGACTGGTGCGTCCAGCGGTTTTCGATGCAACGGCTCGATGCTATCGGACGGGCGAAATCGCATTCAATCGTGCAGAGGCACACGTGAACGTTGCGTCTCGGCCTGATGTTCGCAGGCGGGCGCCTCGTGTAGGTGTACGCCAGCGTCTCTATGATCACATCCGGATATTTCCGCTCCACGGCGGCGGCGATATGGTTCACGAATTCAATCAACGTCCCCGAATGCGATTTCTCGCGGCGATCCACCGCGGCGCATCTCTCACACCTGCAGAAGGTGTTCCAGTCGTTCTGCGATACGCCATAGTACCGTATCCCATCCGGATAGGAATCGGCGATACGTTTCAGCACCTCTTCCGTGCAGATGCGTCTTACATCGGGATTAGTGAGGCAAAGCTGCGACTTGAAGCCGGTGCGTCTGCCGTCGATCTCGGAGAAATATTCGGGGTGCTCCGCGAACCAGCGCGCAGCGGGCATCAGCCGCTCGAACGTATGGCATTTCCCCAGCACGCGATCGTAGCGGAAGCGGCTGCCTCCAAGTTCTGGACCGAACGACTCGAGGTTCATCTTGTTTCGTGCGGCGAGCGCGTGCTTGCCGCGAAGTCCGTTTCCGCTCTGCGTGCGCAATGCGAAGGCGGGACGCTGTACCTCGTCAAGTCCGCAGGGCACCTCGAAGGAATCAAGCCGCGGCACGACCTCGAAACGCGAGGAATACCAGGCGCATCCGCCGAACCGTTCGAGAAGCTCGTATACGCCATAGAGAGGTCCCCTTCCCGATCCACCGAGCACGAGCAGCCTGTTCCCGCATACCTTGAGCCGGAATCCTTCGTCCCCCAATTCGGATACACCCGCGCCGCCGAGCAGCCCGGCGGTGTGGCGCGTATCGCCCAGTAGCACCGCCTTTTCCGGCAGCGGGGACGAATCGTCCGCGATCTCCAGCGTCACGCCGGTCTGCCGTTTCATGAAGTCGCGAAATTCTTCGGCGGCGTGGCGTTCGCATGCGGAGGCGCTGGAACGCACGACTATCGTGCAGTCGGCTGGTTGATCGCGTCTTGCGATGGAGAGCTTGGCGGCGGGATTGTCCGCTGCGGATGCGAAACCGCATGCGGCAAGCAGCGCCAGCGGCAAGAGAAACGAGATCCCTGCGCGGACATTCATGACAGCATCCTGCGCAGGGCGGCCAGCTGGTCCGGCTCGCCTATGGCCATCACTTCGTCGCCATCGAGGAACCGCCAGCCGGGGCCAGGGTTGCGGATCCGGTCGTCGCCGCGGACGATGGAGACTATCGAAGCACCCGTCCTGGCGCGCACGTCCAGTTCTTTGATGGTCTTGCCTATCGCGGACTTCGCGTTGACGGGGATGTTCACATAGAAGTCACCCGGCACCGAAAGCTTCACGACCGCGTCGGCCGACGGGCGACGCTTCTCGGCGGCGAGGGCCTCGTTGAACCTTCTGCCGGCGCGGCGCCCCGCGAGCGCGAAGCGTTTCCAGCCCAGGATGGCCACGGCGACGATCGCCAGTAACGCGATCCAGCGCAGCAGCGGCTCGTCCGGCTTAAGGTTCACGTTGATCATAAATATCTGCGCGGTGGCGACCACCAGGACGGCGGCCAGGACGAACCATGTGACTAGCCCCACGACGGCCGCACGCCAGCGACGCGGCTGGCGCGTGCCGACAAGCACCGTACCCACGTCATGCCCGAGCGAACGCCCCATGCCCGCGATCGGGGCGAGCATCGCCACGCAGAACATGTTCGCGACCATGCAGAAGAAAAAGCGCTTGTGGTCATCGAAGAAGAATGAAAAGCGCGAGTAGTCGAGTTCCGCGAGGCGTGCGGCCGCGAACGAGACGGCGATGTTCATGAGCACGATCGCGACGAGCCATATGATACGGCTGCGGATATGGCGCTGGAGCGTGGACGGCATGCGCGCGGAACGGAAATGGGATATCCAGTCGGCATAGGCCGACAGCCATCCGCGCACGCGCGCGGGGAGGTGTTCCTCCAGCCAGTCGCCCGCAGGGTCCGACAGCCTCATCAGCACGGGATTGAGACATGTCGTGACGAGCGACACGCCAACGACGATCTGGTATATCGGGCAATCCGAATCATTCGTGGCCGTCATGTACAGCAACGCCACCATGTATGCGAACTCGCCTATCTGCGCAAGGCCGAGACCTGTCTGGACGGCATCCTTGACACGCTGTCCCGTGAGGATCGAAAGCGAGAAGCAGTTCAAGCCCTTGCCTGCGACCACCAGCAGCGACAGCGCGAGGATCGTAGGCAGATGGCGCCAGCACACGAACGGGTCGACGAGCAGTCCGATGGTGACGAAGAACACGGCGGCGAACATGTTCCGCAGCGGGACCGTAAGCCGGTTTATGCGTTCGCGCACCTCCGTGCCGGAGCCGAGCACGCCCACAAGGAACGCGCCGAGCGCCAGCGAGAAATCGAGCTTGGCGGCGATGAACGAAACGAGGAAGCAGCACCCGAGGAGAGCAAGAAGCAACGTCTCGTCGTCCTTCATCCGGCCGATGCGGTTCAAAAGCCGCGGCACGGCGAGAAGCCCGAAAACAACGACGCACACGAGGAATACGGCCAGGCCGCCAAGACTCAGTCCCACAGAGGCGAACGACATGCCCTTGCCGGTGGCGACGCCCGTCACGAGCGCGATCACGCCTATGCAGAGGATGTCCTCGAAGATGGTCGTTCCGAATATGTAGCGCACGAAAGGCCTCTGCGACCATTTCATCTCGTCTATGGTCTTGGCGAGAAGCGTCGTCGCGGAATCGCAGATGGCCGCCCCGAGGAAAAGGCTGGGCACCGTATCCCAGCCCAGGAACCTGCGTGCCACGGTATAGCCGAGCCATATCATCATCACGGTGTCGAAGAGGGCCGTAGGCACGGCCACGTTTTTGACCTTCTTCATCTGTCCTGCGCTGAACTCGAGGCCCAGCGAAAACATCAGGAACACTATCCCAAGCTGGCCTATCGTGGTTATGCTGGTCTCGTCGGCGAGGAACGATCCGCCCCACGTATGGCTGCTCATCAGGACGCCCGCCACGATGTAGCCGATCACCTTGGGCCAGCCGAGACGCGTGAACACGACAGACATGACCCCCGCGACGACCATGAGCACGGCGAGGTCCTGGAAGAAAAAGGCCTCGGTCATTCTTCAGGCACTCCTTCGAAATCATATCCCTTCACGGCCGTGATGCGCAGATGCGCCACGGAACCTACGGGCGGCGCGGGGGTCTTGCCCTTCGGCACGATGAACGTGACGCCATCCACGTCGGGCGCCTGGGATTCCAGGCGTGCGACGCCCGGGGCCACGACAAGCGCGGGCAGCACCTTGCCGACGAAGGTCTTCGCCTTCGCCCTCCAGATGCCCCTCTGCACGCGCATCACCTCCTGGAGGCGGCGTTCCGCGACGCCTTTCGGCACGCGATCCTCCAGCTCGGCGGCGACCGTACCCTCTTCGGGGGAGAACGCGAACGCGCCGAGGTGGTCGAACTTCATCATCTTGATGTCGGCGAGCATTCGCTTGAAATCTCTCTCGGTCTCGCCGGGGAACCCGGTCATGACCGTGGTCCGCAGCGTGACGCCCGGCACCGCGGCGCGGATGCGCTCGGCGGCGTTGCGCGTGGCCTCTATCGCAGACCCGCGCGCCATCGCCCTCAGGATGGTCGGCACGGTATGCTGCAGGGGCACGTCCACGTAACGGATCGCACGCGGCGAAGTGTCGAGCCATTCCAGGAACGCGTCCGTTATCTCGCTGGGATAGGAGTACAGCACGCGGACGCGGAAATCGCCGTCAAGTCCGTCAAGCGCCTTGAGCAGGTCCACGAGGCATGGCCGCGAACCGTCGCGGCGGGGCTTCATGTCCACGCCGTAGAGCATCGGATCCTGCGCGATGACGTTGAGTTCGCGCACGCCGGTGGCCACGAGCGAGGCGGCTTCCGCCAGGATGTCCTTCATCTTGCGCGAACGGTACCGGCCGCGGATGGCGGGAATGGCGCAATAGCTGCACCGGTGCGCGCAGCCTTCCGCGATCTTCAGGTAGGCGTACGCCGCGCCCGTGAAGCGCAGGGCCGGTTCCGGCGGCGAGAAGACCTTGCACGGGCTGACGCACGGAATGAGCATCGACCTGGCGTGCGGCGTGCCGAGCCCTTCCACGACCTCGGCGATGCGGTCGATCGCGTCTATGCCCAGGAACGCGTCGACGGCGGGGAATGCGGCGGCTAGGGATTTGCCGTATCGCTGGACGAAACATCCGGCCACCACGACGGCCCTGCAGCGGCCCGCCGCCTTGAGTTCGCACGCGCGGAGGATCTCGGAGGCCGCCTCCTCGCGCGCCTGCTCTATGAAGGCGCAGGTGTTGACGAGCACGACATCGGCGTCGTCCGGCTGCGGCGCGATGGCGAAACCCGCCTTTCGGAGATGTCCGGCCATCACCTGCAGGTCGACCGCGTTCTTTGCGCAGCCGAGCGAAACAAGACCGATGGTCGCGGATTTCCTCATGGGGCGTGCTTCCTGTGACGTACGAAGAATTCACGCATGCGCTGGCACATGGCGTACAACGCCGGGACGAATATTATGCCGACGAACGTGGCGGCCAGCATGCCCGAGAACGTCGTGATGCCGATCGCCTTCTGGGCGTTCGCGCCCGCGCCGCTCGCCACCACCAGCGGCGACACGCCGAAGATGAAGCTCCACGCCGTCATCATCACCGCGCGGAAGCGCAGACGCGCGCCGTTCATGGCGGCCTCTTCGATGGGCACGCCCCTTTCACGCTCGCGCTTTGAGAACTCCACCATCAGGATGGCGTTCTTCGCGGATAGCCCGATCAGCATCACAAGCCCCAGCTGGGCGTATATTGACATGGCGGTGCCGGTTATCCACAATCCGGTCATCGCGCCCGTGACCGCCACGCCCACGGACAGCATCACCGACACGGGAACCGTCCAGCTCTCGTACTGCGCCACGAGGAACAGATAGGCGAAGAAGATCGCAAGGGCCATGAGCCCCACGATCTGGCCGCGGTTGACCTTCTCCTGGTAGCACATTGCGCCCCAGCTGAGCGAATATCCGGAAGGCAGGCGCTTGACGTATTCGTCCAGCTTGTCCATCACGGCGAGGGACGGCACCTGCGATTTCGGACGGATGATGATGTAGGCGGCTGGCAGCTTGTTGTATCGCTTTATGAAGCGGGGGCCTACCATGAAGTTGAGCCTTCCTACGGCGGAAAGCGGCACCATCGCGTTGCCCGTGCCGGGGAAGCGGATGTCCATGATGTCTTTCGTGGTGGCGCGGTAGTCGGAATCGCTCTGCACCACGACCTGATATGTGCCGCCGCGCATGTTGAAGTCGTTGACGTAGAACGATGCGAGCTTGTTCTGCAGGGTCGAGAACACCGTCTTCGCCGTGACGCCCAGCGACTCGGCCTTGCGGCGGTCGAGGTCCAGGTACAGCTGGGGCGTAACCGCGGTGAAGGCGCATGTGGCCTGCTCGACCTCCGGCCACGCGGAAACGTCCTTGACAAGCTGCTGGGCCGTGTCCGAAAGCTGGTTGACGGTGATGTCTCCCATCGCGCTCAGGAACATGGTGACGCCTCCTATGCCGCCGAGACCGCGGATCGCGGGCGGCGTCATGAGCGTGAACTTGGCCTCCGGGATGTTCGCCTCCACGCGTCGGCGTATCTCGGCCATGATCGCGTCAATCTGCTTCTCAGGCGTGTGGCGGCGGTCCCAGTGTTCCAGGCGGATCAGCGCGCGGCCGTGGTTTTCGCCCACGCCGCCGGTGTAGGAAGATCCCGAAGTCGAAGATATCGACTGTATGCCGGGGATGTCCGATATCAGGTCGTGCACGCGGTCGATGACGTCGCACGTGCGTTCCAGCGTGGATCCTTCCGACAGCTCCGCGTTGAACTGGATGTAGCCGCGGTCCTCCTTGGGCAGGAAGCTTTCCGGCACCATCCCCGACACGTACTTGAGGAAGCATATTATTCCCGCGAAAAGGAGGATTGTTATCAGCGAACGCCTCACCAGCATGCGCACGAGGAGAAGATACCCCTTTCTAGACACGTCGAGCGTGAAGTTCACCGGCGCGAAGATGCGCGGCGGCTTCTCCGGCGGCGGCTTGAGCAGAAGCGAGCACAGCGCGGGCGAGAGCGTGAGCGCCACCGTCGTGGAAAGGCACAGCGCCACGCACATCGTCACGGCGAACTGCGTATACATCTTGCCCACCATGCCCTTGTAGAATATGAGCGGCACGTAGCATGCGAGGGTCACGAGGCTCGTCGCGATGATGGCGCTCGATATCTGCCGCATCGACTTGATCGCCGCATCCTTCGCCGAAAGTCCCTCGCGCACCATGAGCGACTGCGCGTTCTCTACGACCACGATAGCGTCGTCCACGAGCGAGCCGATCACGAGGATCAGGCCGAACATGGTGAGGATGTTGAGCGTGAAGCCAAGCGGGGCCAGGAACGCGAAGGTTCCCATGAGCGATATCGGGATGGCGATGGCCGGCACGAACGTGGCGCGCCAGTCCTGCAGGAAGAGGTACGTGATTATCACCACCAGCACGAGCGCCGCCAGGAGCGTCTTGAACGTCTCGCGCAGGAAGACGAGCGTGAACGCCGTGGAGTCGTCGCCAAGGACGCACGTGACGCCCTTGGGAAGTTTCGTCATCCATTCGTCCAGCAGCTCCTTGACCTTGTTGGAGGTGGTGATGGCGTTCGCCTCAGGCGACTTGTAGACGCTCATGAAAAACGCCAGGTTGTCGTCGAAGCGCGACCGCGTGACATAGCTCTTCATGCCCACCTCGACGCGCGCGACGTCCTTCAGCAGCACCTGCCCGCCGGTTTCGGAATCGCTTCTCACCACGATGTTCTCGAACTCCTCGGCCGTCTTGAGGCGTCCTTTGACGTTAAGCTTATACGAGAGGTACTTCGACGAGAACTCGTTGCCGATGCGGCCTGCGGCCGCCTGTATGTTCTGCTGCTCGATCGCCTTCTTCACGTCGAAGATGGAAAGTCCAAGCCCGCTCAGGCGTACGGGATTGAGCCACACGCGCATGGCGTACTGCCGGTTGGAGCATTCCACCTCCGCGACGCCGTCCAGGCGCTGCACGGAATCCGCGATCTCCTTCTCCACGAAGTTTCCGAGGTCCGTGAGGCTCATCTCGCTTCCGTCCGTGATGAACACGTACATCGCCATGCGGTCCTCGGGGCGCTTCTTGACGGTGATGCCGTTCTGGACGACCTCCGTGGGCAGCTTCGGTTCCGCCCGCTTGACGGCGTTCTGGAGGTTCACGAGGTTGATGTTGGGGTCAGTCCCCGTCTTGAACGTCACGTAGCAGCTGTAGGATCCCGTCTCGTTGCAGATGGAGTCGAAGTAGAGCAGGTCGTCGACGGCGTTGATCTCGTCCTCGAGAGGAGTGGCCACCGTGTCGGAGACGACCTCCGGACTGGCGCCGGCGTACTTGGCCGACACGGTGATCATCGTGGGGACGATCTCCGGATACTCCGCGACGGGGATCGTCCGGAAGCACAGATAGCCGCAGAACGCTATGAAGATGGATACGACGAATGCGAGTCGCGGATGTTCTATGAATATTCGCGAGAACATCTGCCCCTACTTTCCGGCGGCCGGCTCTATGACAACACCCTTCGACACCTTGTGCACGCCGTCGGCCACGATGCGATCGCCCGGCTTCACCCCCGTGACGATCGTCTGCATGCCCTGCACGATCGGCCCGCGATGCACGTAGCGTTTATCCGCCACGTTGCCCGTGCCGAGCGTCCACACGAACGCGCCCTTCATGTCCAGCACCACCGCGTTGGGCGGAACGGCCGCGCAATGCACCGGCTCCGTGGAGGAAAGCGTCACGACGACCGTGCCGCCCGGCTTCAGGACGCGCTCGGCGTTGGGAAACACCGCATACACCTGGATCGTGTCCGTCATCTCGTCGGCGGCGTTCTCAACGTATTCCACCTCGCCCGTCTCACCATATTCCGAGCCGTCCGCCAGCGTCAGCGTCACGTGCCCGCGCGCCTTGATGAAACGGTTGCGCGCACCGAAGAGTTCAAGGAACTCGCCGTTGGACATTGAGAACCTCACCCGGATGGGGGCGGTCTTGATGAGCGTCACGAGCGTGCCGGACGACGGGGTGACGTAGTTGCCCATGGTAAAGAGCGTGGAGCCGAGCTTCCCGTCATGCGGGGCCGTGATGCGGCAGTGCGCAAGGTTGTCGCGCGCGACGACGAGGTCGGCCTCGGCGGCGGCCAACGCCGCGCGGGCGCTGTCACGGGACGAAAGCGCGTTGTCTGCGGCGTCGAGCGAGACCGCGTGCGACGCCACGAGCTTCTTGTGGCGCGTGTAGCTGAGTTCGGCGTAGGACAGGTTGGCCTTGCATTCCGCCACCTTCGCCTCGGCGTTCTTCACCGCGGCCTGGTACTTGACGGGATCGAGGCGGAACAGCAGGTCGCCCTCCTTCACCACCGCGCCATTCTCGAAGCCGACCTCGAGGATCTCGCCCGAGACCTGCGGCACGACCTTGACCTGGGCGACGGGGACGATCCTGCCCGGATACGTCTTGGTGCGGTAGTCGTCCACCAGCACGACGTCCGCCACCGGCACCTTTACGGCACCCTTCTTGGCGGGCGCTGCGGCCAGCGTCACGGCCAGCACGCACATCGCCGACGCGACCATGACACGCCCCGCCGTCATCGCTTCGCTCCGCATGCGAACGGACGTACGGCCATTACGCCTTTCATCGTCTCCGTGAACATCTCCGGCGTAAGGCTCTGGGCACCGTCGCAGAGAGCATGGATCGGATCGTCGTGCACCTCGATGATGAGGCCGTCCGCACCGATGACCGTGGCCGCCATGGCGACGGGGTGCACGAGTTTCGCCACGCCAGTGGCGTGGCTTGGATCCACGAACACGGGCAGATGGCTCTTGCCGTGCAGGAGAGGCACCACCGTGAGGTCGAGCGTGTTGCGCGTCGCTGTCTCGTAGGTGCGTATTCCGCGCTCGCAGAGGATCACGTTCGGGTTGCCGCCGGCGAGGATGTACTCGGCGCTCATCAGAAGTTCCTGTATGGTGCCCGAGAACGACCGTTTAAGCAGCACCGGCTTGGTCGTATGCGACACTTCCTTGAGAAGCTCGTAGTTCTGCATGTTGCGCGCGCCGATCTGCAGCACGTCCACATCGCCGAAGAATTCAAGCTCGCGCGGATCCATGATCTCGGTTACGACCGGCAGCCCCGTTTCGCGTTTTGCGGTGAGAAGATGCACCAGACCTTCCTTGCCGAGCCCCTGGAAGGAATACGGCGATGTGCGGGGCTTGAACGCGCCGCCGCGGAGCATCGTGGCGCCGGCGGCCTTGACGGCCTTGGCGATGCGCACGACCTGATCCTCCGACTCGACGCTGCATGGCCCTGCGACGACCTGGAAGAATCCCCCGCCGATCTTGAGGGGTTCCGCGCCGGGGCGCGGTATCTCGATTACCGTGTCGGCAGGATGGAACTTGCGGTTCACGGCCTTGTATGGCTCCTGTATGCGCTTGACCGATTCCACCACGTCGCCCATGGCGCGAAGCATGCCGTCGTCTATGCCCGACACGTCGCCCACGCAACCGATGATCGTCTGCTGCTCGCCAACGGTGACACGAGGCGTCACATGGCGTTCCTTGAGCCACTCAAGCAATCCGTTCAGCCGCCGTTCGCCGGCATCTTTCTTGACTACTATTACCATAATGGTTTTTTCCGTAAGATGGTTGTGTTGTATTTTACAACATCTTGCGGTGGATTGCAAGCGGCTAGCGATTGGCCGTCTTCCGGGCGGGCCGGGAAATATCGTATGCGTCCCGCATCAGCTTCATGGACCATTCGATCATTGCCCTGCCGCCCATGTAGTCTTCTTGTCCTTTCTTGGTTCTACCTGAGAAGCTTGAATTCGATCCAGACGATTTCCTGCGGCTTCAGCGACAGGGAAACGATGCCGTTTCCGGACTGGATTTCCGGGACCGGCTCGCCGGGAATCGTCCGCGCCACGGGTTCCACGCCCGGTGCCTTGAAGCTGAATTTCCGCGCCGTGTCCGTAACGTTGGCGGCAAAGACCGCGGCCCTGTCGTGCCCGACATTCTCGCGGACGACGCCGATTATGGACCTGTAGTCGACTTTAGTCGGCGGCTTGCCCGGCGCGCGGCCGCGCGTGAGCTGGTGCGTGAACGTCACCTTCTCGTTTGGTTCAAGCGTACGCAGTTCATCTTCGAGCGTACCGTAGGCGACATATTCGCGCGCCGCCTTGCGGAACTTCGCGGCCCGGTAGAGGACATCCGCCTGCGCCTTAAGCGTACGCTTCGCGGGATTGGCGTCGAAAAGCCGCTTGTCGTCCCAGCTGCCGGAGACCTGTCCGTTCATCACCCCCTGCATCTGGCGGGCGAATATGGCCTGCGGTTCGTCGTCCGCCTCCTCTTCGATGCAGAAATACGTCGTATAGCCGCCATAGACCGCAGTGAGGAAAGGAACGTCGTCGGACTTGTGGTTGCGCCCGACGATAAGCGCACCGTCGATCTGGTCCATGAACACCTCGCAGGGGCCCTCGCTCGTGATCGGTACGCCCTTCGGCGCCAACTGCGGCCTGACCCGCTCAAGTACGGTACGGTAGCCTTCGTACCACCAGCTGCCGCCCTCGAGCGGATGGCCGTGTTCTGGATTGCGGCAACCCGCCCATCCCGACACTCCTATCTGATCGTAGTAGATGCCGTTTGCCCCAAATCCGTCCACGACCTCCAATCCCATGTCGTAGAGCGTCTTCTGCCATTTGGCGGCAATCGGGCACATCACCGCGCAGCGCGGCGTGAAGAATTCGACGATTTCCGAACCGTCGTCCTTTTGGCACACATCGCACTTCGCGTACAGGAAGGAGCGTACCTTTCGATCCCAGAGCCGTCCGTTGACGTAAGGCGTCACCAGCACGCCGTCGGTCTTGGCGCGCGCCCAGAACTTCTCGATGCCGTCACGCGGCTGGTATTCAGGGCAGCACGTGTCATATCTCTGCACATGCCAGCAGTAGTGGCGGACGCCTAGCTTGACATCGGGCCAAATCTTGAGCGCCTGCTCGTAGTTGCGGTAATCGGTAAAAAGGACTCGCAGCCAGATATCCGCCTCGGCCATGACCTTGGGATAGTCCGGACGCTTTGCGATAGGTCCTTTCGAGGTCCACTTCTGGCGGAGAGCCCAAGCCCGGTAGAGCTTGGCCGCCTGCCACCAATCGCCCTTGTAGCAGGCGGTTGTCACCTCAAACCCGGTCGAACCTGCCGCCTTGCCCGGCACACCGGCGTTTTCCACCGGCGACTGGAAGTAGAACGAATTGCCCCAATAGTAAAGATCCTTGTTGCACGCCCTGGGATCGTGGGCGGCGATATAAAGTCCTGCGTCCTTGATCATGTAGGCGGTCATCATCGGGCACCAGCCTGCTGGTGAACGCATGTGATACGTCGAATAGGAAAGCGGCACGAAATTCGTGACCACCTTGGCGCCAAGGTTCCCCGTAGGAATCAGCACATCGGCTTCGCGATCCTTGACTACGCCGGCGAAGACTGGATACCGCACAAGGCCGAGAGACCATTTCGCGTCCTTGTTGTCGACGCGGATGCGCCATTTGGCCGATCCGTCTTCCACGAGACGGACGTCGGCAGTGACATCGACGCTCGCATTGGATCCCGGCAGCTTCACCCCTTCCCACACGAAGACCTTTTCGTTCGCGCCGCCGGCGACGCGCTTCGCGGCGCAAGGCGCGAGGTTGTTCACCCATATCGTTTCGTTGGTGCCTGCGGCGGTCTGCCGGCGAAACTCGAGAGACCAGAAATTGCCGCGGTCCGTATATGGCCAACCGCTGACGAAACGGGTGTCGCCGGCAAGACGGTTTACGATACCGGTGATCGCAAAGCCTTTTGACGCATCCGCAAAATGGATCTGCATCGCCGGATTCTCAAGCGTCACGGCACATGCATGGAAAGCGCAGGCTGCCGTTTTTGATTCCCTCAGCCATTCTTCCGTCTCGCGGCGGATTTGAGGGAAGGTACCGTGCCCCATGCCAAGACCGTTGCGGATGGACTTCTCCTTGCTTCCCAATGCGTTGTAGGCGGCATAGACGCATGTCGGCGGACATGTCGTGTCGGCGAATCCCACCACCACGCGCACCGGTATCTTCACCCGCGGCGCGAAATGCGCCGCGTCGAAATACGGCGCGATAGCCTTTGCGGCCTCCTTCGCCTTGTCGCCCTTCTGGCGTTCCACCAGAAGCGGCCAGCCGCTCTGCCTGCCAACGGCAAATCCGCAAAGGTCGGTCAGCGCGGGCACATAGAAGCACGCCCTCGTTATCGCCGGATTGAGTGCGCACAGCATGATGCCCATTCCGCCGCCCTGGCTGCCGCCTGAATAGCGCACACGCTTCCGGTCCACCTCCGGCAAGGCCGTCGCCCATGTCACCACGCGGTCGATGCCCAGCAGCGCGTCATGAAAGAAGAATTCCTCCTTGCCGACCGCGCCGCCCGCAATCGCGTAGTTGCACCCGTACTTCTTCGCGAAGGCGCGATCCTGCTCGACATACAGCTTCTTCTGCCCCGCAGCGTCCTTGGCCGGCTCGAACGGATGCACGTTCACGACAAGATGTATCTCGCCAGGCTTCTTGAACAACTTCATTCCCGCCTCGCTCATGGCCGGACCCGCGCCAGGAATGTTTATGTGCATCGGCAGCGGGCCTTTGGCGGAATCCTTGGGCTCCACGAGAAATCCCCACGTGCGCTTGCCGCCGAACGTCGCGACGCTGATCTTCCACACGTCGAACGCGTCGTCCGAGATGTCCGGCAGCTTTTCCCTGCGCAGGTCGACCGGCACTTCACGTTCGAGCCGCGCGCGTTCACCGTCCCAGTAGACGTCGAAGTCGGCAGGACGGCTGGAGCCTGGCCGTATCTTTTCAGGATCGCATCCGACAGACCAGCCGTTGTTCCCTTTCTCGTACCCCATGCTCCAAACCGAGCCGCGCATCTTCGGATTCGATATCGCCTTCACATGCAAGAATCCAGGTTCGTCAAGACTTCCCTCCAGAACCATCTTGGGCTCTTCAGAAGGTTTCCATTCCTTTCGCGCAAACACCTTGTCGCCGAAATTGTCCATCGTCACGGCGACGACGCCTCCGCTGGAGGCCACATCCTTGGCAAGATCCCTGGCCGTGAGCGAGAAGTGCACCTTCTCGCCCGCATGACGGAGAGCATCTTCGCTTCCGTCGCAGATCGACACCTCGAAAGGCGCGGCGGCAAGCCTCACCGCACCGAAAACCGCCGCGAAGAGAAATATACGTTTCATGCATCTATCTCCAATCTAAAGCAATTGCCGCCACCGCCTCGTCGGCGAAGCCGGGCTGGCCGCCGCCGACAAAGAACGTGGTCTCGCCCTCCGCCGATCGCACTACCACCAAAATGAATTTCTTGTCCGGCTTGCTTCCTGAGAACGTCGAAAAACATCTCCGCCGCGTCTCGGCAGGGCCTATGGCCAGATCACATGATGGCGTTGTCGATGAGGCGCGTGCCGCCGCAGTACACCGCCAGCAGCACGACATTGCCCTTCTCAAGCGTGTCTACGGGCTTGAGGGTCTCGGCCTCGACGGCTTCGACATAATCCACGTTGAGCCCCGCTTCGCGGAATTTCCGCACTATCTGGATACGACGCGGCGACCATTCTATGTCACCTTCGCGACGCACGTCGCGCTGAAGGTCGGCGAGCGCCGCGGAAAGCACAAGAGCCTTCGTGCGGTCTTCGACGGAAAGATATGTGTTGCGCGAACTGAGGGCGAGCCCCGACTTCTCGCGCACGACCGGGGCCACCACTATCTTGACGTCGAAGTTGAGGTCACGCACCATGCGGCGGATGATCGCCTGCTGCTGGTAGTCCTTCTGCCCGAACACGGCGAAATGGGGCTTGGCGAGGTTGAAGAGCTTCGCCACGACAGTGCACACGCCACGGAAGTGGCCCGGACGGCGCGCGCCGCACAGGGACTTGCCCAGCTCCTTCTCGTCCACGAACACGGAGTGGTTTTTCGCATACATGTTGTCGGGCGTCGGGAAGAACACCGCCGTCGCGCCCGCCGCGCGGCATTTGGCGAGATCGGCCTTCTCGTCGCGCGGATAGCGGGCGTAGTCTTCACGCGGCCCGAACTGGATGGGGTTGACGAAGATGGATACGACTATCTCGTCGGCGCCCTTCTTCTTCGCCGCGGCGATGAGCGAGAGATGCCCTTCGTGCAGATAGCCCATTGTAGGGACGAGCGCGATGCACTTGCCCGCCTGGCGGCGCTGTTCCGCCCACTTCTGCAGCTTGGCAGGTTCCTTGAATATCTTCATCATGTCTCAACTTCCGTGCCGGACGTGTCTATTCGATCGTTATTGCGGCGTGGTAGCTCTGCAGCGACCGCACCTCACCCTTGCCCTCGCGGGCGGCCTTGATGCCTTCGGAAGCCGCAAGCGCGGCCGCGATGGTCGTAAGGTACGGCACGCGGTACTTGATCGCGGCACGGCGTATCGAGTTGTCGTCCGCACGCGCATCGCGCCGCCCGGAGGGCGTGTTCAGTATCAGCACGATCTCGCCGTTCTTTATGAAATCGAGCACGTCGGGACGGCCCTGGCCGATCTTCGCGACCATCGTCGCGGGCACGCCCTTCTCCCACAGGAACTTGACCGTGCCTTCGGTTCCGACGATCTCGAAGCCGAGGTCGGTGAAAGTCTTGGCGGCTACGGCCGCGTCGTCGGGCTTCTCGGAAAGCGAGACCAGTATCTTCCCGGCCTTCGTGGGCAGCGGCGCGCCTGCCGCCTCCTGGCTCTTGTAGTACGCGAGCCCGAACGTCTCGGCAAGACCGAGCACCTCGCCCGTCGAGCGCATCTCGGGTCCGAGCACGGGGTCGACCTCCGGGAATTTCTCGAAAGGCAGCACGGCCTCCTTCACGCCGAAATAGGGGATTATCTTCTTTCGGTCGAGGCCCATGTCCTTCACGGACTTGCCGAGCATGAGCTGCGTGGCGATGCGCGCCATCTGCGTGCCCGCCACCTTCGAGACGAGCGGCACGGTACGCGAAGCGCGCGGGTTCGCCTCGATGACGTACACCTTGTCGTCCTCAATCGCAAACTGCATGTTCATGAGGCCAACGACCTTCAGCTTGTCCGCTATGCGGCGCGTGTAGTCGAGGATGATCGCCTTGTTCGCTTCGCTGATAGAGACGGGCGGCAGCACGCAGGCCGAGTCGCCCGAATGGACGCCCGCCAGCTCCACATGCTGC
>JAEEGL013177689.1_pt1 | contig 23708 bp, 18 predicted proteins | sample 9134231 | NCBI WGS metagenome assembly JAEEGL01 (sample SAMN16246548, study PRJNA631951) | gut metagenome | biome: gut microbiome; feature: rumen; material: fiber-attached | host: Bos | place: Iran: Karaj | collected 2018-10 | reverse complement strand
AGCAGAGACAACAGAAGCTCCTGCTGAGACAGCAGAGGCAACAGAAGAGGTTGATGCCAACCTTCCATCTCTTGTAGGTGTTGAGCCAGACACACGTCTTGCTGCTGACGCTTACTCAGAGCTTTGGGATGTAGACAGCTATCAGACAGAATCATCAGAGGTTTATAACAGAATTCTTGGTGATTTCAATGAAGCATATCAGAAGGCACTTGAAGCTACTAATGTTTCTGAGCGTTATGCTCTTATGGCTGTAGCTGAAGCTAAGATGCTTGAGTCTGGCGTATTTATTCCACTTACAACACGTGGCGGTAGCTATGCAATCAGACGTACAGCTCCTGGTTCTGTAACAGGTACACTTTGGGGCAACGACGATTATCGTTTCCACAATGCTCTTATCACAACTGATCTTATTGACAAGGATACATATACAGAACTTAAGGGCAAACTCAATGATCTCAAGGGAACTGGTACATACCAGGCTGAGGCTAAGAAGTTCCTTGAAGAGAAGGGCTATGAGCTTAAAGATACTATGAACTTTGGATACACATCTGATCCTAAGACTTGGGATGTTCTTGCTACATCAAGAGCAGCTGATTCAGAAGTACTTGTAAACCTCTATGATGGTCTTACAGAGTATGACGTAGAAGATGTACAGCAGCCTGCACTCGCTGAGAGCTGGACAGAGTCTGCTGATGGACTTACATACACATTCAAGATTCGTGAAGGTGTTAAGTGGGTTGATTCACAGGGTAGAGAAGTAGCTGATCTTACAGCTGATGACTTCGTTGCTGGTATGCAGCACATGATGGACGCTATGGGTGGTCTTGAGTACCTTGTACAGGGCGTTATCAAGGGCGCTGATGCTTACATCAACGGTGAGACAACTGATTTTGCAGATGTAGGAGTTAAGGCAGTTGATGATTACACACTTGAGTACACACTTGAGCAGCCAACACCTTACTTCTTGACAATGCTTAGCTACGGTGTATTTGCTCCACTTTCAAGAACATACTATGAAGGACAGGGCGGACAGTTTGGACAGGGAACAGGTTCAGGTAACTATGGTACAGATCCTGACCACATCGCATACTGCGGACCATTCCTTATCACAAGCCACACTGAGAAGAACTCAATCATCTTCAAAGCTAATCCTTCATACTGGAACAAGGATAACCAGGAAATCAAGGCTATGAACTGGGTATTTGAAGATGGATCTGATGTAACAAAGACATACAATGACTGCCTTGCAGGAACAATTGATTCTGCTGGTCTTAACACATCTACAATCGAGACAGCTAAGGCTGATGGCAACTTTGAGAAGTATTCAGTAATTACTGTAACTGATGCTACAACTTTCTGCGGTTTCATTAACACAAACCGTAAAGCATTCGTTAACTTCAACGATTCTACAACAGCTAAGTCTGAGAAGACAGTATATGATGGACAGAGAACAGCAATCGCACTTCAGAACCAGAACTTCAGACTTGCAGTTGTAACATCACTTGACAGAGCTTCATACAATGCTCAGTCAATGGGTGAGGAACTCAAGCTTAACAACGTAAGAAATTCTTACACACCTGGTACATTCGTATCACTTGCTGAGGATGTAACAATTGATATCAACGGAACTGCTACAACATTTGCAGCAGGTACAAGATTTGGTGAGATTGAGCAGGCTCAGATCGATGCTGATGGCGTTAAGATTACTGTTTGGGATCCTAAGGCTGATGACGGTGTTGGTTCTTCAGACGGCTTTGATGGATGGTATAATCCTTCAGCTGCTAAGGAATATCTTGCTGCTGCAACAGAAGAGCTTGCTAAGCAGGGCGTAGAGATTTCTAAAGAGAATCCTATCCAGATCGACCTTCCTTATTTCTCAGGTTCTGAGACATATACAAACAGAGCAAATGCATTCAAGCAGTCTCTTGAAGCATCTCTTGAAGGAAACGTAGTAATAAATCTTATCAAGTGTGAATCTGCTGATGATTGGTACTATGCAGGATATTATCCAGATTATGGCTATGAAATGAATGCTGATATGATGGATGTTTCCGGATGGGGTCCTGACTACGGTGATCCTCAGACATATCTTGACACAATGCTTCCTGATTATGCAGGATACATGGTTAAGAGCCTTGGAGTATTCTAATAATTCTTCTGTTGTTATCAGATACTTCAATTGATGTACAGTGATAGTGCATCAGAAAGTCATTCTAATTTTGATTTGTGATTTGTGAATTCATATTTCGCAAAAAAAAATTGGAGAAAGTGGGAAAAAACTCTTCCCACTTTCTCCTTTATATTGTATAATGTTGGGGCTGTGTGACTTCGGATATGGGGTTATAACAGAAAAATAAATGTTCCACAAAGGGAAAAAGCTATGACTAAATATGTATTAAAAAGACTTTTGCATGGACTAATTTCATCAATCATTGTTGTAGGTATTGTAATGATTATGATCTATACCATGCTGGACAGAAACCTTATTTTTGCGCAGGATCCTGTATTTAAGAACATGGGTAATAATGAGAAGACCTCTTATATGTACAGAATGTGGGAGGAATACGGTTATATTGACCTGTTCACATATCAGGATTATCTGCTTATGTTGCAGGCAAATGGAGAAATTGATGAGGATACCAGAAAAAGCGTAACATCAATTGGTAAGAAGCCTGAGAGTGACTCTGCAAAGGTTGCAGAGTATGTTCAGAAATATCAGGATTATTGTGATGCTAACGGCTATAAAGTTGTAAGACTCAATGCTGTTATGGTGTCACCTAAGAAATATGCTAACGGTGGAAAAGAACAGCTCTTTGCGTCCAAGGATCTTCCTATTACGCACAGACTGATTACATATGTTACTGGATTCTTTAGTGTAGATAATATTCACTATGTAGATAAAGATATTGATATAGGAGAGAGGAAAATTACTTTTACTCTTCATGATCCTGTTTATGGTGGTAAATTTGCACCGGCTATTATAGGAAATGGTACATATCACAAATATCTGCTGTATTTTGATAAGCAGTTCCCATTTGTTCATCAGAATCTTCTTTCAATTAACCTTGGTAAATCTTATGCGGTTAATGCTGGAATTGATGTATCTGAGACAATGACTAAGAAGCAGGGATCATATGTACTTAAGACTATAGAATTCCCTACAGGTCTTACAGAGGAATCTGCTGATGACCTTCACACTGCAGTTTTTGTTCCGGGTTCAAGAGAGACCAATAAGGTCAATGCAGACAGATTTACTGATGATTACACAGGAGTTAGTACTATAAAGTCTGGAAAGTCCAAGATGGGCTATTCATTCTCAATTGGTATTGTAGCGGTTCTTCTTTCATACCTTATTGGTATTCCAATGGGTATTGCGATGGCTAAGAACAAGGATAAGCTAATTGATAAGATTGGAACTATTTACATTGTATTTATTATTGCTGTTCCTTCTCTTGCATATATTTTCCTGTTTAAGGCTATTGGTGGTAAGATTGGTCTTCCTACAACTTTTGATATGGAGTCTGCAAGTAAACTAATATATGTACTTCCTGTAATTTCATTGTCACTTCCATCTATTGGAGGTCTTATGAGATGGCTTCGCAGATATATGATCGACCAGATGAATTCTGATTATGTTAAGTTTGCAAGATCAGGTGGTCTGACTGAAGGAGAAATCTTCAGAAAGCATATTCTGAAGAATGCAGCTATCCCTATTATTCATGGTATTCCAGGAGGAATTCTTGGTGCCATAGTTGGTGCTATTATTACAGAGCGTGTTTACACAGTACCTGGTGCAGGTAATCTTCTTACTATTGCAATCAGCCAATATGATAATGGTGTTATTGTAGGTGTAACATTGTTCTATGCAATACTTTCAGTTATAAGCCTTGTAGCAGGTGACGTTCTTATTTCACTTGTTGATCCTCGAATTAACTACTCAGGAAAGGCTAGATAAGACTTTTATCATTTACTAATAGTTTAGGAGATTTAGCAATGGAAAATAAAGATTCTCTATTTACTGTAGAGGGAATGACAGATGAAGAGCTCTTTACGCTGGTAGACCACAACAGTCTTGAATCTGAGAAGATCACAGCTCCGAGATATTCATACTGGCGTTCAGTATTTCGTGTATTCTTCAAAAAGAGGATAAATATTTTTATTCTTAGCGTACTTGCTTTTGTAATTTTATTTGCATACATTTATCCTACATTTAACAATTATGACAGATTTGGTAACCTTCTTGATCCTGCTGCTAAGCACCTTGGACCAATGGCTGCTATGAAGAAGTTCGGATTTAACATTCACTGGATACTTGGTAGTGGTGCATCTGGTCAGTCAACATTTGATGCTATCTGGTTCGGTTCAAGAATTTCAATATCTCTTGCACTTATTGTTGCCGGTATCAATATGACAATCGGTGTTCTAGCAGGTGCTGTTTGGGGATTTAGTAAGAAGATAGATATCTTCATGATGGAGGTTTATAACATTGTAGGTAACGTTCCTTCAATTCTCCTTATTTCAGTACTTGTACTTATTATGTCTCCTACATTCTGGACTCTGGTTTTTGCCATGACAGTAACAGGATGGCTGTTCATTGCTTACTTTATCAGAACACAGGTTATTATCATCAGAGACAGAGAGTACAACCTTGCCAGCAGATGTCTTGGTACACCAATCACACGTATTGCTACTAAGAACATTTTGCCATTTATGACATCAGTTATCGTTACACTGCTTGCTGCTGAGATTCCTTCATATATTTCATATGAAGTATTCCTTGCTTACATTGGAATGGCTATGTCTGATATGTCACTTGGAAGACTTATTTATGAGGCTGAGAGTGCGATGGTTACACCGGGATGGCAGTTTGAGTTCTGGAGTCCTGTAGTAATTGCATCAATCATCACAGTTACACTTTATGTTACAGGACAGAATTTGGGCGATGCTTCAGACCCTAGAACACACATGTAAGGAAACGTAAGAAAATGGAAGATAAGAAAGTATTATTATCAGTTAAAGATTTGGAAGTTAAATTCCGTGTAAGAGGCCGTATCCTTACAGCCATTCGTGGGATTTCGCTTGATATATACGAAAACGAGTCAATAGCTATCGTTGGTGAGTCTGGTTCTGGTAAGTCTGTGTTTACCAAGACCTTCGCTGGCATGCTTGATTCAAATGGTTTTATCAGCAATGGTGATATTATTTTCAATGATGAAGAACTTTCTAACACAATAGTTACTCTTAATGCTGCTGGAAAGAGAGAGCTTAATTCAATTACTGATAAGCTCAATGCTTATTCATCACTTGAATTTGGTGCTGATACATACAAGAAGATTCTTGATCTTGAATCAGAAAAGAGAGCTAAAGAGACAATCTCTGATGAGCAGGATCAGGATTTTACAAAGAGAATTTCAGATATTAAGTTCAAGAGAACTGAAGAGTTTAACCTGAAGCAGACTTTTGATCCTAAGAAGGAAAAGGATAAGGTTAAAGAATCCGAGAATAAGATCAAAAAGTATGACGATGAGATTAAGGCAATCGAGAAGGAAAAAGCTGATCTTATTGCCAAGCATAAAGCGGATGTAGCTGCTGATAATTCTTATATTGCTGAGTTTGACAGGAAAATGACTGCTCTTAAAGATCAGTATAAGAACGAGATTGCTAAGCCTGTTAATAAAGATCAGATTGAAAGAAATGCTACAATTGCTAAGGAAATTTATCTTTCAGTTGGAAGATTTTCTTACAGAAGCAGAAGAAAGTATGTTAAAAAGCTTCTTGCTGATTTCAAGAAAGCTCTTAAGATGGGCGAGGATATCGGTAATGAAGAAGTTAAGATCAAGCTTTTCGACAATGTTATGTATTGTCAGCTTGTTGATGAAGCTGAGACCAAGCTTACAGGTAGAATCCATATTAACCTTGCAAGAGTAACAGATCCTGCTGATTGGGGTCAGACTCGTGGTAAGAAGATTGCAACAGTATTCCAGGATCCTATGACATCTCTTAACCCAATTATTACAATTGGTAAGCAGATTACTTCAATTATCATGAAGCATCAGAACTGCTCAGAGGTTGAGGCTAGAGTACGTGCAATAGAGATCATGAAGAAGGTTGGTATTCCTAATGCTGAGAAGCGTTTCGATGACTACCCATTCCAGTATTCAGGTGGTATGAGACAGCGTATCGTTATTGCTATCGCTCTTTCATGTCAGCCTAAGATTCTGATCTGTGATGAGCCTACAACAGCTCTTGACGTTACAATTCAGGCTCAGATCCTTCAGCTTATTAAGGATCTTCAGAAGGAATACAACTACACTATCGTATTTATTACACATGACCTTGGTGTTGTTGCTAACGTTGCAGACAGAGTTGCCGTTCTTTACGGCGGACAGATTGTTGAGCTTGGAACAGTAGAGGATGTGTTCTATGACAGCAGACACCCATATACATGGGCTCTTCTTTCATCACTTCCTCAGCTTGCACAGAGAGACACTGAACTTTACTCAATTACAGGTACACCACCATCACTGTACAATAAGATTACAGGAGATGCTTTTGCACCACGTAATCCATATTGCCTTAAGATTGATACAATTGAAGAGCCACCTATGTTTAAGGTGAGCGATACTCATTATGCTAAGACATGGCTTCTCGATCCAAGGGCACCAAAGGTTGAAAAGCCGGAAATTATCCGGAATATTCATGAGAAGTTCTTAAAGATGTATGATGTTACGGAGGTTTCAGAAAATGCCTAATAATTCATTCCCTGAGCATGGACCAATAGATCCAGAAACAGGCAAAGAAATACTCCTTTCTGTTAAAAATGTTGATATTACATTCGGAAAGGGAGATGACGCAGTTAAAGCTGTTAAGAATGCTAGCTTTGACATTTTCAAGGGCGAGACATTCTCACTTGTTGGTGAGTCAGGATCTGGTAAGACTACAATTGGTAGAGCTGTTATCAGAGTTAATCCTTGTTCAGCAGGTGAAATTCAGTATAAGGGTGTAAAGATTTCAGGTAAGATTTCAAGATCTCTTGATAGAGATGTTATCAGAAATATCCAGATGGTATTCCAGGATCCTGCAGCTTCTCTTAATGAGAGAGCTACAGTTGACTATATCATTTCTGAAGGTCTTTACAACTTCCATCTTTTCGAGAACGAAGCAGACAGAGTACAGAAGGTTGAGAAGATCATTGAAGAGGTTGGACTTCTTCCTGAGCATCTTACCCGTTATCCTCACGAGTTCTCAGGTGGACAGAGACAGCGTATTGGACTTGCAAGAGCCATGGTAATGGAACCTGAACTTGTAGTTGCCGATGAGCCTATTTCAGCGCTTGACGTTTCAATCAGAGCACAGGTTCTTAACCTTCTGAAGAAATTCCAGAAGGAAAGAGGAGTATCCTATCTCTTTATTGCACATGACCTTTCAATTGTAAGATTTATTTCAGATCATATCGGTGTTATTTATAAGGGTAATATCGTTGAAATTGCTGAAACAGAAGAACTTTTCCAGTATCCTCTTCATCCATATACAAAGTCCCTTATCTCAGCGGTTCCTATTCCGGATCCTAAGCTTGAGAAGAACAAGGTTCTTTACACATATGATCCTTCAATTCATGACTATTCAGAGGATCAGCCGGAACTTGTAAACATAGGACATAACCATTTTGTTTATGGTAACAAGAAGGAAATTGAAGAGTACAAGAGACTTCGTGATGAGAATAAGCCAATTCAGGCTGTAACAATTGATCCTGAAGAAGCTAAGAAGCAGAAGGCTAAGAATACTGAGTTTATGGGACATGAAGAAGCTGACAGCAGTGAGATCTTAAGTACTCCTGTACATGACACCGGAAGTATTTGGTACATGATTTTGTCATTCTTCCTTCCTATTTTGGGATTACTTGCAGCATTTGTTTTCAGAAAGAAGAATTATATCAGAAATTACAAGAAGTGTAAGAAGGGCGCAATTGTTGGCCTTATTGTACTGGCAATTATTTTGGTTATATTCTGCTTGCTGCTCATTTTATCAGTTTTGTAATACCTGATTGATTTAATATTTGGGGATTTTATTTATAAGGCCGATGTCAAAAGGTCGCATTTTATGGGGCTTTATTGACATTGGCCTTGACTTTGCGCTATGATGATAGTGATTTGTGAAAATGTCTTTAGTGTGGAATAAATCACAAATCAAAATATTAATTCCATAGGAGATACAAACATGGTTTGTAGTATGACTGGCTTTGGTAGATGTGAAGTCACTGAGGGACAGCGCAAATACACTGTCGAACTGAAATCTGTTAATAACAGATATTTGGATTTAGGCATTAAAATGCCCAAGAAGTTCAATGCTTTTGAAGCAGCCATTCGTTCTGAGCTTAAGAACTATATGAAACGTGGTAAGGTTGACGTTTTCATAAGTTATGAGGATTATTCTGAATCAGATTCCAAGGTTAAATATAATAAGGCCATTGCGGAAGAATATTATAACTACTTAAAACAGATGTCTTTGGATTTTGGCCTTGATGATGACGTGAGAGTTTCCTGCCTTTCAAGATTTCCTGAGGTTTTCACTATGGAAGAGGAAGAGCTTGATGAAGACGAGGTATGGAGTGGCCTTAAGAAGGCTATAAATGGCGCCGGTAAGGTTTTTTTGGAATCAAGAACCAAAGAAGGTGAGTTTTTATCCAAGGACCTTACGGAGAAGCTTGATGGAATGCTCGAGAATGTTGAATATATTACTCAGCGTTCTCCTGAGATTATCAATGAGTATAAGACTAGACTAAGAGAGAAGATACAGGATCTTTTGGAAGATAAGCAGGTGGATGAGAATCGCCTTGCTATGGAAGTTACTATATATGCAGATAAGGTATGCGTTGACGAGGAACTAATTAGACTTCGTAGCCATATTCTTGCTACTAAGGAAGCACTAAGTACAGGGGATGATAAGGACGGAATCGGAAGAAAGCTTGATTTCCTGGCTCAGGAGATGAACAGAGAAGCTAATACTATTTTGTCCAAGTCAACTGATCTTAAGATTTCTGACAGGGGAATTGCTCTTAAGACTGATATTGAGAAGGTAAGGGAGCAGATACAAAACATCGAATGAGTAAATTAATTCATATAGGATTCGGTAATATTGTTAACGCGGATAAAATAATCAGTATAGTAAGCCCGGATGCTGCACCTGTTAAGAGAATGGTGCAGAAAGCCAAAGAGGAAGGCACCAGTGTTGATGCCACTCAGGGACGTAAGACTAAAGCTGTTATCGTTATGGAAAACGGAATGGTTGTTTTATCAGCTCTTTTACCGGAAACCATTTGTACTAGAACTAAAGAGAATGCGAGTATTGTAGATGAAGCGTAAAGGTATTATTATCGTTGTTTCCGGCTTTTCTGGAGCTGGAAAGGGCACTATTATGAAGGCTCTGACTGCCAGGTATGATCAGTATGCGTTGTCTATTTCTGCGACAACAAGAGATCCAAGACCCGGCGAAGTAAATGGCAGAGAGTACTTTTTTGTAAGTAATGAGGAATTTGAAAAGCTTATTGAGGAAGATGGCCTTATTGAGCATGCAGGTTATGTTAATCATTACTATGGCACACCAAGGAAGTTTGTGGAAGATAAGCTTAATGCAGGAATTGATGTTATACTTGAAATAGAGATTCAGGGTGCTTTGCAGGTCAAGGAGCAGTACAAGGATGCAATTTCTTTGTTTGTGATGCCTCCTTCAGCACAGGAACTTGAGAAGAGACTTCGCGGAAGAGGTACTGAATCTGAAGAGGTTATAGCTCAGCGTTTGAAGAGAGCCTGCGAAGAAGCTTCTGAAGTTGAAAAGTATGATTTCATTGTAGTTAATGATAATCTGGACGAAGCTGTTGAGAGAGTTCATGGTATAATATCTGCAGTACATGGAACACCTGATAGAAACAAGGAATTTATCGAGGATGTAAGAAATCAGCTTTTTGATCTTACAAAATGATTTGATTTTTTTCTTATATTAGGTTATTGTTATAATCCGTTGATTGTATATTAATTCATATGTATTATCAGGCAAGTGATAATACAGAATTTATATTAAAAATGAGTTTTGTGCGGAATACCGCAAGAAAGGATTTAATATGATACACCCTTCTTATGTTGATCTTATGAAAGTAGTTAACAAGGGAGTTGAGGAAGGCGAAGAGCCTGTAATCAGCTCAAGATACTCAGTAGTTATGGCTACAGCAAAGAGAGCTAGACAGATTATCGCTGGTGATGAGCCTATGGTTAAGGTTAAGGACAAGCAGAAGCCTCTTTCTATCGCTGTAGATGAGATGAATCAGGATACTCTTCGTATTCTTACAGACGAGGAGAAGGAAGAAATGCTTACTGATTCTGAAGAAGTTGCAACAGAAGAGAGTTCAGAGAACGAATAATATATGAAAATTTTATTTGTGTCACTTGGTTGTGACAAGAATAGAGTTGATACCGAGGTTATGCTGGGAATGCTTTCTAGCCGAGGATACAGCTTTACTGATGATGAAGATGAAGCACAAGCAGCAGTTGTTAACACCTGCTGCTTTATAAATGATGCCAAGGAAGAAAGCATAAATACTATTTTGGAGCTTGCTGAGCGGAGAAAATCCGGTCAGCTTAAAGCTTTGATTGTAACAGGATGCCTTGGACAACGCTATCAGGACGAAATTCAAAAAGAAATACCAGAGGTAGATGAAATTCTTGGAATTTCTTCTACAGATAAGATCATTGATGCTATTGATGAAACTATCAAGAGGGATAAGCTTTTTTCTCACAAGAATTATTTTGATGATCTAAATAAGAAGCCTGTTGGTGGTATGAAACGTGTAATCACTACAGGTGGTCTGTATAATTATCTGAAGATTGCTGAGGGCTGTGATAAACACTGCTCATATTGCATTATTCCAAAAGTCAGAGGCTCCTACAGAAGTGTTCCTATGGAGGAACTTTTAGTTGATGCCAGAAATCTTGCTGATGCAGGCGTTACTGAGCTTTTGCTTGTAGCTCAGGAGACAACATTGTATGGAACAGATCTTTATGGTGAGAAAAAACTGCCAGAACTGTTACATAAATTGTGCGAGATAGAAGGTTTTAGGTGGATCAGAATTCTCTATTGCTATCCGGAAGAGATTAATGAGGAACTAATACAGACTATTAAATCAGAGCCTAAAATCTGTCATTATTTGGATATTCCGATTCAGTCAGGGGCTGATCGAATCCTCAAGAAGATGGGTAGGCGTACCAATAATGCGGAGATCAGAGCTCTGGTTGAGCATTTAAGAGAAGAGATACCGGATATTTGCATCAGAACTACTCTTATCAGTGGATTCCCTGGTGAAACTGCCGCTGATCATAATGAGACGATGGATCTTGTACGTGATCTTAGATTTGACAGGCTTGGTGTCTTTACCTATTCACAGGAGGAAGATACTCCGGCTGCTGTTATGCCTGATCAGGTTACTGAAAGGGTTAAGAATACCAGACGAAATAAGCTTATGAGACTTCAGCAGGAGATTGCTTTTGAGAATGCAGAGAATATGATCGGTAAGGTTGTTGACGCTGTAATTGAAGGCAGAATTACTGATGCGGATGATGATGATGGCTTATCATATGTAGCCAGAACATATAAGGATGCTCCGGATATTGACGGATATGTTTTTGTAAGTGGTATAAAACGCGAGCTAATGACCGGTGATTATATAAAAGTATTGATTACCGGTGCAAATGAATATGACCTGATTGGGGAGGAAACAACATGAATTTACCTAACAAATTGACCGTTCTTAGAGTTGTACTTATTCCTTTTTTCGTAGCTTTTTTATTGCTTAGTCCCGGAAATGATGCATTTAAATGGGTTTCGCTTGCAATCTTTATTATAGCCAGTCTTACAGATATGCTGGATGGAAAGATTGCCAGGAAATACAACCTTATTACGGATTTTGGTAAATTTATGGATCCTCTTGCTGACAAGCTCCTTGTATGCAGCGCAATGATTTGTCTTATTGAGCTTGGAAGAATCCCTTCATGGATAGTTGTTATTATCATAGCAAGGGAATTTATCATTAGTGGTTTCAGACTTATTGCGGCAGATAATGGCCGAGTTATTGCTGCAAGTTATTGGGGAAAGTTTAAGACAACTTTCCAGATGATCATGGTAATACTTATGATCGCTAATTTGGGAGATGTAATCCCATTTTATAATCTGGTTACACAGATAATTATGTGGATTGCTCTTGCACTCACAATTATTTCTCTTTGCGATTACATTGTTAAGAACAAAGATGTTATGAGTGGAGATATGTAATTATAGTTAGTTTTATTTAGAAATAAGAGAGTTATATGAGTAAAGATTTAGAAAAAGAAATTATTAAGGAAAACGAGGTTAACGAAGAAAAGAAGATTCGATATGACGAATCAGGTCTTGATGAGAGAATAATAAGAGCTGTAACGGAGATGGGATTTGAATTTATGTCCCCAATCCAGAAGGCAGCTATCCCTGTTATGCTCCAGGGTAAAGATATAATTGGACAGGCTCAGACTGGAACAGGAAAGACTGCTGCATTTGGTATTCCGCTTTTACACCAGGTGGATCCGAATAATAAACATCTTCAGGCTGTTATTCTTTGTCCTACAAGAGAGCTTGCTATGCAGGCTGCTGACGATATTAGAGATTTTGCTAAGTTTATGTTTGGAATCAAGGTTTTGGCTATATATGGTGGCCAGGATATTTCCAGACAGATAAGAGCTCTTTCAAATGGTGTTCAGATTGTGGTTGGTACTCCGGGACGAGTAATGGATCACATGAGAAGACATACAATGAAGATGCAGGATGTTAAGGTCCTGGTTCTTGATGAAGCAGATGAAATGCTTGATATGGGCTTTAGAGAGGATATTGAGACTATCCTTCAGGGAATGCCGAGTGAGCGTCAGACAGCTCTTTTCTCTGCTACAATGCCCGACGCAATACTTAAGATTACAAAGACATATCAGAAGCCTGACGCTGAGTATATAAAGATGACTCCAAAGGAGATCACTGTTGCAGCTATTGAACAGGCTTATTACAGAGTTCCTCAGAAGATGAAGGAAGAGGTTCTTTGCAGACTTATGGATTATTATAATCCTGCAAGATCACTTATTTTCTGTAATACCAAGAAGATGGTAGATCAGCTTTCCGAGAGCCTAAAGGGCAAGGGATATCTTGCAGATGGACTTCACGGAGATCTTTCTCAGAATCAGAGAGATACTGTAATGAATCTCTTTAGAAGTGGCAGGATCAATATTCTTATTGCAACTGACGTGGCTGCAAGAGGAATAGATGTAAGTGGAGTTGAAGCAGTATTTAACTTCGATATTCCTGAGGATATCGAATACTACGTACATAGAATCGGTCGTACAGGTAGAGCAGGCAGAAGTGGAAAGAGCTTTACTCTTGTAGGCGGCAGAGAAATGTATAAGCTTAGGGAAATTGAGAAGGTTTGCCATACCAAGATTGAGGAAAGGCATGTCCCTAAGGCAAAAGAGATAACAAGAGTTAAATCTCAGAAGGTTTTTGCTGAGGTTATTGATATTATTGAGAATGGTGATATTACTTCTGTTCTTGAGTTCGTAAATCAGAAGGTTGAAGAGGGTGAGTATACTGCTGAGCAGCTTGCTGCCGGATTCATGAAGCTCAAGATGGGTGATGATATCGAGGATCTTGTTCTTTTCGAAAAGAGCGATAGAGGACGCAGGGACTTTAAGACTCGCGGAGAAAGAGACAAAGACGGAAAGCGCTCCAGACGTTTTGACAGAGATGGTCGTGGCCGTGATGGTAAACGTTCAGATAGAGATGGACGTAACAAAGATGGTCGAAATAAAGATGGCCGTAATAAAGATGGCAAGCGCTTTGATAAAGATGGGCGCAGTAAGGATGTAAGAAATTCTGACAGGCAGGGTAGAAAGTCTCGTGATGAGAAAACAGCTGACAATTCTCTTTTTCCAAAGCCAAAGAGAAAGAACAAGCCTTTGAATGACTCTGATGGATTTACAAAGGGAACAGGCCTGGATGAGAGCCTTATTGCCAGCATCAAGGCTGACAGAGATAAGTCTTCTGACAAGGCTGCGTCTAAATCAGGTGCAACATCTGATTCAAGGAAGTATGAAAGAAAGTCAAAGAAAAACAGTGATGGCTTTGAAAATGTAGGGCGTATAAATATAAAAGGGGAGAGCTCTACAAAGGCATGGTATATGGAAGATAATTCCCAGAGGAAGAAAGCGGATAAACCTGACAATAATACCATGAATGTTTCAAAGGCCGATAAAAAAGCTATCAAAGCAGAAAATAAGAAGAGAAGTCTTGATTATCTTGCTGATGTAAGCAGTCTTGTTATGGAGAGCTTTGGTAAGCGCAAGCATAAGGGGGAATAAATGGCTGCTGATAGAACTGTATTAAATGCGAAAATAAATCGTTTCAGAGCTAAAGTGTTTAACATGGTAAGCACAGGAGTGATTGATGAACCGATAAATCGCTTTTATGATGTTCTTAGCATTGTGGCCCTTTGCCTTAATCTTTTTGCGGCATTTGCAATAACATTTGATTATATGGAGGAGCACTATAAAGGGCTCCTCCTTGCTATTGAAGGAGTTACTACTTTTTTCTTTGCAATTGATTACATATTAAGACTTCTGACAGCTAATGAACTTTATCCTAAGTTGCCGGAAGGTAAATCTCTTTTCAAATATATCTTTTCTTTTTCCGGTATAATTGATCTATTGTCTTTTCTGCCTTATTATTTGCCGGTCTTTTTTCCGGCAGGAACTTCTGTGTTCAAACTATTCAGAGTGGCAAGAATATTAAGGCTCTTTAGAATTAATTCCTATTATGATCAGCTAAACGTAATTACAGAAGTTATTATGAGCAAAAAGCAGCAGCTTCTTGCATCGGGATTCATTATTCTGATCCTGATGATGGCTGCCAGTCTTTGTATGTATAGTGTTGAGCATGAGGCGCAGCCTGATGTTTTCCAAAATGCCTTTTCAGGAATTTGGTGGGCTACTTCAACGCTTTTGACAGTAGGATATGGAGATATTTATCCTGTAACGCTAACGGGTAAAATACTTGGAATCATAATTAGCTTTTTGGGAGTCGGTATGGTCGCCATACCTACGGGTATTATTTCCGCTGGATTCGTTGAGCAGTATCAAAAGCTTAAGACAGTAGGTGACTATGCTGAGGAAGAAAATATCCATTTCATAAGAGTTATATTATCTACTCATGATAAATGGGTTGGCAAAAAAATAGTGGAGCTGGGTATTCCTAAAGATGTAATGATTGTTGCTATTCAGCGAAATAAAGAAACGATTATCCCTAGAGGACAGACTGTTTTGGCTTCCGGTGATATGGTTGTAATGTGTTCAGAAAAAACTAAGGAAATTCAGCCAATTGACCTTAAAGAAATAACTATAAATGAGGGACATTCCTGGAATGGCGTAGCAATCAAGGATATCGACATTTCGAGACAGAGCTATATATTTATGGTTAGGAGAAAAGGCAAAGCAATGGTTCCTAAGGGAAATCTTGTCATTAAGGCAGGAGATATCGTGCTATTATATGAAAAACACCTTAAGAATGAGTTTGTATGATTAGTCGGAAGGATTAGAGTATATGCTTGATATAGAGACAAAGAAAAAAGTTCTTATGGATACGGATTTGTTCGTCCTTGATATGGATGGAACATTCTATCTAGATGAAGACATTTTAGATGGAGCGTTGGATTTTCTGGATGCTGTTAAAAAATCCGGGAAGGACTATTTGTTTTTTACCAATAATTCATCTACTTCGCCTTCTCTTTATATTGAGAAGCTAAAAAGAATGAACTGCTTTATTGGACGAGATCAGATCATGACATCCGGTGATGTAATGATAAGGTATTTGAAGAGTAAATATCCGGGAAAAAAAGTTTATCTTTTGGGAACAGGACCTCTTATAGAGGATTTCCGGAATGAGGGTATTAATCTTTTTGAACCTGAAGTACCTGTAAATGAAGGTTTTGTACCTGCGGATACTACCAATATTCCTGATATTGTTGTTGTTGGATTTGATAAGACCCTTACTTATGAGAAACTTACAAATGCCTGTACTTATATCAGAAATGGAGCTCTTTTCCTGGCAACTCACCTTGATATCAATTGTCCTGTTAAGGGTGGCTTTATACCGGACTGCGGCGCTATGTGCGCAGCAATTACACTTTCTACCGGTATAGAGCCTAAATATGTAGGAAAACCTTTCCCTGAAACCGTGGATATGGTAGTAGATAAGAGCGGAGTTTCTAAAGAGAGGATTACTTTTGTTGGTGACAGACTCTATACAGATGTCGCTACCGGAGTAAAAAATGGAGCTAAGGGAGTTTTAGTCCTTACTGGTGAAGCAGGTCTTGAGGACATCCCTCAATCCGACGTAAAACCAGATGCAGTTTATGAGGGCATTGATGAGATGGGCGAAATTCTTAACCGGATTATGTGACTAAAATATTGAAAAAACTACACAAAAAGCTTTAATGCATAGAATCATTTGTTTGAACATCATATAATTATATATAAATGTGAGTTTAATAGATGTATCTATTATTTAGGGCTCATTGTAGACAGGATTTTTGTGTTGGATATAAAAATCCGTCAAATTATAAGTTGGAGGGTTAAAATGAAAATCGCACTTATTAATGAGAACAGCCAGGCTGCCAAGAACGAAATGATCTATGGTGCACTTAAAAAAGTTGCAGATAAGCATGGCTTTGAAGTATTTAACTATGGAATGTATTCTTCTGATGACGAGGCACAGCTTACATACGTACAGAATGGTATTTTGGCCTGCGTCCTCCTTAACTCAGGAGCAGTGGATTATGTTGTAACAGGTTGCGGCACAGGTGAAGGCGCTATGCTTGCTTGCAATAGCTTCCCGGGAGTTATTTGCGGACATGTTACAGATCCTCTTGATGCTTATACTTTTGCTCAGATCAATGATGGAAATGCTATTTCAATGAACTTTGCACTTAAGTCAGGCTGGGGTGCTGAGCTTAATCTTGAGTATACTTTTGAAAAGCTCTTTTCCGAGGAATCAGGACAGGGCTATCCAAGAGAAAGAGCAGTTCCTGAGCAGCGTAACAAGAAGATCCTCGATGAGGTTAAGAAGGTTACATACAATCAGGATGTAGTAGAAATTCTTAAGAAGCTTGATAGAGAGCTTGTAAAGGGTGCTCTTTCAGGAGAACACTTCCTTGAGTATTTTGATGCTAATGCCAAGGACGAGAGAATTAAGACTGCTGTTCATGAGATACTTGGCAAGTAATGTCTGATATCTGATAGAGTTTTTAAATGCATTTAATAAATTAAGGGTGACCAGGTTGGTTGCCCTTTTTATATGATTCAAAATATTATGAAATTATTAAAAATCCATTAAAAAAATTGAAATAAATCCATAGTCCAAGCCTTCCTTTTATGTTATACTCTTTTCAGTGTTGGGGTAACACTGTGGGAAATATTAGAAGTAAAAGGAATTTTGGGGATTATGGGTTACAGAAGTAAAGACAATGCTTATGTGTCTGCTAAGAGAAGGGGAAAAGGTCGCAGACGTAAGCAAAAAACTGATTTTAAGAAAATAGGGCTGATTGCTTTGACCGGTGCAGTTACAATTGTAGCAGGATATGCAGTGTATAGTCATTTGCCTTTTGTGAAGGTTAATAAAGCAATAGCTGCCGGAAACAGATATTCTGAAAATGCTGAATATGACGCGGCTATTAGTTCATATTCTGAAGCAATTGAGATTGATGCTGGTTCGGTAACGGCTTATTCCAATATGGCCAGTGCATATCTTAGCATTGATGATTCAGAGTCTGCTAAAAAGGTTTTGTATGATGGCTGGCAGAATACAGACAATGAGGGACTTTTATCTAACTACCTGACTGTAATGCTTAATGATGCCGTTAATACCATGAATACAGGCGAAGGTAATATAGATACTGTTTTGGGTGTTGTTTCAGTACTTGAGCAGGATAATACCAACAAAGATGCTATAGAGATTATTTCTGCAGCCTATGACAGGTGTTTTTCTGTATATCAGGAAGATGTAAATTCTCTTTTCAGAGATAGCAGTAACACTTCATCTTTTGCCAAGTATACTCAGATTCTTGACAGACTGCTTGATATTTATGAGAAATCTCCAAATGATGAGTTAAAAGAGGTAATATGCAAGTATGCGGTACCTTCATCAAACTCTTTTACCATGAATTATGAGGATGCAGTAAACTACCTTTCTGAGATTGATAAGATTGAAAGATGCGTTGGAACTTCTGATGAGCTTTCTTCCTTAAAGGCATGTATAGAAAATGCCAAGGATGTTCAGGGCGTTTTTGCGGATATCTTTACGCAGCTTGATGTTGGTAATGTGGATGAACTGAGAGAGTTTATAGTCTCTGATGAGTACGTGGCGCTCCGTAATGTTTTTTTGAATAATGAGGAGACACCACAGGAGAATACAGTATATGTGGCTATCAGCAGAGAGGCTATGATCTTTAACAGAAATGATGGTAAGTTTAGCTACAGGTTCCTTAACTTCGAGGAAAATCCCGAGGCAAATGGTGTAATAACTCTTTGGGCTAATTATTTTGAAGATGATGGAGTTCAGAGAAATTCTATTTCATATGAACCGGCTGCTATAGATGGAAATATTTATCCTCATACCAAGTATTCAGTGACATATTTAAAGAGCTATACTAATTCCGGAAGCAATACTAAGGTTGCCAAGATGAATTATAGGCTCTCTACAGCCATCACTAATGAAGACGGCACTATTGAGGAGACTATCATCAGTGACTGGGGCGGAACAAACGAATATGTAATGGATATTGAGACAATTGAGTCCAGAATTCGTGCTTAAAAACTTTTGCTAGTACATCTACATTACAGATGTACTAGTTCTTTTATATGCACATTGTATGAATAGTGAGAAAATAATATGATGACTATGCAAAATGAACCAAAATGTATAATAATCTCAGCGGGAGCCTTTGTTCCTATAGAAATCCCGATTGAAGAGCATGATCTGTGTATCGCCTGCGATGCAGGCTTTATGTTTGCTCAGCAGATGGGGATACTTCCTGATCTTATTGTTGGAGATTTTGATTCCGCAAGTGAGGCCGGGCCGGAACTTATTAGGAGTATAATGGAAATAGCTGAGAATGATCCGGAGCGTATTGTTAAGCTTGATGTAAGAAAAGATGACACGGATACTATTCATGCTGTAAAAATTGGTCTTTCTAAAGGGTATAAGAAGTTTTATTTTTATGGAGCTCTTGGTGGAAAGAGGTTTGACCATTCCATAGCAAATATCCAAACACTTCTTTATATCAAGCACGCCGGTGGCAGAGGCTATATATTTGATGCAGATAGAATGCTTATGATAGCGGAAAATGAGACAATTAAATTTCACCGTGGTAATACCGGTTATTTATCTGTGTTTTCACTTAATGGGGTTGCCAAGGGAGTTACTCTTAAAGGCCTTACGTATACCATGGAAGATGGTGAACTTTCAAATGATTTTCCACTGGGTGTCAGTAATGAGTTTATAATAGATGAAGAGGCACAGATTACTGTAAGGGATGGTACACTTCTTATTGTTTCTGAATTCTAAGAGTATTATTTGATAGTAATTCATATTTTATTTTATCAGAAAAACTTTGGCTGATGACAGGAGGAAGATATGATCTGTTTTCTTGCACGTTTCTTTGTAAAAGATTATGAACAGGTAAAGCTACCGGGAGTGAGACAGGGATATGGTATTATCAGTGGGCTGACCGGAATTGCTTTTAATATCTTACTTTTTTTGACTAAGTTTATGGCCGGACTACTTAGTGGTTCGATTTCTATTTTCGGCGATGCTTTTAATAATCTCTCAGATGCGGCATCATCAATTGTCACATTTATTGGCTTTAAGCTTGCTGGAGAAGAGGCAGATGAGCAGCATCCATTCGGCCATGGAAGACTCGAATATATAGCAGGCCTTATTGTATCTCTTTTCATAATTCTGACAGGGTGCGAGGTGGCCAGAACTTCTTTTACCAAAGTTCTTCATCCGGTAGAGGTTGAGTTTAACGCGCTTATTGGCGGAATTCTTTTGGTATCAGTTTTTGTTAAGCTTATTATGTTTCAGGGCAATCTACAGGCTTCGCAAAAAATAGACAGTGCTGCCCTTAAGTCTATTGCTATGGACAGTATTTCCGATGTGTTTACCACTTCAATTGTCCTTATTTCCAATATTTTTGCTCATAAAACAGGAGTTATCGTAGATGGATTCTTTGGTATTTTTGTTGGCTTTTTTATCATAAAAACCGGATATGAAGCAGCAAGAGATACTATTAATCCGCTTCTTGGTGAACCGCCAAGTAAGGAATTTAGAGACGATGTTAAAAAGACTGTCCTTGCCCATGAGGGTATCCTTGGGGTACATGATCTTATGGTTCACAATTACGGACCCAGCAGAGTGATAATGTCCCTTCATGTAGAGGTTCCTGCGAATCAGAATATAGTTACGGTGCATGATCTTATCGATGATATCGAAAATGAGCTTCGGCAAAAGTATCATTGCAGCGCCGTTATTCATATGGATCCGGTAGAAACTGATGATGCACAGACGAAGCAGATACGTGAAAAGGTTACTTCGATTCTGCTTGAACTTGGGAAAGAATTGTCTTTCCACGATTTTAGGGTTATTCATCATGAGAAAAGTAAGAGAATATCTTTTGATGTGCAGGTTCCCTATAAATACAATATTAAGGATAAAGAGATACTGCAGTATCTGACTGAGCATTTGGAGAGTGATGATCCAAATATTACTTTAGATATCACGATTGATAAAAAAGAGGCAGATTGATAAAGCCTTTTGGGGAAAAGGGGAAAAAGTATGTTTTTAGTTGATAAACTAAAAGGGGATTTTAAAACAGTTATAAAAGAACACATTTTTTCGTTTGGTTTATTCTTTCTTGGATGTATTCTTTGGGCAATAGATGTAGACAGCTTTGTTGATAACAACAGCCTTGATGTTTTCTTTTTGTTTGGCTATAAACTTTTAATGGGGGTGTCTATTGGGGCTCTTTGCTGTGAAGCTATTCATTTAAATCTTGAAAGTTCAGACGATTCTTATCTTAAGAAGAGTAGTATCTATAAGATTATTTATGTAATTCTGATGGTAGTTTCTTTTGCCGCAACATTTCAGTTCGTTTTTGTTTATCAGGTAAGTGCTGTCAGAAAAGCTCTTGGAGAAGCTTATGATCTTTATAGGGATCTGTCTACAAATATATTTATTTGCTATGTTGCTCTTTATCTGGCTTTGTCTGTTTTCTTTTTCTATAAAAGAGGAAAAGAAAGCTTTGAAACCTACACAGCTAAGGCATTTTGCGGCCTTATGAAGGCTGAGCTTGTTTACGGAATTGTTTCCATTGGAGTTTTTCTTATAATTCTGGCTTTTGATACTCTCATTGTAGATACTACGGAAATTAGTCTGCTTGACAGAATGGAAATTCTGATTATGGGGGTTATTGGATATCCATTGTCTATTATCGGACTATCCAAGACTGATGGAAAGATATCCAAATTCGGGAAAGTTGTACTTTCTTATGTATTTACTGTTCTTTTGGCAGTTGCATTTTTGATTATATATGTATATATTTTCAAAATTCTCTTTGCCTGGAAGTTCCCTTCAAATGAGGTATTTTCTATTCTGACAGCTCTTTTTGCATTCGGAGTAGTTATCTGGACAATGGCTCTTGGCTGCTGCGACGAAGCACTTACTAAGGTATTCAGATTATTTCCGCTTTTGTTTATTCCATTTATCGTACTGCAGGTTATGTGCTTATACATGAGAGTTGTGGACTATGGTTATACAACCTCCAGATATTTGGGACTGGCTGTGATTGTCTTTGAAATAGTGTATTTTGCTATATATATCTTTGATCTTATAAGCAAAAAGATGGTAATGTGGATGGTTTTGTTTGTACTGGCAATTTCAGCGTTTGCTATATTGCTGATGCCGGGAATAAATATGTACAGCGTTATTACCAGGTCTCAAAAGCAGAAGATCGAACGGTATATTTCTCTTGGAGATAATGCTAAAAGTGCTGACGGTGCCGCAGCCTACGAGGCTTACAGGACAATAAAAAATGAAGGCGGCCTTATTGGACAAAGATTTATTGACTTAAAGCTTTCGGATGATCAGATTGAGAAGATGGATCAGATGACCGGAAGTTCTTTGTGGAACGGCTCTTTTAACCTAAGTGTTCATAAAGATTTCGGTATTGTGGATGTGTCAGGCTATTCGGAAATGACATATGTAGAGTGCTTCTATAATGCAGATATAGGAGATGAGTTTAGCTCAGACGATATTCATCTTTACAGGCTAGACGAAAATGCTAATGAGATTTCGATGGGATCAGTTGATGTAAGTGATGTTGTTGAAGCGCTGGTCAGGAACTATGAACTTGATGCTGATTATTATGAAGATCAGGAAGTGATTTCAAAAAGCATTAATGTAACTGATGGCGGAACTCTTATATTCGATGGTATTTATGCTGACGGTAATAGATTAGAAGATGGAACTATATATCTTAATTACCTGCAAATTGAAGGGTATGTTCTTAAATAAGCATGTAACTGTTTAGACAGAATATGGTTACTGGAGTTATAAAGTTTTTGTTAAATACTTGTCATATAGCCTTCTATTGAGCTATACTATGCAAGGACAATAAGTTAGTTAACATACGCTAAAGGCTTTTGGGGCCTGCGTATAGAATGGAGGATATATAAATGAGAGGTTCTAAACCTACAGTTCTTTTAATTCTTGATGGATATGGACTTAACGATAACCCAGAGGGAAATGCAATTGCTATGGCTAAGACTCCTGTAATGGATGGCCTTATGAAGGATTATCCTTTTGTTAAGGGTTATGCCAGCGGACTTGCTGTTGGACTTCCTGATGGACAGATGGGTAACTCAGAGGTTGGTCATATGAATATGGGTGCCGGCCGTATTGTGTACCAGGAACTTACAAGAATTACCAAGTCTATTGAAGATGGTGATTTCTTTACTAATGAGGGTCTTATGACTGCAATTAATAACTGCAAGGCTAAGAACTCAGCACTTCACCTTTACGGACTTGTATCTGACGGTGGTGTTCACAGTCATATTACACATATTTATGGTCTTTTAGAGCTTGCCAAGAAGAATGGCCTTGATAAGGTATTTGTACACTGCTTCCTTGATGGTAGAGATACTCCTCCTGAGAGCGGAATTGACTTTGTACAGCAGCTTGAAGACAAGATGAAAGAGCTTGGCGTTGGTGCTATTGCTTCTATCTCTGGTCGTTACTATGCTATGGATAGAGATAACAACTATGATCGTGTTGAGATTGCTTATGATGCTCTTACAAAGGGAGAGGGCAATAAGGCTGATTCAGCTCACGAGTGCATGGTGCAGTCATACAAGGATGGCAAGACAGATGAATTTGTTATCCCTACTGTTATTATGAAGAACGGTTCTCCTGTTGCTACAATCAAGGATGGCGATTCAATTATTTTCTACAACTTCCGTCCTGACAGAGCAAGAGAGATTACACACTGCTTCTGTGATGACGAATTTGATAAGTTCGTTAGAGGCAAGAGATTAGACGTT
>JAEEGL012926101.1_pt1 | contig 23710 bp, 19 predicted proteins | sample 9134231 | NCBI WGS metagenome assembly JAEEGL01 (sample SAMN16246548, study PRJNA631951) | gut metagenome | biome: gut microbiome; feature: rumen; material: fiber-attached | host: Bos | place: Iran: Karaj | collected 2018-10 | reverse complement strand
TTTTCCAAATATCACCGCAGATCCGCTGAGATGGGCTGTTTTATTGCTACCACTACCTATGGGGGATTCATAGTGGCAATCACTTTCAGTTGTCGAATCCGTCTTCAATCTCAAAAAAACAGCCCTGACTCTTTAGAATCAGGGCTGCGGAAAGTTTAGATTATTCTGTTACTGTGTTTTCTGTAACAATAACTTTCTTATGAGGTGTCTCAAGGGAGCCGTCCTTGGTTACGGCGTAGATCTCTGTCTCGCCGGGGGCTACACCGAGGATTACGCAGTATACACTGTTGGCGCGGGTTACACGGTCAAAGGTTACTTCTGCAACATCAGGGTTGGTGCTTACGAATACAACGTCTTCCTCTGTAAGAGTTGCACCTTCGCTGAGCTCAACCTTTGCGAAGATTCCTGTGTCCTGCTTTCTCATGCCGATTTCAAGATCGTCAAGGTTTGAAAGAACCAGTGACTTGATGGCTGCCTCTTCTGAGCTAGCCTCTGCTGAGCTAGCCTCTGCTACTACAGCAGCTTCCTCTTCATTATTCTCTGAATTCTGTGTCTTACCGGAAACTGTATAAACAAGCACACATACAAGTACAAGTGCTACAGCGCCGAGAATCCACTTAATAGCATTTTTCTTTTTCATCTCATTTTCTCCTGATATAAAGATATAATCTCGCTTTAACTTTTTTCAAAGCGCAACTTAGCTATTTTATCATATTTACAGCTACTGTCAATTAGCAAAAATTCATCGTAACTTCCGCAATAACAGACAAGCGCCGGCCCCGATATAATGCGATACTTATTCTATGGTAATTCTATGGAGGTATGAAAATTATGGAATACGTATTTGAGATGCCTGCCAAAATGCTGGCAGAAACAGACAAAAAGGGGACTGTGGAGAGATTCGAATACGACAGCCGCACCTATGATGAGAAGGATGAACCTATTCACAAAGGAGCCTTCGTATATCTTCCCGCAGGTTATGACAAGACTAAAAAATACAACGTTCTCTATCTTCTTCACGGAGGCGGATTTGGCGAAGAGTGGTGGCTTAAGATGTTCCCGGATACAGTTACCATCATGGACAACATGATAGCTGAGGGACTGTGCGAGCCCTGCATCGTGGTAACTCCTACCTTCTATCCTTCGGAAGAGATAATGCACGGTGAGGGTAGACCCAACGAGGATGTATGCGAGAATTTCAAGACCGAGCTCAGAAAAGACCTGATCCCTTCCTTTGAAAAACAGTATGCAACCTACGCAGAAGGCGACGTTTCCGAGACAAACCTCGTAAACACCAGAACCCACAGAGCTTTTGCCGGACTTTCATTGGGTTCAATGACAACCTATCGCGCTGCTTTTTACAATAACTTCGATCTGTTCTCCTGGTATGGACCATTTTCCGGATGCTGCGGCCCCTTCGGAGATCACGACAAGGAGGTTAGCCGTATCTGCGAAACCCTCAAGGATGGTTATGCAAAAGGACTTACCCTGGACTACATGTTCTGCTGCAACGGAGATCAGGACATGGCCTTTGCAGAACACAAGGAGATCATGGACAGAGCTGAAAAAGAGAGCGAGTTCCTTGAAAAGGGCAAGAACTACGACTTCTTCATTATCCCCGGTGGAGTTCACGACATGAAAGCATGGCAACTCCACTTATATCACGCATTACAGGTATTTTTTAAATAATTATTAAATAGAAGGCTGCACGCTTTTGCAGTCTTTTATTTTTGCTATAATGTTGGTATGTAACATATCCATGTGCGTTATTTCGGAGATGTGAAATGCTTGAAGCCCAGATAAAACCGCTGATCACCCTGATAATTGTCATTTATCTGATCACGCTGTGCATTATCTATTCCAAGACCAATGAAAATATCACCGACCAGAGAGAGTCATTTGCATTTAAAGGTATGCTTTTTTCCTTTATGCTATATGGCCTTGTTGATCTGCGCTTTACCAATGATAATTTTTACGCCGACTTCCCCCATTGGTTTACAATGCTGGTGACGGAGCTTGGCTTTGCCACCATGAGTTTATCCTGCTATTTCTGGTTCATCTACGTATCCTCCGATACTAAACCAAGAAGGAAATTTGCGCAGCTGTGGTATATCGCCACTTCTCTTCCTCTTCTTGTAAGTTTTGCATTCATATTCACTCCGCTTAACAAAAATCTCTTTGTTATAACCGATACCCTGGAGCTAAGACCTCTACTCTTTTTCCTCACCTGGATGGACTACATCTATCTCATTCTGGCAACTATCATTTCCCTGATCAAAAGGCACAGAGCCAAGACCAGGATTGAGAAAAGAAGGTACGCAAGCCAGATCCTGTTTATTCTCTTCTTTACAGTAAGCGGCTTCATGGTGGGATTTCTTATGAATCTTCCCTCTATCGAACTGTGCATTATTCCAATTGTACTTAAGATTTTTGTGGAAATTCAGGATTCCAAGATCTATACCGATGCACTGACAAGGCTTAATAACAGAAGAAGGATCAGCGACTATATCAACGAAGAGCTTCCAAGCTGCAGCCTGGAGAAGCCTCTGTGCATAATCATGATAGACATCGACTTTTTCAAGAGTATCAACGATATACTTGGCCACGAAGAGGGCGACAGAGCCCTGATCGCCTTCTCCAATGCTCTTACCAAAGTAACCCAGTCCAAGGACGCCATGGCATCAAGGTGGGGCGGCGATGAGTTCGTTATCGCCGGCAAGGATATGAGTATTGCCGAAAATCTGAGAGAGAAGATATCCAAGGAACTGGAAAAAAATTCGAATCTGTCCTTTACACCGTCTTTCAGCATCGGTATCTACAAATGTACTACACCTTCCGTCAGAATCGATGATGCACTTGTGGCGGCGGATGCGGAGCTGTATAAGGATAAGGAGATACAGCATCAGAAGACGGAAGAATTCCATAGACAACTAAATAAAGCAAAGTAAAGACGTGAGATGACATCGAACCGTCCCCTTGTCATCTCACGTCTTTTTACTTCGCTTCTTCGTTAATAATCTGCACAATCGTATTCGTCGCACTATGCAGATTACTCTTACTCATATTCTCAATATATTTCTCACGGTTCTCGAACAGATCCTGAATCGTCTCAACCAAGATATCCTCATCAAGATCATCATTGTCTATAACCAGTGAAAAGCCCTGCTGCTCGAAGCTTCGTGCGTTCAGCATCTGGTCTCCGCGGCTTGCCTTGGTGGACAGCGGGATCAGGATGTTGGGCTTTTTGAGAGCCAGCAGCTCGCAGATAGAATTGGCTCCGGCTCTTGATACTACGATATCAGCCATTGCAAATATATCCTTGAGTTCGTTCTTAACATACTCAAACTGCTTGTAGCCGGGAACCGAGAGCTTCAAGTTATCCATCTTCTCTTTTCCGCAGATGTGTACCACATTGAACTGTGGAAGGAGTCTCGGAAGCGCATATCTTACGGTCTCATTCACTGACTGTGCACCTAGGCTACCGCCGATTACCATAAGTACAGGCTTGTCATCGGTGAATCCGCAGAACTTCTTGCCTTCTTCCTTGGAGCCCATACCCAGCTCTTCTCTTATGGGCGTTCCGGTAAGAACCGCCTTGTCTGCAGGAAGAACCCTCATGGTCTCAGGGAAGTTACAGCAGATCTTCTTAGCTCCGGTCATGCTGAGCTTGTTGGCAAGTCCCGGTGTCATATCTGATTCATGGACGATATAAGGAATCTTCAGAACTCCTGCAGCCCTAACAACAGGCACACTTACAAATCCGCCCTTGGAAAAGACCACATCGGGCTGAATCTTCCTAAGGAGCTTGACCGCCTCCGTAAATCCCTTGAGTACTCTGAAGGGATCCGAAAAATTCTTTGGATCAAAATATCTTCTGAGCTTGCCGGTGGCAATTCCGAAATAAGGAATGTTGTAATCCTCGATAAGCTTCTTCTCAATACCGTTATAGGAGCCTATGTAAAAAATCTCGTAGCCTGCTTTTTTAAGGGCAGGAATCAGTGCGATATTGGGAGTTACATGTCCCGCACTTCCGCCGCCTGTCAGTACTATAGTCTTTTTATTCTCACTCACGATTGTTTTCCTTCTTTTTCTTCGGCCTTAAGCCTGTTTCATAGCCTCTTCGATGGCATAGGAGAGCTGATCGGGACATGAAGTATCCTTGAATCCGCACTTGATTCCGCGAAGCTTTGCAATAACATCCTCGCCCTTCATTCCTTCAACCAGCTTGGAAACGCCCTTAAGATTGCCGTTGCAGCCGCCGGTAAAGCTGACGCTCTTTATGATTCCACCTTCAACATCAATGTCGATCTGTGTTGAACAGGTTCCTTTTGTCTTGTAAACCATTGTAAATATCTCCTTAGAACTTATAAAACTTCATAATTCAATTCATGATACCACTTTTTTCTGAAAGGGGACAGTCCCCTAGCTGACTCAATTATGAAGAAGTCCCTGCTCTTCGTAAGGGATGATCAACTCATTAACCACATCTTCGGAAAATTGCGCTACGCCGTCAAGAATCTCTTCATAATTCTCAAGTGTCATCTCATCCTCGCCGGCGATCATTTTATCCAGCATCCGCCTGTTGATTTTTGGAGAAAAATGAATGGTATCCATGTAATTATCAAGGTTGGTAGCCACTTCTCTGTCATTCTGGAAGCAGAAGATACGCACATTGTCATAGGCTAAAAGAGCTTTCGTCATCTCTTTTTCATTGTAAATGTATGCATCTCTCTCGCCGCTTCTGACAATTCCGTCCCACCACAGCATCGAATAGGTTGGATAAAAGAATACAAACTGCGTCTCCGGATGGGCCTTGACCTGACTTGTCAGAAGCTCGATGTTGGCATCAAGCTCCGCCCGGTACACATCTTTTTCCATCATAGGTGCTGTTTCCTCCAGCCTGTTGTATAGGCCAAGGGCCAGCTCCGGGCCAAAGCTCTTCCACTTAGCCCAGTTGTAAGATAGATTCTCGTTGTAATCCCCTATAAAGGAATTGGCCAGCTGATAGGGAATCTTCTCAAGAAGAACGTCCTTGTTAAAAAGGTACTTCACATCATTGAAGGGATTCTTATCATACAGGTACATGGGGCAGCCTGTGGATTCATAGGTTGGCTCTGCAGACGCCGAAAGTGATGAAGGATCTATGTTGTAAAAAACATATTTGATATCATGACTCTCATAGGCAGCATCCAGAAGATAGCACAGATCTGCTGTTGCTCCGTAGGATCTGATGGCCTTGATTGATCTTACATTGTAGGCCTCATCGTACCAGGAATTGTCATTGTTTTCCATAACTGAGGAGCCCACCAGGAGAGCATCATAGTCAAAATTCCTCAGCGTCCCGATGCACTGGTATTCCTTGTCGTTAAGAACTGCCTTAAGACCAAACCAGGGCTTGTGGTAATGATAGAAAGGGTCAAAAACGTAGACCGTGCCTCCTATCAGAACCGCCACCGCCAGAATGGTTATCAGCAGCCTTTTTATAAATGAAGTTGATGTATGTTTATTAGCCTTATTCATAGGTTTACTCATTCCCCATCAGAACTGGAAATAGATGAAGGTGCTTACGTTTGAGAGAGAAACGAAGGACCAGATAAAAATCAGTGTAAGGAAGGCAATTGTCTTGCCGTCACGCCTTAATGTCTCCACAATTTCCTGCGTATTCTTCCTGGTCATGACGATAGCGCTGATCAGAAGAATAATCACAAAAGTAGTAACATAAATAATGTTCATGACTCCGTCGCTCATATGGAGCTGGCTTGCAAGCTGTCTTGGAAGATAGTTCTCAGCAAGCTTCAGATTCTCTGAGGTCTTATACAAAAATCCCGGATAGGTGAAGAAAAAGAACTGCTTGAACATCTGGATCGCATAGGTCATGTTCTGTGATCCGAAGAACACCAGTGATACAACGAACATTATAAAAGTAAAGGCATTGCCAAGACTGTGGGGAATCCAGAGAAGAGGTTCTTTTCTGAATAGGAACTTGCCGCTCTTGTTGCCATCTTTATCCTTGACTCCCACAATTCCCAGGTTGTCCCAAACCACAAGAAGTCCCTGCATAAGGCCCCAACAGATATAGGTCCAACCTGCGCCGTGCCATAATCCGGACAGAACAAATACTATAAGGACATTGATCATAGTCCTGATCTTGCCCTTCCTGCTACCCCCAAGAGGAATATACACATACCTTATGAAAAATCTGGAGAGCGTCATATGCCAGCGCTGCCACAGTTCCTTGGGTGTTGCAGCCTTGTAGGGCGAATTGAAGTTCACAGGAAGCTTGTAGTTAAGCATAAGACTGACGCCGTTTGCCATATCGCAGTAACCCGAGAAATCAAGATAGATCTGGAAGGTATAGGCCAGCATCACCAGCGTTACGGTTATGGTGTCAAGATAATAGGTGTAGTGGAAACCATAGACAACCACTTTGGACAGAGTGTCCGCCAGAATCGCCTTTTTGCCAAGACCAATGATAAAGGACATGAGACCCTTGGCAAAATTGTCTGCATCAAAGCGCCTAAGGCTCTTATCCTCGAACTGGCTGATCATCTCCTCATGGAAGGCGATGGGACCCTGAATGAGCTTGGGAAAATAAACAGTGTACATAACATATATAAGAACAGGATAGTGAGGCGCCTTGCCATTTGCCCTGTCAACGATAAAAGAGATCTGTCCAAAGGTAAAAAAGCTGATACCAATAGGCATAAGGATCTGTCTCGCAGTAAGAGTTCCTCCTGTCAGGGCATTAACGTTATCCACAAAAAATCCCAGGTATTTGAAATAAAAAAGAAGTGCAAGATTAAATATAACTCCTACTGTCTTCAGCACTCTTTTGCCGGAAATCCTGTCCATAAGAAAGCTAAGCAGATAGTTACCTGCCATGCTCACAAGAAGTATCACAAGAAAGGATGCTCCAAAGGAATAATAGAAATACAGTGACATAAGACATAAAAATACATCCGCCACTGCAAACTTCTCAAATCTATTGAATATGTACCATCCTGCCAGAAGCGCCGGCAGAAACAGTAATATAAACTGAAAGGAATTAAAACCCATTTATACTCTCCATCTGATATTATCCGAAAAGAGTATAACATATTTGCTGCTATCCTTAAACGAAAAACGAGGCTTCGCACTGCTGCGAAGCCCCGCTGAAAATCTTATTATGAATTACTTTCTGGGATCCTTGTCATACACAGCTATTAAAATACCTGTGCCGTCGAACTGATACCACTTCTTGCCAATCTTAAGAATGTCATTCTTGACGATAACACCCTTCTTGTAAGCGTAGTACTTGTTTCCGCCATCTTCAACCCAACCTGATGCTCTGAGACCGGTCTTTCTGTCAAAGAAGTATGTGTTGCCCTTATAATCAAAGAAGCCCTTCTTCAATTCACCGGTGTCAAGATCACAGTAATAGTAGCGAGTTTTCCATTTCAAGAGCTCACCATACCACATCTTACCGTCTTTGCCAAAGTAATAAGTCTTTTCACCTATATTGACAAAATCCTGGAATACCATGATACCCTTCTTATCGAAGTAGTACTTGTCACCCTTAATCTCAACGATCTTGTCCTTCTGAATTACGCCTTCAGCATCAGCATAATAGGTGTTGCCCCATTTCTTAAAGAAGCCGATTACAATATAACCTTCGTTGTTAGCGTAGTACTCATTGTTGCCTTCTTTTATGAAAGATGTCTTTACAAGATGTCCCTTCTTGTTGAAGTAACGCTTACCACGTTTGGTCTTAAGGAATCCTGTATGATTTACTCCGTTACTATGCTTGTAGTATGTGCATCCCCACTTGGTGTAGTACTCACCGGCCTTGGCGGTCTCGTCTGAAAGAACGATTGTACCTAATACAGAAGGTGATGACCATCCGTTACCTGTGCTGTCTGCCCAGTTGATAGTTCCTGTTCTCTTGCCGCTATTGTCAGCATCATTAACCTGAACATCGAAACCAACCTTATTACCTGCTACAGGTGTGATGTCTGTCCACTTGAAGGCTGCTACTACTCTGTAGCCGTCCTCCGTTACGTATGCGTCAGATGTAACAAACTCAGGTTTGCACTTAGTGCCGTTGAAACTCTGTGTATTCTCGAAGTTGATTCTGTACTGCTTGTCATCATCTTCGTAAGCAGAAGTCTTACCATTGTTCTCGTCGATGAATACTTCTAATGAATCCTGCTGATATTCATCAGAGGAATCCTTGTTAAGGATGCTGTCCTTAACTTCTGCAAGAACATAGAGGTTCTCTTCATCCCAAACAACCTTGGCTGTAGCTGTTGCATCTGCGCCGCCGTTGATTGCAAGAGCAAAGGAATTAGCATCTTCCCAAACTTCGTCAAGATCCTTAGCGTTAACTTCTACTGTGCCATTCTTAACTGTGATAAGAGGCTTAAGAATTGTCTCTGCGTAGTAATCTGATCTCTCGCTCTGCTTAAGCTGTGTATCACCAAATGCGAAATCCTTCTCGCCGTCTGTTACTACAACGTCAAGCTTAACTGCGTTAAGTGAAAGCTTGTCAGCATCAACTGCGAGTTTAAGAACTGCTTCATAACCATTTTCTGTAGCTGTAGCCTCTGATCTTGCTACTACAGCCTTCTTGATGGAACCGTCTGTAGCATAGAGAACGATCTTATCTGTCTCATCTGCTGTAGAATCCTGAACGGATACCTTAACTGCGATGCCGCCTTCTTCCCACAAAGGAGCGAAGGAAACCTTGCCTGCATCTGTCTTGAACTCATATGTCTCGCCTGCTGAGTAATCCTCATTTACAAGCTGACAAAGTGTTACTGTTCTAACCTCAGGCATAAGCTCGCCGCCATCTACAAGTGCCCAGAATGCATTCTTAGCCTTATAGTGATCGTTGAACAGAAGAGGATACTGTCTAACTTTTCCTGAAGCTGCGCCGCCAACTGAGTTGGAGTTCTGAAGCCATGAGTGCTTATCTACTACACCCCAGATTGTCATGCCTGTGATGTTAACGCCTTCATTTCTAAGTCTTCTGATTGTGTCATAGAGATCTTTATATCTCTTGGCAAGTCTCTCATCTGTTGAGTTCTTGCTGCCCTTGAAGTCAAGCTCTGTTACCTGAACCTGATCAACAATCTTGGAATATCTTGTAGCTGCTGTTCTGAAAGCCTCCATTGAAGGATCGTTGTTTGCGATCTGATAGTGGCCCTGCATTCCGAATCCGTCGATTCTTGCTCCGGGTGTAGCCTTTACAGTCTCAAGGAGCTTGCAGATTCCGTTAACCTTATTTGTGCTTGTGTCGTTGTAATCGTTATAGAAAAGAGCAATGTTTGAAGGATAGTACTTGTTAGCATATACGAATGCATTCTGGATGAACTCAGGGCTCTGATACAATCCCCACCAGGATGATGAAGGCTGATCTGCCATCGTTCTGTAGGAACCTGTTCCGTCGCTGATAGCTTCGTTAACAACGTCCCATCCATAGAAGAGATCCTTGTACTTGCTGTCTTCTGATACATAGTGCTTTGCAACTTCTCTGATGTAAACCTCAAGACGCTTGTTCATAACATCAGTTGTTACATAGGGCTTGCTGGTATCGAAATCCTCATGGAAGATGATCTCGGGAGTCTGAGCATGCCATAAAAGAACGTGTCCTCTGATCTTGATGAACTTCTCAGGGTTCTTCTCGTTCCAATCCATGAAGAAATCAAGATATCTGTCAGGTGTTGAGAAGTTAAGTACAGGAAACTGTACTTCTTCACCATTAAGTTCATAAGTTGTAATCTCCGTCTTGCTGATCATGGAGTCGGGCTTAAGCTCGTTTCCAAGTGTGCAGCCGTTGAAGTGCTTGGTAACAAGAGCCATTTCCTTCTCATCAGCAAACTCCATGTAGCTGATAGCTGTACCGATGATGAAGTCGTCGCCCATAACCTCGCCTACTGCGTCGCGGAGGTTAACGATGTCATACTCAACTTCATTGTCTGAAGGCTCTTCTTCCTCATCTTTTGAAGTATCCTCTACAAATACAACGCTCTCAACAGTAACTGAAACAGGATATTCCTTGTTGTTCTGATCTGCCATAAAAGCGAAATCTGTAACTGTTCCTGATTGTGTAGGAATTACTGTATATTCATTGGCACCGCTCTTTCCATAGAAAGGCTCAATCTCGTTTCCATCAGCATCATAGATCTTGAAAGCAAGAGAAGCTGTCTGATCCTTGGTCTTAACTGTGATGGACTTGATCTTCTCAGCATTGAACTCCCTGTTGAGGTGGAACCAATACTCATTCCAATCCTGTGAGAAAGTAAGTGTATTGCCTTCAACAACCTCTTCTTCTACCCATCTGTTCTTAAACTTCATGCTCTCAGGACCGTATGTGATTACCTGCTCATTCTCGCTTCCTGAAGCATTAACTGTTGCCTTGATATCCTTGATCGTGATGCTGTAAGGATAAGCTGCCTCATCCCCCGGCATTGACATAATACCAATAGCTGTTACTTCGCCATCAAAATCAGGTGTGATTGAATACTCATCACTTCCAACAAAAGTATAACCGGCAACATGCTCGGCCATAGAATCATCGTAGATCTTCAGCGCAATATTATTTTCCTGATCTGCAACTGTTATCACAATTTCCTCGCAGTCAGCTGCTGCGAAGCTCTTAGGAAATGTATATAAATATTCCTGATATTGTGACTGGAATGTGATCTTATTCCCGCACTTGTCTGATGAAACCCATCTGTTTACGAATTCAAGAGTGTCCTTAACTTCCTCGTTTTCCCCTCCGGGCTGCTCGTCCCTCGCTGTTCCGGATCCGTCATCCTCTCCGGACTCATCAGCTGTTTCATCAAGTAAAACTGTTTCGTCGGAATCGTCCGCATTAGCTGCTTCTGATGCAGCATCCTCGGCTTCTTCCAGAAGAATTACTTCTTCTTCGTCCGCTGCCATCGCTGTAGATGCTGGTGCAAAAGAGCTTGCTGCAAGCATTCCGGCCATAGCAAGGGACATAATCCCCGTAAACTTTTTGTACATAGTTCTCCTTTCCCTCCTGTAAAATTATGTTTTATTGTGCACATATCCCCAACGCACAATGCGGTAATCTTATTATTTAGCATTATCGCACATATATCTTCTCAAAACATGCTATAATATCGTCAATTTTTGCCATTATTTCTGCAAATTGTATATTTCAAGCTCTTACAAAATCCGGATAATGCCACAATTTCCATTAAGAAAATCTAAATAATGCGATAATTCTCCCAAATAATGGTATTATAAGATATAGTCGAAACAATCTATAACATATTGTTAGGAGTAGAAATGAGTAAGAAGAATACTTTTTTGAAATTAGGCATTTTTACAGCTCTTTTCGGCGGTGCTTATGCCTTCGGAAATTATATATACGGAATATCCTCAGTTCCCCGTCAGCACACTGACGAAGATGATTATTTGGACGCTTCCCCCGAAATAACCAAGGGACGTAAGTTTATCAGAAATCATGAACGCAGACAGGACATGTACATCGACAGCATCGATCAGCTAAGGCTTCATGCATCCTACATTCCTGCCAAAGATGAGAGCCACAGATATGTGATACTTATCCACGGAATCCGTGATAACCACGAATCAGGCGGAATATACGCTGAGCACTACCTTGAGAAGGGTATTAACTGCCTGCTTCCCGACCTTAGAGGCTTTGGTAAGAGCGAAGGCAAATACATTGGCTACGGCTACGATGACAGACTTGATATCCTCGAGTGGATCCACTGGATAATCAAAAGAGATAGGGAAGCCAAGATCATTCTCCACGGAATGAGCATGGGCGCCGCCACAGCTCTTATGACATCCGGCGAAAATCTCCCGGAGAACGTCAAGGGAGTAATAGCAGACAGCTCCTACTCTTCACTTCGTGAACAGTTCGCTGACACCTACAAGAGTTTCAAATACTCTCTGGTTCCCACACCAATTGCACTTGGCATATCAAGAATCGCGATTCTGTGCAAGGCCGGATATGATATCAATAAGGTTCGCCCCATCGATGCAGTTAAGATGAGTAAGACACCTACACTTTTTATCCACGGTGATAATGATACCTTCATTGATCCCCACATGTGCTCACGCCTTTACGAGGCAGCGGCTTGTCCCAAGCAGTTCTGTATGGTTCTTGGCGCAGGTCATATTGAAGGAGTGGTGAAGGATCCAACAAATTATTGGAATAAGATTGGAAGTTTTTTGATAAAGATTTCGTTCTGAGATGACAAGGGGGACGGTTTTTATACCAATGGGGACGGTTCTTAATGGTAAAGTTTTTTCTTTGCAAAAACTTTACCATTAAGAACCGTCCCCATTGGTATAAAAACCGTCCCCTTGTCATCTCACCTTGTCATCTGTCAGGCAATCGCCTCTTTCATACTCTTAACATATTCTCCAACATACTTCGGCGCATCCTTGCCATACTTCTCAAGTATCTTGATAATAGCGGATCCGACAATGACGCCGTCCGAGAGCTTGGATATCTTCTCTGCCTGCTCCGGCGTTGAGATTCCAAAACCGATGGCACAGGGGATATCTGTGTTTTCTTTTACAATTTTGACCATTGAACCAAGATCTGTTGTGATCTCGCTTCTTGTTCCTGTTACTCCAAGGCTTGATACGATGTACAAAAAGCCCTTGGCTTCCTTGGCGATCATGGCTATTCTGTTCTCTGAAGTAGGTGCTATCAGTGATACAAGATCAACGCCGTACTTATCACATACTTCATCAAATTCCTCTTTTTCCTCAAAAGGAAGATCAGGAAGAATGATTCCGTCAATGCCTGCCTCTTTGCAGCCCGCCATGAATTTCTCCGCGCCGTAGGAATATACTACGTTGGCATAGGTCATGAAGACAAGGGGAATCGTAACTTCTTTTCTCACATCCTTAACAAAATCAAAGATCTTGTCTGTGGTAACACCGCCCTTCAATGCACGAAGGTTAGCTCCCTGGATTACAGGTCCTTCGGCTGTCGGATCAGAAAAGGGAATTCCCAGCTCTATAAGGTCCGCTCCGTTATTGGCGGCTTCTATAACAGTCTTTTTTGTGGTCTCAAGGTCCGGATCACCGCAGGTTATGAAGGCTACGAAGGCCTTACCGTTTGCAAAAGCATTCTTGATATTACTCATTGATATCCTCCCCTCTGTAACGGGCAATGGCGGCGCAGTCCTTATCTCCGCGGCCTGAAATTGTGATTACGATTATCTGATCCTTATCCATAGTAGGTGCGATCTTCATTGCATGGGCAACTGCATGGGATGACTCGATGGCAGGAATGATTCCCTCTGTCCTTGAGAGGTATTCAAAGGCATCAACCGCCTCATCATCTGTTATCGCAACGTATTCAGCTCTCTTGCTGTCGTGAAGATATGCATGCTCAGGGCCGATTCCCGGGTAGTCAAGTCCGGCTGAAATTGAATAAACGGGAGCTATCTGACCATATTCATCCTGGCAGAAATAGGATTTCATACCGTGGAAAATACCAAGTTTGCCGGTATTAATTGTAGCTGCGGTCTCGAAGGTATCTATTCCTCTGCCTGCGGCCTCACATCCGATGAGCCTTACGCTCTTATCCTCTATGAAATTATAGAAGCTTCCGATGGCGTTGGATCCACCTCCGACGCAGGCTATTACTGCATCGGGAAGCTTACCTTCTTTTTCCAGCATCTGCTCCTTGATCTCTTTGGAAATAACTGCCTGGAAGTCACGGACAATTGTAGGGAAAGGATGAGGTCCCATGACCGATCCGAGGCAGTAATGAGTGTCGCTGATTCTTGAGGTCCACTCTCTCATGGCCTCGGATACAGCATCCTTAAGGGTTGCTGTTCCTGAGGTTACGGGGATAACTTCGGCTCCGAGAAGGCGCATCTTATATACATTAAGGGCCTGTCTCTTGGTGTCCTCTTCTCCCATGAACACAACACATTCCATTCCAAAGAGTGCTGCCGCAGTGGCTGTTGCAACGCCGTGCTGGCCTGCACCCGTTTCTGCGATAAGCCTTGTCTTACCCATTTTCCTGGCAAGAAGTGCCTGTCCCAGAACGTTGTTTATCTTGTGGGCTCCTGTGTGGTTAAGATCCTCTCTCTTTAAATAGATCTTGGCTCCGCCCAGGTCCTTAGTCATCTTCTCTGCATAATAGAGCCTTGAAGGACGCCCTGCATATTCGTTAAAAAGCTCTGTAAGTTCCCTGTTAAATTCAGGGTCATCCTTGTATTTATTGTAGGCTTCTTCCAGCTCTATCACTGCATTCATCAGTGTTTCCGGAATGTACTGTCCGCCGTGTACACCAAATCTTCCCTTTGGATTAGTCATAATATTTCTCCTCTTACGTTTTCCACAAAGCGCTTCATCTTTGCTGCATCTTTCTTTTTATCTGTTTCAATTCCCGAGCTTACATCAACACCGAAGGCACCTGTCACCTCAAGAGCCTGTCTTACATTCTCAGGGTCAAGACCTCCCGCAAGGAAGTAATCTCTTTTTATCCCTTGAAGTAGCTCCCAGTTAAAAGGCTTTCCTGTTCCCATTCCTGAATCAAGCAGTACATAATCGGCACCGGATCTGTTAGCGAGATCAACATCCTCTTTTTCTCTGACCTTGAAGGCCTTAATCACCGGAGCCTTGGTCTGCTTCTTGATCACGGAGATGTACTCTTCATCCTCAGATCCGTGGAGCTGTGCAATATCTATGATTCCTTCACTTATAAGTTCATTGATAAAAGAGATATCCTCATCAACGAATACTCCTACGGCCTTGACTTCGGGATTAAGAAGGCTCTTTAAGAGCTTTGCCTGTTCTTTTGTGACATTTCTGCTGCTTTTTTCATAAAAGACAAAACCTATGAAGTCGGGATTAAGCTTGTTAGCCGCTTCGATATCCTCTTTTCTTGATAAGCCGCAGAGCTTGATCTTTACCATATTTTTCACCATTATATTTCAAATCCGAAGACTTCAGAGCCCCTTAAGTTCCCGCAGGAGAGCTTTTTTATCGGTTGCCCGCATGAGCATCTCCCCTATAAGAACCGCATCAACACCGATGTTTTTTAACGCAATTATGTCTTCCCCTCTTGATATTCCGCTCTCGGATACGAAAATCGTATCTGCGGAAACAAGACTCCGAAGTCTTGCGGAATTTGAAGTATCGACATGAAAGTCCTTAAGATTCCTGTTATTTACGCCTATTATCCTTGCCCCGACCGATACAGCCGTCTCAATTTCCTTCTCGTCATGGGTTTCCACAAGAGCTGACAGTCCCAGGTCATCGCAGATATTCATGTACTCTTTTATCTGCTCCTTATCAAGGATCGAGCAGATTAGAAGAACTGCCTTGGCGCCGAGGTTCTTGGCCTCGTAGATCATGTACTCATCTACTGTGAAATCCTTACGGATGCAGGGAGTCTTAACCTGTTCAGCTATTTCTCTTAAGTATTCATCGGCCCCCAGGAACCACTTGGGCTCTGTCAGGACTGAGATGCAGTCTGCACCTGCCTCTTCATACTCTTTTGCAATATCAAGATATGGAAAATCCGGCGCTATAAGTCCCTTTGACGGAGATGCCTTTTTGCATTCACAGATAAAAGACATTCCGGGTTTTCTTAAGGCTTTCTCAAATTCGAAATCGCCCTTTGGAAGGCCCTCTGCCTGCCTTCTTACCTCTGAAAGAGGCTTAACTTTTTTAGCTTCTTCTGTCCTGTATGCGGCATGCTGTGCCAGTTCGTCAAGAATAGTCATAATCTTTCCTTATGAGTTACTTACTTCGATAAACTTGTTTAATGTTTCTGTTGCCTTGCCTGAATCGATAATCTCTGCTGCAAGCTTTATTCCTTCTGCAAAAGAAGCTGCCTTGCCGCCGATGTACAGAGAAGCTCCGGCGTTCATAAGAACCGCATCTCTCTTGGGTCCCTTTTCTCCTGCCAGAATCTTTCTTGTGATCTTAGCATTCTCCTCAGGGGTTCCGCCTACGAGGTCCTTCTTCTCACATCTTGTGAGGCCGAAATCCTCGGGAGTTATGGTGTAAACCTTGTACCATCCGTCCTTGATCTCGCAGACTGTGGTGGGTGCGCTTAAGGATATCTCATCCAGCTTGTCCTGTCCGTACACTACCATTCCTCTCTTAACTCCAAGGCTTACAAGAACCTGAGCAAGGGGTTCAACAAGATACTCGTCATATACGCCGAGAAGCTGCATTGAAGGCTTGCCGGGGTTGGTAAGAGGACCAAGGATGTTGAATACTGTTCTGAATCCAAGCTCCTTTCTGATAGGTCCAACATATTTCATTGAGGTGTGGTACTTCTGTGCAAAGAAGAAGCACATTCCAACCTTCTCAAGTAGCTCAACGCACTTTTCGGGATCCTGCTGAATATTGACTCCAAGAGCCTCCAGGCAGTCGGCAGTTCCGCACTTGGAAGAGGCTGCTCTGTTTCCGTGCTTGGCAACCTTCATTCCGCCTGCTGCAGCAACCAGTGCTGAGGTTGTGGAAATGTTAAAGCTTCCTGCGTTATCTCCTCCGGTTCCAACTATCTCGAATATATCCATTCCGGTATCAACCAGTGTAGCGTGCTCTCTCATGGCAGCTGCGCAGCCTGCAATCTCATCTGTTGTCTCTGCCCTTGCACTCTTGGTTGAAAGAGCGGACAAAAAGGCTGCGTTCTGTGTAGGAGTTGTTTCTCCGCTCATAATTTCATTCATTACCGCATAGGCTTCATCATAAGTAAGGTCTTCTTTGTTTACGATTTTAACGATTGCTTCCTTGATCATCTTCTTTTTCTCCTGTCTTTACTGTTGTTTTTGGTCAATTAGTAACGTAAAAAAGCGTCTTGGCTATTCTCCTGCCAAAACGCTAAGCAATAAAAAAGTCCTTGGCAGAGAATATACCTCTGTCAAGGACGAATGTACTAAAATACTATCCGCGGTGCCACCTTGAATTCGTAGTGATGATGTTCCTACGCGCTTAATTCGAATACTAACATATTCGTCGCAACTAACGTATGCGCTCACGTTGCAGAATACTCTGCCTCCTGTTTGTTATAAAAGAGGCATTTGACTGCACCCTCAGCGGTCCATTTGACTACCTGTTTCTTACCCGTTCTCAGCTATGTCGGGCTCTCTGTGAAGGCATCTTAGCCTTTATCTCCGCTTCATCAGTTTAAAGTATTAACTTGGTTAACAGTTTAACCCCATTGCCTTAATATGTCAATAGTCTTCAGAAAAGAGATTGGTAGTATAGGTTGCAACTGTCTTGCCATTGGACTCATATATTACAAGACCATAGCATTCCTCACCGCCCGGAAGATCATTTTCATAATATTCTTTGAACTCAAGAGCGGAGATATCTGTGAGGAAAGCCGGTTTGTTACCTACCTTACCACTGTATCCGTAAGTATCGCCTCCTCTGAAAGAACTTCCTTCAACCTTGAAATTACCATCCTGCTTATATACAAGATAGCCGTCATTAACTGATGAAGTTCCATCATAGGTATAATATGCAATGAAGTCATCTTCGCTGATACTGTCAGGCATTTCCTTTGTGTATTCGCTTATAGTGGCTTCTATATTTTTGAAATCATCATATTTGTTGGCCTTCGAATCTTCTGACAATGACATTTTGTATTTTTTCATATTCTTTGTCAGAGCCGGATTCTTTGACATGCTGCAGCCTACTGCCAAAATAACTACCACAAAAGTCAGAGTTAATGCAATAAATTTTCTGTAATTCATAATTGTTCCACCTTTCAATTGTCATTATTTTGGGGATTTCTCAGAACTAATTATAGTATAGCAACTCAGAAATTCATAGAACATCTGCATTTTAGAGGGTTATAATGTCATAAGTCTCCATTTTTTCAAATTGCAGGCCTTTTTCTGACAAACGGTAGCTGAAATGGGACGAACGACACTTTAATTCTTTAGTTTACGATGTTAGAATAAGACAGCAATAAAAAGGAAGTAACAAACCGGGAGAAATTATGACGGATTACAATATTAAATATCTTACAGATGACAGCACTCCGTTGCAGATCTCTTTTGACAGTTTTATGGATATTTCTGAGGAAACATCTACTTCTTTCCCTAAATATCTTTCCATGGACAACTTTTGCGGATATTATGCCTATTGCGGAAATCCTCTTAATAATGTTGAATATATAGTAGTGAATGACGGTTATTCCCTTTTGGCATACAAAACAAGATCAAGTGGCGGATTTCGGGATAACTTCGCAGGTATCGTAAACAGTGAGGAGTTATTTCTCGAAGAACTTACATCAGTTCCTCATACAATGAACCTATATATAAATGCCAACGGAGGGTACAATAGTTTCGGTTACCTGTTCTTCAAGCAGAGCGGGAGAGTAACCGTTTTACACACGACCAATATCTTCGGTGATGAGAGGTAAATACTATGAGTACTAAGCTTGTTTCGTGGAATGTCAACGGACTAAGGGCCTGTGTATCAAAAGGCTGCTTTCAGGAATTTATGGACAAAGAAAACCCTGATGTGATCTGCCTTCAGGAGACCAAACTTCAGGAGGGACAGATTGAGATGGATCTTCCCGGCTATGAAGAATACTGGAACTATGCTGAGAAAAAAGGCTACTCAGGCACGGCTATTTTTACCAAGGAAAAGCCCTTATCCGTGACCTACGGCCTCGGAATAGAAGAGCATGACCACGAGGGAAGAGTAATAACCGCTGAATATCCGGATTATTATCTCGTAACGGTCTATGTTCCCAATGCAAAAGAGGATCTTTCAAGACTTGAATACAGACAGGTGTGGGAAGATGATTTCCTTGCTTATATCAAAAAACTGGAAGAGAAGAAGCCCGTTATCTACTGCGGCGATCTCAATGTTGCCCACAAGGAGATAGATCTTAAGAATCCCAAGCCCAACCGCGGACACGCAGGTTTTACAGATGAGGAGAGAGCTAAGTTCGACAATGTGGTTAACTCCGGTCTTGTGGATACCTTCAGACATTTTTATCCCGATCTTGAAGGCGCATATTCCTGGTGGAGCTACAGGTTCAACTCAAGAGCCAAGAACGCCGGCTGGCGTATTGACTACTTTGTTGTATCCGAAAGTCTGATCGATAGGGCAGAAGATGCCAAGATTTACGCTGATGCTCTTGGTTCCGATCATTGTCCTGTGGGACTTATTCTTAAATAACAGCAATATTTGTCTAACAGGCTACGAAGGTGTACAATGTTTTGCGGTTTGATTCGCTGACATTTACACCTTTTTTATTGTGAGGAATGATACTATGGATAACCTGATTTTCAGTCTCAATGCGACTTTTCCGATTTTTCTTCTCATGGTTCTCGGATATATTTTCAACAAGATTGGTCTTATGGATGAAAAAGCTGCTTCCTGGATGAATAAATTTGTTTTTAAAGTTGCTCTGCCCGTACTTTTATTTGCAGACCTGTCCAAGGAAGATTTCGCAGCAGCCTGGAACGGAAGATTTGTACTGTTCTGTTTTTTGGCAACAGCGATAAGTGTCCTGATGATCACCCTGTTATCAATGTTTCTGGTCAAAAATAAAGGAAGAAGAGGAGAGTTCATTCAAGGCTCCTACAGAAGCAGCGCAGCGCTCCTTGGTATAGCTTTTATCCACAATATCTACGGAGAAGCCAGCACAGGTATGGCTCCTCTTATGATCCTTGGAAGCGTTCCACTCTACAATATTCTTGCAGTTATAATTCTGATGGTCACAGCCCCTTCGGATTATATAATGGGAGACAGTTCGAAAGAGGGCAGTAGTGACAATGCCAAAAAAGTTCTTATCAAAAAAACATTACTCGGAATCCTTAAAAACCCTATTATTCTCGGTATCTTCATTGGTATGATCTGGTCTTTGCTTCGGATTCCTCAGCCTAAGATTTTTAACACCGTAGTCAGTAACATCGCTTCACTGGCAACACCTCTTGGTCTTATGTCCATGGGTGCCACCTTTGATTTCAAAAAGGCCGCAAATGAAATAAAGCCGGCACTGTGTGCCAGCTTTATCAAGCTTTTTGTATTAGTTGCTATATTTCTTCCTGTTGCTGTAACTCTGGGATTCTCCGGAGAACAGCTGGTAGCCATTCTTGTTATGCTTGGGTCAGCCACAACAGTCAGCTGCTTTATCATGTCCAAGAATATGGGCCATGAAGGAACTCTTAGCAGCAGTATCATTATGATGACTACCTTTGGATGTTCATTTTCACTGACCTTCTGGCTCTATATACTAAAATCTCTAAGCTTAATCTAAGGCATCAATAATTTCCTTTTATCCTCTGGAGATTTTCATCTGTCTCTTTCAGCATTTCTCTAAGGGACAGGTTCTCCTCGTGACCAAACTCACAGATTGAGTACTGCAGATGATTGATATATCTGCTGGTTTCTGATAGCAGTATAGCATTCTGGGTTGACATTTCCTGACGGAAAGTTTCCCCCTTGCCTTCATCTTCGGTTATATCTATTACAGCGAACTCATCACCGCGAATTCTGCCGTAAATACTTCCTTCAAATACTTCTTCAAGAATCCTGGCAACTCTCTTAACAGCTCTGTCACCTTCCTCATGTCCGTACATTTCATTGATCTTTTTGAGGGATTCCATATGAATATATGCCACAATGGCGCTGCTACCGGGCTTGAATTTTTCCTTAAGATAATCATAAGCCTTGGCAAAAAAGCCTCGTCTGTTAAGACCACCGGTGAGATAATCCTGATCGCCGATGTGATCAAGAACAGAGTCATCTCTTGCAAGTTCTTCCTGAACCTCGTAGAGCTCTTCATTGGTGCGCTTTAACTCTTTTTCCAGATAAGATACTCTGGAAACTCCGGTTATTACGCTAAGAAGACATTCAAAGAAGTTATCGGTCAGCATCACCGGTTTGAACTCTATGATCAGAAGTCCCAACTGATATTCGCCAACGAATATATCTCCCATGATGAAAATGTTATGTCCGGCCTTGGTAAAGGATGAGATTATCTTGTCTGTACCGATGCGAACTTCATCATCCTTAAGTTCTGTGATAGTGCCGTTTATCAGTGCACTCTTGATTGAAATGACTTCAGGTCTCTCCCAGCTGTATTTGATGGTGTTTCTGACCTTTTTGTCATAGAGCATTATTCCGCAGTTCTTGACTCCGGCCTTCCTGGCATCCTCGGCGAAGGTCTGATAAGCCTTCTCGGAGGCGTATTTTCTGTGAAGAAGGCTGCTGCTGATGTTGGCAAGTTCCTCAATCGCAGCTGCAGGAGAGCATTCCACAAAGTTAAACTGCTTCTGTGATTCTGAAAGAGGTAGTTCCTTATTCTTGGCAAAATAGATTGCATCACATACAGACTCATAACCCAGCTGCTGCATCTGATCATGGTCTGACTGCACGGGATTTACATTGGTAAAACCTTCGCATTCCGTAAGCGTCAGAACAGGAACCGGTTCAAATTTTCTAAGAAATGCCTCTTTTTTAAGAATCGGGGCATTCTTTCCTATTCTCTCGATGTCGATTATAAGTGCATCAAAATCGGTGGTCATGGCATAGTCGAAGAGAGCAGAGTTCTGATAATCATAGGGTCTGTCCTCATTCACCGATTTATCCGTGTAGAGGTATCTGCCCGGCAGGATAAAAAGATTAATCTCCTTATCCCTGGCTGCCTGGCAGGCACCAATACAGATATTCTTAACATCTATGTCTTCCAATTCAGATATCAACAGTCCAATATTCATGTATCCCCTCACATATTACTGCCTGATCTGTTAATTGCGACTTATTTCTCTTCAATATCCTCGGAAACATCATCGATGTTGTCTATATCCTTGTCTCCGTCGGAAATCTTTTCTCTTACCTTGGCAATCTTGGCAACAGTGACACCATTATCAAGATTGATCATCTTAACACCGGAAGTTACACGTCCGTGAACAGTGATCTCATCCATACGAAGCTGGATGATGGTTCCCTGGTTGGTGATCATCATGATCTCGTTGTCATCCTTAACTGCCTTGACGCCTACTACGCTACCGGTCTTCTCTGTTATCTTGTAGCACTTAACGCCCTTACCGCCTCTGAACTGGCTGTTGAACTCTTCAAGTGTGGTACGCTTGCCGTAACCTTTTTCGGATACGATAAGAAGTGAATCACCCTGTGAATCCAGCTGCATTCCGACAATCTCATCTGTATCGTCAAGCATCATACCTCTTACACCGATAGAAGATCTGCCTGTTGAACGAACATCCTCTTCATCGAAGTGGATACACATTCCGTTCTTGGTAACAAGGAAAATCTCTGCGTCCTTCTTAACTGTCTTAACTTCGATAAGCTCATCGTCATCACGAAGGTTGATGGCTACAAGTCCGGTCTTTCTAACATTTGAGAAGTATGTGATAGGAGTCTTCTTAACGGTTCCCTTCTTGGTTACCATGAAGAGGCTCTTGGTCTCATCCTCAAATCCGGTAACAGGAATCATAGCGGATATCTTCTCACCGGGAGCAAGCTGCAGGAGGTTGACAATAGCCATACCTCTTGATGTTCTTGAAGCCTCGGGAATCTGATAAGCCTTGAGTCTGTATACACGTCCTGTGCTGGTAAAGAACATGATGTAGTTGTGTGTTGTTGTCATGAGAATATCTTCAACAAAGTCGTTATCGATTGTTGTGATACCCTTAATTCCCTTACCTCCGCGGTTCTGGGCCTTAAAATTATCTATGGACATTCTCTTGATATATCCAAGGTCGGTCATTGCGATAACGGTATTAACATTGGGGATAAGATCCTCGATATCAATATCTGACTCATCATGTCCGATCTGTGACTTTCTGTCATCGCCGTATTTATCGGAGATTTCTGTAATCTCTTTCTTGATAACTCCAAGAAGGAGTTTCTCATCTGCAAGAATAGCCTTAAGTTCCTCAATCTTTTTAAGAAGCTCTGCGTGCTCCTGCTCCAGCTTGTCTCTTTCCAAGCCGGTGAGAGTACGAAGTCTCATGTCTACAATAGCCTGCGCCTGAACATCTGACAGACCAAAGCGTCCCATCAACTGTTCCTTGGCAATTGCTACTGTTTCACTGCCTCTGATGATCTTGATAACTTCATCGATGTTATCAAGGGCTATAAGCAGACCTTCCAGGATATGATTACGTTCCTCAGCCTTGTTGAGGTCGTATTTGGTTCTTCTGGTTACAACTTCTTCCTGGTGTCTGATGTAGTGCTTAAGCATCTCGGTGATGCTAAGAACCTTGGGCTCGTTGTTGACAAGAGCAAGCATGATGATACCGAAGGAATCCTGCATCTGTGTGTGCTTGTAGAGCTTATTCAGCATGATGTTAGGGTTAACATCACTTCTAAGCTCGATAACTACACGCATACCTTCACGGTCTGACTCATCACGAAGAGCAGTGATACCGTCAAGCTTTTTGAGCTTAACAAGTTCTGCTATCTTGGAAATCATATTAGCCTTGTTAACAAGGTATGGAAGCTCTGTTACAACGATTCTGTTCTTGCCGCCCTGCATGGGTTCTATGTTGGTAACGGCTCTTACTACAACCTTGCCTCGTCCTGTTCTGTAGGCTTCCTCAGCACCTCTTGTTCCAAGGATGATACCCCCTGTAGGGAAGTCAGGAGCCTTAACAATTTCAAGAATCTCCTCAATCTCAGTCTCTCTGTCCTCAAGGACTCTGTTGTCAATCATCTTGACCACAGCGCCGATGACTTCACGAAGGTTGTGAGGAGGAAT
>JAEEGL016950411.1_pt1 | contig 23713 bp, 42 predicted proteins | sample 9134231 | NCBI WGS metagenome assembly JAEEGL01 (sample SAMN16246548, study PRJNA631951) | gut metagenome | biome: gut microbiome; feature: rumen; material: fiber-attached | host: Bos | place: Iran: Karaj | collected 2018-10 | reverse complement strand
GCGGGCGGATTAACCGGATGATGGTGCGGTTTCGGTTTATAATGGTAATGGTGATGGTAATAGGCGTAAGGATAGCCGTATCCGTAATAGTGATAATTATACGGATAGGTGTACACGTAGACATGCGGACGAGGTTCCCTGTAGACCAGCTCTGTTTCGGTCAGGCAAGAAGTCATTCCCATAAGGAGAATGGATAATGCGAACAAAATCTTCTTCATGGCGAAATAGGTTATCTTTACTTTATTTATATTTACCCTACGAATTATTATACGCGTGCTCCAGATACTCATCCTCTTCCTTGCTAAGGCACGAGGTTACGCAAATGTATTTTCCGCAGTTCGGGCATTCGATATAATGCCACAGGCAGTCGCCGTCGATCCAGCCGGGCTCCTCACCCGGCTCTGTTTCATAATCGAGACCCCTGATATATGTGGAAAGGACCACGTCGTCAACGGTAAAGCCTATCCGCCTTCCGCAGCCCCTGCACCTTACGATGTGTTCCTCCCATGATTGTTCAAGTACTCTCGCCATTTTCGTCAAGCTTTATAAATTCCCTGGCCACCTGCGCCATCGCCAAGCGTATCGGCTGCTCCTTTTCAGGACCGCCGCTTGTGCATAGTCTTACTCCGTGTATGCCGGTCTCGTCGTATATGGTGACGTATATGTCGCCGTTACCGCCGTAATATACGCTTAACTCGGCGTTGGATACGTCCCAATCACCTGTCTTCAGTCTGTACATGTTGTATCACACCGTCTGCCGGATCAGGATTCTTTGTCGCCGCGTGCGTCTCCTTGATGACCCTGCAGAGTTCGAAGCAGGTTATGAGAATCGTACCCATGAAAGGACTCATCACTATAGAAAGGATTGTCCATACCGTCACGTTTCTCTTTGAATCCCTGGCGATTTGACGTATCTCCTTAATGAGGAATATCCAAAGATACACCATCAAAATAATAAACACCACGTACAAAAGCATGAGGAACGCGGCGTCAAAAATACTTAATAACATAGTAACTATTTATTTTTTAAGTCTTTGTCTTTTTTCTTCTTGTACTCGTCGATGCTGCATACGGCATTAAATACGAGTACGAATATAAAGCCGACGATAAGGATAACACCGGCGATCGTCTTTATTATTTCAGCAGCTGTCATGTCGGTAACGCGGGGGCAGCCGCGCGGTGAATCAAACGGAAATACGGCCGCCCCACAAAATATGAAATAATGTTATACAATCTAAATATACGAAAATTATCGGTCCCTGAAAACATTCTCGACATATGGGGCGAGTTCTCTGAACGACACGCATTCCTTTCTCGTTTCAAGGTTGTCGTAATTGTCGGGGACGGTGTAGGTGATTTCTATCAAAGAACCCCTGTTATTGAAATCCCATGAAGTGAACGTGGCTCCCCCGTCTACCCTGGATATTACGGAATCGGTGAACTTGCGGCATGCGTTCTCAATCTTGTCCTTCTCCTCGTCCACCCTTCTCATCATTTCGAAAAGCTCGGCTATCTTATATTCTTCACCCTCGTTTATCTCGAAAGGGGACATCGCCTGCACGGGATGCCTGGCGACTTCTCCTTTGTCCGTCCATTCCCTGTTCAGGTACGGAAACGGCGCTCCGCCCATTGTAATTTTCTTATCAGCCATGCGTAACCATTTTATGATTTGGGTTAATGTAGATATGGCAGGATGACATCACATCCATCGCCGCGTTATGTCGCTCGGGAGTCGTACCCGCGCAGCAGTCGCCTATCACTGTAATAGTCGCTTCAGGAAATGCCGAACGAAGCATCAAAGCGTTGGAAACCACACAGATGTCCGTCACAAGCCCGAAGATTGTGATATTCAGGTCATGCCCGTCCGTTTCGAAAGCGCGCTCATAAATCCGCTGCTGCATGTATTCGACGAGGCTGCGGATTGTATTCTCCACTTCGGTGGTGCCGAAAGTCTTCTTGTCCACAATCGAATAGGTCCAGTCGCTGTTTTGAATGGCGTCCATCACCCGACTGTCGATTTCCCATCCTTCCGTATCCTTGATGCAATGCTTCACCGGCAGCATCTTTCCTTCCCTCGTATCGAGGTATCCTTCCCCGTGCGTGTCACGGGTAAAGATGTAATGCGCCCGGTTGGCCTTGATATATTCCACTACGTTAGGGATAATGGCCTCCGCCTCTTTGGTTCCGAGGCTGCCGCTCACGAAGTCCTTCTGAAGGTCTATCGCGATTACAAAATTCTTCATTCCCATATTATCTCCAGATCATTCCTATTAAACACATTATCAGAGACCATGCCGCTACCGCTCCGAGAAACAGGCATATCTCCATCATTTTCTCATACAACCATTTCACTACACCCTTGGGCGTTTCCTTGGTGCTTTCGACACCAAGGCCAAGAATCAGCATCACCACAAGCAGTCCCACACAAACGAATGTCAGGGACAGGCATATTTTAACGAATATCGCCATACCTTAACATCTGCTTGAACCACCCCCGCATGAACTCGACGGCCTGCAGGTCGGCGCTCCGCAGGCGCCGCCTCCCCATCCTCCGCAAGAGGATATTGTTTTTGATTTCATTGCGCCGCATCCGCCGCCGCATCCGTGGTGATATATCTTTTCGCGCCACGGAGCCCAGCTTCCTCCGCCGCATCCGCCGGAACCGCAGTTATTGACCGCATGACCGGTTATAATTTCATAGAAACTCAGTTTGTTAGCAAAGTTCATATATTACTTTATTAAGTTTTTCTTCTTTCTTTTCTGTAGACTTGAGCCATTTGATAAATTCCGGATCAACGCATTGCATGTTCCAGTCGTTATACACATTGCCCCTTATGTCTATGATAATGTCGTTCACATAGCACCTGTTACCGGCAATGACGCTTGAGCTTTCTAATCCGCGGTGATAGCACAGCACTTTGCTTTGCTCGTCCGAATAGAATTCCGAATTGCATACCAGGCATCCGTTCGCATATTCGAACTTGTAGTTGTTAAGAAGGAACATACTTATCTCATCCCTGTTCTTCAATGTATCCGGAGTAATGGTACGATAGTCGGCGCGGAAATTCACCATGCGATATCTGTCCGCCCAATAGTCGACAAACTCAAGAACTTTCTCCGGATAGAAAAGGATAACTTCTTTACTGATCAAGGAATTGATTCTCACATAGTTCTTGATTTCTTTAACTATCTCATCAGGTGCAACCTTAACATTGTATATCGTTCCCATATGCCTTGATATATTTACGCCGTCAACCTCGCTTGAAAGGAATTCAAGCGTATCAACCAGCTTTCCGGGAACCATCGGAAACGTAGTGTTGACGTACACGGGTTTTTTCATCTCGTGTACAAGTTCCTTGGTTATGTCAAGATTGAACAAAGGTTCGCCTCCTGTAAGCACGAATTCACTGACTACATCGGAATTGTTAAGGATATGTATCCACTTGATAATCTCATTCATGTAATCCCTTGAATACTTGTAATCCTTATACATGCCCTTTGAAGTGCAGAAGGGACAATCATTGCCGCAGGCGAACGGAACGAATATAGTACAAGCGAGATTATCCCTGCCTTTGTAATACTTGAGAGGCGGCTTGGCCTCTATGATATCGTTTACTGTTTTTTGATCGACCATTTGTTTATGTTTTTCTCGAATCCCTTGAACGCCTCGGCGTCGGATTTCGCGAGTGAATAATCAATGCCTTCCGGAGCGGATCCCCGGTAATACATCTTGACCTTATCGAAATACCCGCGTACTACAGTAGGACCATAAAAAGCGCAGGTGAACTGAATCGATTCTCGCTCATGGGAACGGTGCTGGCAGTTAAACTCCTTAGCCAGCGCATCACGTTGTTTCTTAGCTTCTTTAGCGTCAATTTGCTTCGCATCTCTCTTTGATTGAATGTCGCGCAACCTCTTGTAATAATCGTCCCAAAGCCGGTCGCGCCTCATATATTCCAGGGTGTCAAGATAATCCTTCTTGGTTTCCTCGTCATCCTGGTTCTCCTTGTATTTGCGCTGCAGCTTTTCCCATTCCTCTCCCTTGGGATAAATCTCGCTGCGGTACGGGAACCTCCAGTAATACGGAAGCCTTTTGGAATGCTTCTCTACGATTTCATCGTATTTGTCCTTGTCTATGTAAAACGCTCCGGTCGGCACCATCTTCTTATGGTCGTCTTCCATATACGGGGCATGCTCGAAAATCTGGTCCCATGTATAGGTTTTGCCGTCGACGCATTCAGAAGAGGCGTAAAGCTCATTAAGGCAAGGTAATGTTCTTTCCTTGTATAATTTGTTTCCGTCCATGTTTACCAATCTATTTTTAATTTACAGGTTTCAGGCTCACCCTCCAAGTAGTCCGATATATCAGGGTGAGAGCAAAATATACCGAAACACCCTTCTTCATATTCCTCCCTGCCTTCACAATATTCACAATTTTTGCATATGCAAGTATCTGATATATCTGTAACCATTATTCTTTATTTTTGTTAAATATATGAAAATTATATAAAAAAAGAAAGGAAGCCGTCAGACTTCCTTTCTCCAAATATGCAGTATTTGTTTAACTTGGTTTAACCGATATTGTACTTCTGCTTCGCGAACTTCGCGATACCTTCCGCATGTACTCTCGCCATGGCGTTCAAACCGGTCTCTGAGTTCATGAACTTGCAGTCCTCAGGATCCGTGTAGAAAAGATTCTCAGTCAATACCGCAGGCATGTTGGCCTTCTTTATCACTGTGAAATCGGATTCCCAATCGGGATCCCCGTCGGACATTTCCTTACGTATTCTCCTGCCCATCGGCTTAAGGATTTCATCGGCGGCCTCCCAAAGGCAAGTGGCCAAAAGGTCGGAGTTGTTCTGTCCCTTGGTCGTCCATACCGACCAGCCGTCCGTACCCGGATACCATTTGTCGCCTTTTCCGAAAGCGTTGCCGTGAATCGACACGAATATAAATTTACCGGTCTTACCGGAATCTTTGTAGTGAACTTTGTACTTGTTAGCGCGGGTGGCTCTCGCAGTCAACGAAATATCCCCTTCGACTTCCGGACATACCATGTATACATTGGCGCCCATTGCCTCGAGCAATTCCTTGACTTTCTTCGCCAGCTTGCGGTTGAAGTCATACTCTTTCAAGTAAATCTTCGGTTCAAGATTTTCATGCAAGGCATAAGGAGAAGCTTTTCCCAATGTCGCCTTGCCGTGACCGTTATCTAAGCAAACTACCAAACCGTAAAGGTTTATTCCCGACTGTTTCGCATTGTATACTATGTCTTCCCATTCGGTTCTTGGCTTGGGTTGCTGAACCTGGTTTGTCATATTATTGAACGGTTATTTTTAAAGTGCACGCCTTTTACTATTTATTTGGTATGCACTGCTTTCGGGCTTAGTTAAACCCGAAAAGAAGCCGTGCGAGCAACCCCAGCGCGACTCCTTGCCAGTATGTAATTGCTGGCAGTCCGAAAATAACCGGGAACAAGTAGTTCCACAAAAACATTATCAAAAATCCCAGCAAAAACATGCCAAGGACTATGGCTATGAGTGTCGTAGCCCTGTCTGTTAACGTGCTTATGAATTTCCCAAATCCGCTTTTGGGTTTAGAAATTAAAGTTGACATTCTTATTGTTTAATTTTTCATACAGTTCATCTAACGCCTTCTGATGGCGTTCCTCACAGTATTTGCAGTTCCCTTTGTGAACGAGCTTCCAGGAGCCGTCGTACAAGCATACATGCAGGTATTCGCATGAATCGATTACAACGATACTAATAGGCGGATTGTCACCCTGTTCATAAAGGTACTCATCGACATAATACACCGGAACCTCTCCGTCGTATCTGTCAATCGTGGTGAACTTATGCGTTTCTTTCGGTGTGCAGGCGCACAAAGAAACAATCAGAATTAAAATGTAAGCGAGTCTTTTCATGTTATATCTGTTCTGTATTGGTAAACTTTTGTTCCCCTCCTATGAGGTCATAACGTTCGATTTCTTTTTCTCCCTGCAGTACGGCGTACGCGCTGTTGAAAATCATAAGCGAATCTTTTATTCCGCCCATCATCTCTACGAGTATCACTTTCTTTCCCTTGCCGTACGCATATCCCGCTTCCCATATCGAACCGGTCGCGGTTTCCTGTCCGTAGTACAGCAGCACCACGACATCCGCCATATCGAGTTCTTCCATGTCCTTGTCAAACACGGCCTTGCCCCATTCGGGATTTGGCAAAGACCATGCATCGGGAACCTTAAATTCGGCCGGGAAATATACGTTATATCCACGCAGCCTGAGCGCCTTGACAACCCGTTCCTCACTCTCGCGGTGACCGGGATTCATCGGGCATGCCACATAAACCTTTATGTTCATATCACATCCTCTTGCTTATTCTGCCTTTCGTCAAATCGTAGGGAGACATTTCCACCTTTACTTTGTCACCGGGAAGTATACGGATATAATTCATACGTATCTTTCCTGAGACATGCGCCGTTATCACAAGGCCGTTATCTAGTTGAACACGGAACAAAGCATTACCCAACGCCTCGATTACCTCTCCCTCTACAGTTATAACATCCTGCTTCGACATACCTTATTTCTCAGCTATATCTTTTACCGGCTTGGCGGCATCTTTCGCTACTTCCTTAATATTGCTGATGACTTCAAACTGGCCGTTAGTCAAGTCTTTTACAATATCAGAAAGACGTATGATATGAGAAGCGCCGATAGTATTGCAGAAAACATTTACCGCTAAGATAATCATGTTAAAGCTATCGTTTCCTGTCACTTGCTCTTTCTCATTTCCCGAGATTTCAAGAATCTGGTTAAGGACGAATATATCATGCCTTGTTCTTGGAACGATGATGTAATATTGGTTGTATGGCTCACAGAGCTGATAAAACGGCTCATTGGTTGCATTGGAGAAAATACCGAGGGCATTGACTCTTTTAATAATACTGCTTTCAATTTCCTTTAACAATTCTCCGAATTTACTGCCTTCGTAGCTACGGCATTCAGAATCAGTGTCGAATTCAATCCCGTCAAAAGAAACGTATTTCGTCACTTTGACTTCTTTCTCAATCTTTTTCATCTTCTGTGTTATATTTAATTTTTCCTATGTACTGGATATCTGGTTCAAATATCGTATCGAATGAAGGAACGTTGCATAACAATTTGTTCTTCAAACAGTGACAGACCATATCGAACACCTGTTTGCCGGTCATACCGGATGAAAGCAGGGGCAGAATATAGTCTACTTTGATTTGCGCGGTGCAAAGGTATTCATAATACCTGAGCATAATGACAAGCAGGGAATTCTCATCGAACCTGCTATAGTCAAATGGAATCTCTTTTTCTTTCAGATCGAACGGTTCGAACCCTTCGTAAATAAGTCCTTCGGGATCCTCGAGAAGATTCGATGTAGTTATGATAAAGTCTTTCTTATTTTCTACATGCAATAAAGGATTAAGCTCCGGATCATCGTTGTCCGGCCTTTCTTTTTTCTTGCCCTTAACTCCCTTTTGTTTAGCCATATAAAGGATTATTTATAATAAATATATGTGAAAGAAATTATATTAGAAAGTAAAATGGTAAAAGAATCTGATAAACAATATTTGCAGAGCATAGCGGAAAAATACGGAAATGAAACATTGTACAATGCATTGCTCGAATATTCATACGGTCGTCATACTTTCGACCACGAAATGCATTCCGCGGGTCAGACAAAAAGGTATGCCGGCATGAAAGGCGCTTTGTTCACCGTCCCGAGCTTCCTGCTTTGTACTTTGATATACCCGCCTTTGGCGTTCGTACTTCTCATGGGCGCAGTCGCAAACCGTATATCGGCGAAGTGGCATGAACAGAAAGGATTGTTCGGAGCACTTAACCCGTTGTCATGGGCCGAGTATATAGCAACCGGAAACTACCGTAATAAAGACGAGAACGGAAAGACCGCTTATGACGGCGCTCCTTATAGAACGGCGGGAAACGACGCCGACAGGAAAAACATTGACGCGGGAGATTCAAGCGCCTTACAGAACAGTATAGGACAGAGCATGAAAGACGTCGAAGTTTCCAAACTGGAAAACCTGGTGTTCAGGGATTGGTTCATAACCTTTGATAACGGCGAAGTCGTCAAGCTTATCTCCTATAATGAAGAAGGCGCGAAAATCGGAGCGAAGGCTCTCATCGACCACCCGATTATGCTAAAGAGACTCGGAGCGCAGATTTCCGCATACGAACGTTATAAGAGCGGAATGGATCAGCAGTATTCCGTATATAAGGCGGTATTCAATGACGGCCAGATTTTCTATACAGTAGGAAAAACCGAAGAAGAAGCTACCGCTACCGCCAAAGAAATAGTGAAGAGTCTCGGTAAAGCCATCGACGAAGGGTATAAGAACAACCATATAAACATACAAAGTTATAGGGTGCCGAACCTTGTACGTCTTGAAATTCAGGAAAAGCTCGAGATACCTTTGCCGCAATCGGTTGTCGATATATCTAACTTCGCATCCGTGCCGGGAAAAGAGGATAACAACGAAAAAGAAAGCAAGTTCTTCTGGCAATACGGCACTAACTTGTATCAAGTCGAAATGATTTTCAGCAAAGGAATGCCGGCTAACAGTTTTGTAATGAAATTCCCCACTGAGAATTTCGAAATGGCTAAGAAGATAGTGAAGGAGATACTTTCGGATTTTTGGAATACTCCGTACGGAAAGATGCTGAGGGATGATCAGAGCGATACGGATAACTGGTATATGGCGAAATTCATAGACGGCGACCGTTATCTGATACATGATAAAGATGACGTAGCCGCTAAGCAAAAAGCGTTAAGCTTATATCGCCTTAAGATGAACTCGTGCAAGCGTTTCATAAGTCAGAATTTTACCAAGGTAATTGATTCCAAGATGGAAAGGGTAGGACGCACGTTTATAGCGGACAGCCTCAGCAAAATAAAAGAACCGGCGCCGGACAAACCGGAGAAATTCATAAAGCCGGAAGAAATACGGGTAAGCGCGGTATATAAGGAATACAATGAGGTAAAGAGAAAGATAGAGAAGACAGAGATTATTCTTGATAAGATACCGCTCAAACCTTGATCAGACATCTATTTCATCAAGCGTATCATCACTGAAATAACCGTCAAGCCTCGAAAGCTTGACGTTATTTTTTTCCGCCCAAATGTACAAATCGTTTATGTCCCATTTCTTTCTGTCGGGTATATTATGATCACGCTTGTATTTCTCCCACAGAAAGACTTCATTGCCCGCTTCAAGATATTCCACCGCATGCTTACGGCCTTCGTGATCGCTGTCGAACAAATACCTGCATTTGAACGGAAATATGATATGCTTTCCCGCTCCGCACAAAGCGATGGCATTGGGGATAAGGAAAGAATCCATCGGGCCCTCGGTCACTATCACCGGTCTCGCATAATCGACGCACAATAGATTGAATATCATGGATATGGTATCGATTTCATCCGGTATAGTTACTTCCTGCTTCAGGAAAGTCTCGTATATCTTTGACAACGAGTAAGTCTTGTACTTCGGACCGTTATGGTTCGGGTTCAAATGACGGACCTGCATGCCGAGAATCTTGCCGCCGGGCGTAAGGTTCAATACGAAAAGAAGCTCATATGAAGCGCTGTACAGGAACTTCTGGAACGAATACTGCCGGCGGTTTACAAGGTATGCGTAAGCCGGACCTCCCGCGTTGCATTCCTGCAATCTGAACGCGTCCCTGAACCATGCCCTGTCTACGGCGTATTGCTCAGCGAGCGATACATTGTAAAGCATTTCACCGAACACCTTCCCTCCGGGCGAAAGCTCCGCCGCATGGTCTGCTATATACGTTATCGCCTCAAGCGAAAGCGTCTGACCGTATTTCTTGAAGAAATTGTTAACGGACATGCAAACGCCGCAGTTATGGCATTTGTACATGTTCTTGAACTTACCCTCGAGAATAATGTTACCGCGTTTCTTGCTGTTATTAGTGGCGGAATCGCCGCAACACGGGGCGGCGAACGAAATCCTGTCACGGTGTATCTTTATCCTCTGCCTTTGCGGGTTGCCTGGAAATTCCTTCTTGAGAATGACGTCCAACTTCGCCACAAGCTCTTGAATAAGAGCATCTTTGGTAAGAGTAGTTTCAGACGATATGGCAGATGTATCAAATATTCCCGGCATAATAAATAAGTAAATTCATAAATTATATATGATTCCCGTCAAATATATTATTCAAGGCTGGTGGAATTGGCTGCTTGACCTTGTATCCGATATCAAGTACAAGAAGGAATTCGACGCGAGACTTGAGATATGCAAACAATGCGAAAACAACAAGCACGGCATATGCGCTATCTGTCATTGCGTACTTGTTGCTAAAACTAAGTCAGAAGATTCCGAATGCCCGGCCGGCAAATGGAAGGCCATACAGCATTAAATAAGCTCGAACATCAACTTAGTGTACAAATCCATCATGCCTTCCGGAAAATACGCCTCGGTTCCCCTCGGGTCTATGGCAATTTTCAGGCCGTCGAATTCAATATAATACCCGTAAAGCTTCTTCTCCTTGATTTGGGTGCGGACCCAGGTATAGGTAATGATATCGTTCGTTTCTACCAACAGCCTGCCGCTCGGTTCGAATATCTTTACGCATTTCTCTACCGGACACTGCGACATGTCGATTTTAGGCTGGTTCTTTACCATATCCTTGAATTCTTCGCTTTCGAGTATCGCGCGCTTGACATCCATCATTCCTAAGGCGGTTTCTTGCCTTAACTGTTTGATAACGTCAACTGTAAGAATGGGCTTGCCCATTTCAACCCATTTTTGGACCGCCTGCTTTTTCCTGAATGTATCGTTTACTCTTATCATGCTTGTAACCCGTATTTTTTACAAATTTCCTTGTATTCTTTTGTCTTCTTAAGCTTCTCTCCGCGATTGCAAAGCTCCATCGTACTGAAGAAGCAAAATGTGGTATCCGTCCTGTAGCACCATCTTTGCTTGTGCTTTGACCATGACTTGATGACAACCAAGTGAATGAAATAATCTGGATCCTTGCGCTTGAACTGGTCATCGGTTATATATGCGACAACCTGCCAGGTATCGCCGTCCATATACTTGAACCTGAATCCAGGAGGAAACGCTTTCTCAAAGGTTTCAGTGTCTTTGAACATTTCCACAAATTTCTCATAATTAACCATGGTGATACAGATTTGATGATACGTAATTGTTTTCCACTAACTTTATGTAGACTTTGCTTATGATACCGCCGTGGTTTATTATATTGTATAAGTCCTTCTTAAACAAAGACTTGCTCTCATATTCATTAATGACATCGTAACAGCCTATCTTCCAAGGCTGCTCGATACACCCCCACAGACTGCCGTCACGGGATCTCTCCCACATACAATCCTCCCAGTATTCCTTGAGCCATTGCTCTATACAATATATTACTTTCATAACTAATCCTTCGCCTCTATGTCATTAAGCTTGTCATGACAATACGGAGTCTTAGTCCACAGTTCACATATTTTGCCGCATTCCGGCAATACCTCGTCACGGGGTTCGGTGCATTCTCGGTTATGACATACCCAGCAACAGCACTTTGTCATCAAGTCAAAACTGCGGGCGACTTCTCCTTTGGTACCACGGAATGTCACCGAATATGTGACGCCGTATCTGCAGGTAACTTCTTTTGTCTTATACATAATCAATTAAAGGTATACTCTTCTGAAAGGAACACCTCGTGCACAGAAGGGAATTTGCAAATCCTCTTGGCGAACTCTTCCGGGTTTTCAGGTACATCCATCAAACCTGCTACATAATGTCCGCCGTTCGCCTCCTCTTCCGCGTTACGCAAGGCGTCATATGTACGCCACAGTATCTCCCATCCGGAAGTGGTTTTACGGTCGAAATATTTTTCGCCGTCGAAAGTGTCCTTGTATGTCTTGTTGAAACCGTGCTCGCCGTAGATTTTCTCTATAGACTTCTGTATCTCCTCGGGAGTACGCTTGTCATCATTTGCGTCAAACGTTACATCGGGGTAAGCGTGCTTTAACGCATGGAGGATCACATATACCTTGAACTTGTCGGATAATTCCACCGTAAACTTTTTGGCGGGTTTCTCGGGATTGTACGCCTCGAACGCCCAGCATGAAGGAAATCCTTCCAGGTAGCAGTCTGGAATGGTTTCTTTCTCGTCGCCGACTCCGTCGCACAGGCAGTCCAAAGGAAGATAGTCAGTGGGCAAAGGATTGTAATGCTCCGGTATCTTTACACTCATCTTCCAGTCATAGAAATTGTCGCGCATGACGACTTCTATCCCGTTTCGCATCTTTATGTAATATACGGGCAGCTGCACTGATTTGGACCTGTGGGTCGAAATCGTGAATACCGGCGCACATCCGAGCAGGCCGCCGCACATATTCCTTACAAAAACCGCCTGTTTTTCTCCGGCTTTTTTAAAGATAAGATTATCGGGAATATTCCACTCCCGCATCCAAGTAAGTAAGAATTCTTTCATTGTATCTTTTTTAACAGGTTCTTCAATGCGTATTTCAACGCCTCTTCCAAGGCGAATTCATAGGTGTCGTACATGTCTTTCGCCTCCTTGAGATGCGACTCATATGTGCCGTCGTAATGGGTCTCGACTTTGTTGTCTATGGACTCCTTTATCCTGAAATGATAGTCTGGTTCATCCGGATTCTCATGAGGCTCCAGGACCAAGATATGGTACCTGTAATTCGGTTTCGTGGAGTTCAGTTCGGCGGACACATGTATGTAATGTATATCCTTTAGCCATCTTACCGCCACCTGCTGCGTGGGCGCAGCGATATAACCGTTTGTTATATTGTCACTCCATCTGCTGTCAAGCCTTCGGGAATAAGGATGATAGCTCAGACTGCATCCCTGAGCGAATCCATGATCCTTGAGAAGCTTCGCCGTTTCGAAGCTCACATACTGTTCCGCTACTTTGTTCTTATCCATATCAGTAGTTTATTCTTATCGCGTAGCCTTTGCTAATCATTTCTTTTCCGCTCTTAGAAGCCTGTCGATTTCCGCCGCTATCAAGGCGCCGGCCTTAGTAAGTTCCTTTATCCTGTTATCGGGCGACGGCTTCCACCACATCGGATCCCACGGCCAGGTAGGCGGTACATTGTCCTTCAGACAGCCGTTAACCATTACAGTCAATCCAGCTCTCATCTCAGGATCCATGACGTATGTCGCAGCGGCGTTCGCCATCTCGCAATTCACATGTTCGTCGTCGTGTTCAGGAGTCCAGCCTTCCTGCTCCTGCTGTCTCTTTCTTTCTTCTGCTATCAGTAATATTCCGTTCATAATCAATATTTTAGACTGTTTTCCAAATCGCGTTTACTGTCTTTTTCTTTTATCGACTCTTTCTTGTCGTAGGAATGCTTGCCTTTCGCCAAAGCGATATTCAACTTAGCCAAACCTCTCTTGTTTATGAAAAGCGAGGTCGGAACTATGGTCAGACCTTTCTCTTGACTCTTTTCCTTGAATTTCCTAAGCTCTCGCTTGGTAAGCAATAACTTACGGTTACGCTTCGGCTGATGCTGGCAGAATCCTGAGTTCTTATACTCGGCTATATGCATCCCGATTACGAACAGCTCCTTGCCGAAAAACATACAGTAAGAATCTGAAAGACTGACTTTACCGGCTCGAATAGATTTTATCTCGGTTCCGGTAAGCACAATGCCGGCAGTGAGTTCCTCTAAAAAGAAATACTCATAACCGGCCTTTCTGTTCTTTATGTTTATGTTACTCTTTGTCTTCATTACATTCCGTATATCTTGGGTAGCTGCGCCTTTATGTCGTTAATCGAATCGTTTTCATGCACGAGTATGCTATAATGACCGGACCATTTCATTGTCCATGTGATTTTCACTATGCAATGATTCTCCTGCGCGATATTCATCGCGGATATCAGATCATCGTCTTTCGGTGCGGTATTGAATTCGCAGCTGTATTCCTTTACTTCTGTAAGCATCTCACTACCTTTAATGATTTTGAGGCGTACCCGTCATTGCCGTCCGTATGCATGCCTTGGTAATACCAGGTTCCTTTCGGGATAATGCACTCGTACACATACTCGTTATGCTTGTTTATATCTGTAACAGGGATTTCACAATATGAGTGAAAATATCCTTCGTGTATCTCTTTGCATTTCTTTATGAATCCGCTACACGCCCTGAAAGCCCGATACTCTCTGCCGACTTCCCACGTCATGAAATGGTATCTCGAGAAAATACCCTTGGGATGGTGCACCATTATCTTATAGCACACTATATCGGTCTTCGCCTTCTTTTTTACGCCTTTGACAATCAAACACATAGTTCCGCTTTTTTCCAATTCTTAGTCCAATGCTCATCCGTAGTCACATGATTCGGCCGGACCCATTTGCATACATAATTACTAAACTCATCCACGGGAAACTCATCGGCCACGCGAATTACCACGCCTTCACGAGTTTCGCCATATGCGGAAGGCTGAACGGTAAAATAATCGACAAGCGCTCTTAATTCTCGTTCAGAAACAATTGTCCCCCTGTATAATACCGGCACGGTAGGAACATCTAATAATGACGCCAGCATCTCGACATCGTCCCATGAATACCAATTTATTCCGTCATTTGCAGCAAACATATGCCAATATGCAGTCAATTTATCATAATGAATTGAATGCTCTGCATAAAGATTTTCTCCATAAACAATTTCATTCGGTCCAATAAGTCCTTTTATTTTCCAATAAAGTCCATCAGACGGATCCCAAAGATTACGTGTCCAAGGAGATCGTGTAGGTGCGCCATGTGATCTTGCATAAATATCATTGGCAGTCATTGCAGTATTTTCACCATCCAACTTAGAGGTGATAACAATATTTTTACCATTATAATACTTAAACCAATCTCCTACTAATTTTTTATCATCCTTTGTTGCACCTGGAGAATATGGTAAATGATATGTGCGTGGATATTTCATTTTATATTATTTAATAAAAATATAAAATAATTTTTTAATTCTTCATCTGTTTTATTATTCATTTCAGACTCCCAGATAACAATTACTTTATATTTGTTTTTAATCGCGTAATCGATAAATTTCTGGTCCTTTTCCCAAACAGTTTTTGCATTTACTTTACCGTTTCCAGGATAACTTATAACATCAGTTTCCTTATAATATTTTGGATTTGCATGCCAGAAATTTCCATTTATTTCTATAATGACTCTTGAATCCACCAAATGAAAATCGTACGGATGCCTGCTGCCTTTTATATGAAATTGACGTGTATAGGATATATTGAGATTGTTAAGAATACGGCAAAACCTTGTTTCTAAAGATGAACTGAACTTATTGTTCGCTTCACATCCTCTTGACACTTTTTCTTTCCAGTCGCATAACTGCTCTTCTGTTATATCATTCCAAAACTTGTTACGACCGGCGGTAAGCTTCTCCATATGAACCTTATGCGATTCTGGATACATTTCACAACATTTCTTATTATACTCCGCCAATTTCCAAATATTGTCCACCCCATAATGCTGCAAAAACGTACGCTTGACCTTTTCCTTTGTTTCCGGTAATTGACTTACATTTGTGATTTCATTTCCATATTTTTTCTGTAAAGTAGAAACTGCCTTATCTTTTGAAATAAGCAATGCACTTTCCGATATCGAACGAATCCTTATATTTTTCAAAGATAAAAGAAAATATACAGACTTACTATCTAACCCGTATTTTTCCTTAATCATCGGTAAAGAATATAAATTCTGATAATCATTACATACATCTTCCAATATAGATTTACCAAAATTATATTCCAAATATTTAAGCTTTATCTCATCTTTTGATAAATTACCATCTTTACTCTTGCATGCATAAATATGTCTACCTCCGTTTGTTAGCCTTAAATGACAAAATGGACAAAATTTTTCTATCATATTAAATAATTTTTTAATATTTATTTTTATATAATAGAAAAAATTGATAAAAATCAAATTTTTCAGTAATTTTTATCAAATTTATTTTTCCTCCGTACGCAGATAGTTATACTGCGGCTTGATAAGAACATCGCCGGTCCATTTCAACGCATACACGTAATCGGTCTCGTAGTGGTCGACAAACCATTTATAGCTTCCGTCTTCCTGCTCCAACTTCTTGAGATGGGTTTCCTCCACTCTCTTGGTAAGCTGCACCTTGGTTTCTTCACCGATTCTTGCGATAGCCTCTTTCCAATATCCGGCAAACGGGGCGATAAGGATTTTCACATGGGCGTAGGTTACAGTATTACCGCCGCTGAATTTGGTGATTTCACCTATCGCCAATGATGAATGCTCAGATTTGGCGAATACGATTTTATCGCCTACCCTGAGCTCATTGCCAAGGAAATCAAAGGCATGATCTATTTCTTTCTTCTTCATATCAGAAATATTTGTTGTCACTAATATTGGTTACCAGTGCATAATCGCCGTTGGTATACACACCGATTATCCTCGATTCGTATTGTGAAGTATACTCGACCACGGCGAACTGGTTTGACTTCCACACGTTCTCATTCTTTACGGACCATCTCGACAATGCTTCCACACACTCCATGAAAGTCTTGAACTTCTTACCGTGCAGCATCTTAATCATCTGACCGGAGTGAATGTGCACGAAAGTAAAATACGGATACGATTGCATAACTATACAATATCTATGGAAATTAAATCGTCAATTCTCATTTCTCGCTTGACTGTTCCATCTTCCTGCTCTACATCCTCATAATGAAACGTCGCTCTTGGTTCAAACCTAAGCATATTTGTCTCGTTATATATGTCCTGCGCGATTTTGCCGACAGGGGTATCAAGCAGAAGAACCTGACAAAACAAGCTCGAATCTTTTACCTCAAGCTTGGTAATCTGGTGCGATACGTTAATCAACCTGGTGACGAAATAGGAATGCTCATGATCCGGATTGAGCTCACCGAGCATTGCTTTCCCTTTATGCCTGTCCAAATATTCCTTCACTGCTTTTTCCATCCCTGCTTTCGCATAAACTCTTCCGCTTGGAGTAGGAGTATCCAGCGGTATTACAGCAGTAAAGACTATTCGGTTTCTATTCTTACTTTTCATACTTTTCGTTTACCGGTTGCAAGGTCGGCCCGTCTGTACCGTACTTGTTGCGATATTTCTCGAAATCGCATGTTTTTATCTTCGTTATGAGCCTTTCGCCGCGACGGCTAAGCAAACCGCAGTCCGTACGCAAAACGAGTCCCTCGGCCATATAATCCTTGTTCTCGGCGATTGTGGACTTGAAGCCCTTGCGAACGAAATCAATCGCCTCGTCAATGGTGAAGTAACCGATAAGCGGCACGATAGGAGCGCCGAGCTTATTGGCGATTTCGTCCCTGGATTCAGTAAGCAGGTACATATTGTCGACCTTCACATCAAACACGATGAAGCCGACACCGTCCTTGATATAGTTGCCGCCTTTCTGGATGCCGGCACCGTAGCCTTCGCCGTATATGGTATAAAGGGCGGGCACTTTCTTCGGATCAGGATTGCCGTTTTCATCTACCCATTTGTGCTTGGCAAACTCTGTTACGGGGATAAATTCCTTAAGACCAAGAGCATCGGCAACTACGCTTTCCGGATAATGCTCCTCCATATAGGCCTTGAGCTTCGGCGGAATATTGGCGTTGTCGGTCTTGCCGGCGATACGTACATTGAAATGAACACCCGTAATCTCATCGGTCTCGACAAGCTCTATGTTATGCTCATACTCCTTGTTGTACTCGATTTCGCTGGCCACCTCGATACGCATCGACGTCCCGTCTATTTTTTCTTCGGCACGCCATTTTACATTACGCAAATATTCAAATTCAGGTAATGTAAACCCGTTATATGGCATAATAATGTTGTTCGCATCACGCATAAAGATAGTGTTTATCTTTTGATACGTATTCTCACTGCGATGCTGTCCCATAAAATAACTATTTAATTGTTAATACTTTGTTTAATATGTCAAGTAAATAAATTTCCAAATCGTTCTGCTTTTTATGCATGTTTATATCTGATTCCCAAATCTCTATGACATTATAATTTTGAGATTGAGCATACAAAAAATTCTGCTTATCCTTATCCCATAACTGCTTGGCCGTATATGATAACCCATTTGGGAAATTTAATGTATCATCCTCCTTATAAATTGTTGGATTAGCATGCCAGAAATCCCCTTGTATCTCCAATATAATATTCGTGTTTTTTATATGAATGTCATATTTGTGAAAATACCTCGGAAACTTGAATTGGGTCTCAATAGGAATCTGCAAATTATTAAGTATACTGGATATCAAGTTCTCTAATTTAGAAACTCTTCCCTCTTGCTTTGTCCATTTCCTTATAAGTTCATGCTTTTTCTCAGGAGTATAAGATGACCAGCGTTTACTTGTAAATTCTGCATATTCTTTCGTTTTCCAAATATTATCTACCCCATAATGGTTTATAAAAGTTTCCGCTTTTTTCTTTTTCACAAAAGATAACTGAGAAACATTATGATACTCCGCTCCGTACTGTTCCTGTAACGTATTTTTTATTTTTTCCTGGGTTATCTGCTTTTGAGACTCAGAAATATTCCTGATTTTTACATTACGATAATTTAAGCACCAGCAAATACTTTTTAAATCTATATTATATTTCTTTCTCAAATCAGTCAATGAATACAAATTGTTATAGTCCTCAATTAACTGATCTAAAAAATTCTCTCCCGCAATCGCTTTTAATGACTCTAATCTTATCTGATCATCTGATAATCCGTCTTGCTTATTGCAACATTGTTTCATATGCAGATAAAGCTTTTTATAACTTAATCCACACCATGGACATTTTCTATCTTGACTATAGTTTCTTTTAATCATATTTAAACAAGTATTTTAATATTTATTAAAAATAAGTATAGAAAAAATAGAAAAATACAAACAATCAATTTTTTCTTAATCTGTTTATATACATGTCTATCTTAAGCTTCAAAAGCTTCTCACATTCGATAGGCTTGAATTTCCGGCAGGATACCGGAAAAGTCGGAAGCAGCTTCATATCAGGGACGCAGGTGTCATCCCCGTCCCAATACGCGTAATGCGTGCACTTTATGCACAACGGTATGTCAATGACGTTCTCTTTGCTTTCCATTATACTGCTTCGCAATGGTTATCTTTGCAGAGTTCAATGTAAGTCAACCTGTCTATACAGTCTTTGTCATCGAATATGTCTACGGTACCTAAGGTCTTTCCTTCCCTGTTCTTTACAAAATCCACTCTGCCGTCTTTTTTGAACGTAATGACATTATTAGTCAACGCCCAGAGAAGAGGCAGCTTATAAAGGGGAGGAAGGTTTTTCCTATTAAATATACGAACATAAAATTTCTTGGAAAAACCAAGCGACCTTTCGCAGAACGTCGTCATGTAGGTGTCATGATTAATCTTCGCTATATAGCACCTCACATAAATGTCGAGAAGCTGCACCTTTTCAGTGGAATCCGGTTTCGTCAAGCCCGGGCAATATATCATCTTCATACAGCACAAATCCTGCTTGCCCGGTTTAAGGTTATCTTCGTAATAAGGGTAATAAGGCTCAAACATTTTTCTTCTTGCTTTGCTTTTTTAATATCGGCGAGAAATCGATATCCGGGGAAACATATGTTCCGCCCAAGAAATACTTGACATTCGGGTTGTCGTTTATGCCGTTGTACATATCGGGGCAAATCTCATAATGTATTTCTTTCACGTCCAATGCGAGCGCAAGCCAGTACGCCGGGCAATCGTTCGCCATAACAAGTTCCATTCCCTTGACGCCTCTTGCCAGGTCGGCGAAGTCCGTGGCGTAAAATCTCCAGAGCATGCCGCATGTAGCGGAAAACAAGGTGTATTCGAGATCGGCGCCGTAGAAGAAGGCGTTGCCGCACAGGAATTCCGATATGACTCTGTATCCCAAATCGCCGCCGTGGTTCATGATACTCCTGGCGACGAGAATCTTACGGTCAGGATCCTTAGGGTTGTCAACCTCAAGCCACGGTTCGGCAAACGATACCTTGATTCCCCATGCCTCGGCGAAAGTCTTCATCCTGATACCCTGCGTCTTGTTCAGGCAGCTGTCGTTATAATAGCAGCACCTGTACAGGTCGAGGTTGAAAGTGACATCCTCCCCGTTATAGATGTTGACAGACTTGATGTAAGACTGCATCTCCAGAAACGGCTTGATATAGTCGTATGTCGTTTCATTGATGAACAACGGCATCAGATAAGGCGAGTTATTGTTAAGGTCGAATATGCGGTACAAATCCGCGTACGGATCTTTTTCAGGCAGCTTACCGGACACCCTGATATAAAGGTCGCCGCCTCCAAGTTCCTTCATGACGTACAATGCCGGTATTATATCGGCTATATTACCGGAGCAAAGGAAACTGTTACCTTCTTTGCCTCTGAATGCTTTCACCCGCTTTTTGTTATCCGCAAAAAGCTTTTTCAAATCTTTGTCACTTATAACTTCTTTCATACTGCTTTGTTTATTAATTCTGTCAATACGTATTTTAGCGCGTCATACTCCGCTGTCTCATAGCTTCTGCCGCTGGATTCCTGCTGTATCGGATTCTCGAAATCATTGTCGACCACGATAAAATAATGCCAGCCTTTTTCCGTGGCGAAATCCTTGTCGATCATAATCGCTATGCCCATTTTCCGGAGTTCCGACAAAGCGGTCTGATATGTCGGGGCGGCGTAGAAATCAATAAGCCCGCTGGTGCTGCGAAAATCGTCGGTATCGAGATACGCTACGCTCGGCAATAAATTTTTGGTTATTGTATAGCATGCCAATGACTTGCACTTTATGCCTTTGTCATATAATAGCTTGGCTATGTCATAAGGCACAAACTCGTTACTGTCCAGCAAATTCGTTCTTCCCATAAGTTCAGATTCTATTTTTTTATAATTAAATATACGAAAAATAAAGGCAGACAGAAAAAATCTGCCTGCCTTTATTTTATAAAGGTTCGATATTTACAGCATGCCGAGATACGGGTTAGGCGTTGACTGCCCTTGCTGCGTATACGGATTCAATGAGCTGAACCCGTTGGAGTAGCTGAACTCCTGCACCCCGCCTTGCGAATAAGGATTGCCCGCGAATCCCTGGGAATACGGGTTGCTCATCATTCCGGCCTGCTGCCCCAATACATTGAAAAGTCCGGGCTGCTGCTCGGTGTACATCTCGTCGAACTCCTGGTCCGTCATTTCCGGATTGTCGAGCGCCCATTTCTCTATTATCTGGTTCAACGCGAACCTTGTTACCGGTTCGACCTGCATATACAGGTAGTCGGAAAGCCATGCCACGAAATTGCTCTCCTCGAGCATCCTGGCGATATGGTTCATGCACGGATATGACAAGTCGTCGTGACAAGCGATACCCTTGATCTTGCCCTTCACATATCCGAAACTCTGGAGCTGGTTCTTCGTCTCGATGTCGGTGACTATCACACGGCGCTTCTTGATGAGCTTCTTGCCCTTCAGGCAATAGAACTCCTTGTCCGTGGTGGTCTTGAAACCTATCTTTTTCTTCCTTGTCTCGTTCGGTACCGGCTTCGTGTGGTATGTCTTGAACAGGCTGCTTTCGCTGTACATAGGATGCTGCATGAACGAGCTTGTGAAAGACTTTCCGTTGAAGTTCATTTCCACGCAGACCCTTACACTGTCGAGCAGGCTGTCCTGAAAAAGATCATATGTCAAAGCGGAAGCGACTTTGCCCGCATAAATTTCATCCTCCGTATTAGAGGCGTACTTTCCTATCTGCACGAACCTGAAACAGTCCTTTATGTCGCAGGTGTCATACGCGAACCTGCGGAGATTGGCCACTGAATTAGGTATAACTTTGAATATCAGCAAAGTATTATCGTCGGGAGCCTTGTTCTTGTTTTTCTTCGGGTTGTCCTTATCCTCGTTTCCCTCAGCAAGGTCCACCAGTATCACGTACTTGGCGTTCCTGTCGATATTGTTAGGATCGAAATCTGGGTGCCATTTGAGTCCCTCGACATTCAGGTACTGCGAATTGGTGTAAATCTTCTTGGGCACATAGGTAACGGATTTCTTGGCGATAAACTGCATGTCGCTGGCTTCAAGAAGCATCTTGGAGTTGACGTTGAACTGCAGCTCGAATTCCTGAGCGAACTCATCGTCACCGAAGTCCGCCCTTTGTTTCTCCGCCCATACCTCGTCATGCTCGGGAACCTCCCAATAGTCGGTACGGATATTCACGAACGAGTTCTTGCCTTCCAATGACTTGGACCAAATTTCATAGAACTTGTTCGTGGTACCGTTCGGGGTCGAGGTTATGATGCACTGCGAAACCTGCGATGAAGAAAGTGTAGGGTATACGGATCTCCAGAAGTTGTCGACGATGTTCACCGGAATATGGGCGAACTCGTCGAGCAGCATGCAGTGTATGGTGAAACCGATGGATGCGGTATTCGTGGTAGCGGTCGACAGCAACTTGGACTGGTTCTCGAGTATGAGTCCGGTCTTACCGAACGACTCGCAGCCGGGCTTGAGGAAAAACGGAAGGTTCTTGAAAATGTTCGTGACCTTGTCCACGATTTCCTTGGCGGTATCCTCCTTGTTAGCCGCAATAAGTATATTCCTCGAAGCGTGGAATATAAGCATCCATGAAAGGAACGATGATATGGTGGTAGTCTTACCGCTCTGACGGGCGGCCATCCAAATAATGGACCTGTTCTTCGGGCCGAGCTTTTCACAGCTTGCGTCTATGAACCTTTCTTCCGTGACGGTCTGTATCACCCGTTCCTGGAACGGCCTGAGCTTTACGAGCTGGTAGTCGTCATCAGTCTGGAACTTACAGTAATGCCTGACATAATACAGCGGGTCTTCATAGCATTTGTTATACTCATCGTATTCCTCAGGAGTCATCTCAAACACTATGTTCGGCGCCTTGAGCTGCAAATCCCTCTGGAAGAAAGCGTCGTAAGGAATCTCGTAGCCTTTGCTGTGATCCTCCAGCAACTGGTTAATCAAGCGCGTCGAATATATGCGCCTGACCGCCTTCTTTCCGGTCTGCTCGTTGTTCTTATATGTAAAGTCAGTGTCTACTTTACTGTAGTTATACATGCTCATAATTATTCCATTGAATCCTTATCTTCTCTATCGACAAGGAAACCCAGTGTTTTTTTACCGTTGATATAAATGTCTAATATGGCGAAATCCCATCCTTTACCGGAATCGCCGAAACTGATATCCGTGGTGACTGTCAAATCCGGGTATTTCGTCATATAGTTGTCAAGATGATCCGCCAGTATTTCATTAAGCTTTGCCGCACTGTACTTCGTGCGGAAGATATAGTCTTCTATATCCATGCCGAAGCTCGGGCTTCCGAGCACCTCGCCCGGAGTGGTGCCGAGAATCATGCGTATCTGCGAGATAGTGGATTCCACTTCATCCACATAGTCTATGAACTTAGGGTCATAATTGGGATCTGTCTCGTCCCTTGTGTATATCTCTCTAATCATATCGGTTCGTTTATTCTTCTGTATATTCGGCTTCCTGCGCCGACATCTGAGCCGCCCTCATTTTCTCGAGGTGGTTCTTCTTCGCCATTTCAATAAGCTGCTTGCTCGAGCTCACTATAATGCCCTGCCCCTGCGGAGCGGCGCCGTTCTCCAATGCGTT
>JAEEGL014456634.1_pt1 | contig 23714 bp, 4 predicted proteins | sample 9134231 | NCBI WGS metagenome assembly JAEEGL01 (sample SAMN16246548, study PRJNA631951) | gut metagenome | biome: gut microbiome; feature: rumen; material: fiber-attached | host: Bos | place: Iran: Karaj | collected 2018-10 | reverse complement strand
TAAAACAAAGCCTATTCTTGAAGTAAAGTGGTACCAGATTAAGGGTGCAGATGAAAGCCAGAATGGTTCTATTCTTGAGCCAGGTGATACTGCTTATGTAAACACAAAGGATATTGTACTCTACGGAAATTATACAGATGGTGACGCCTGCAGTGGTATTAAGGAATTAGTATTTAAGATTGCTGGATCAGAAATTACTCCGACTGTAACATATTATTCGGAAGGTTTTGAAAATAAAAACTCAATTGCGACAATTCTTGCTTCACAGGAAATTACATATAATCTTGATGAAAATAATATTCCTGATGAAGAAACTAAAACAATCAAGTCGTTTGTAGCAAACATTTCTCATGAATCTTTTGGCGAAGGCGGAGATCTTACAGTTTCGGCAACAGACTACGCCGGAAATGCTATAAATGGTGGAAGCCTTAAAATAATGAGGCTCAACAAAGATGCTGTAGTTCCTGCAATAAGTGGAATTAATGTTGGAAGAATTAAAGAGCAGAAGTTTGTAGAGTCTTATAAAATTTCTGAAGGAAAATATTATGTACGAAATCGTTCCGATGAAAAGCTTACAATAACCGGAACAACAACAGATAACTCAAGTGTTGATAAAACTGTTCTTACGGTAACTGGTACTGTAAGTGGTCAGGCAGATCAGGTTGTTTACAAACAGGAATCAACTGAAACAAGCTGGAGCTTTACAAATATTGATTTGTCTACCTGCCAGGATATTTCTGCTGTACAGGATGCTGTAATTAAGATTACAGCTTTTGATAAGGCCGGAAATACAAAATTTGCAGCCGATATTAATTTGGTTTTTGATAGCAAGGCTCCTGAAGTTCTTACTGGTGGTGAACACGGAACCGACCCTGCTGATTCTTCGAATCCTTTCACTGTAGGTTATAAATTGCGGGGCAAGGATGTTGAAAAATACGGTGGAATTAGAATTGGTAGCGGAAACTATAGCGATGCTTCTTTTGGCCGTGAAGCTTCTGTTCCTCTTACAGTAACCTTTGTTGGCGAAGATGGGGTAAATGCCGGAAGTGGCGTTGCAAGAATTGAATATAAGATGCTTTCGGTTTCTAAAGTATCGGCAAGTACAGCTTATAAGAGTGTGAAAACCGGCGTCTTTACAGGAACTATTCCTGCCGATTCTGAATGCACTAAAACCGGAACCTTTGCAATTGAAGCCGGTAAATATAAACATTATGGCAGCGAGACAGAGATTGATTGTACTCTTGGAAAAGCAACTATAACTGGTTTTGAAAGTACAGTTGGTGGAACTCCAAATGTTGTGTTTGTACGCGCAATAGATAACTGTGGTAACGAAGGCAACTGGTTTGCACTTCTTATTCAGGTAGATAACTCAAATCCATCAAATGAAGGTGCGTCAAATCCAACCTCATTGCTAACAAACGGAAAGAGCAGTTTGCAGCCACTAACCGGCACTTATAAAGACCAGGGGGCAGGCTTAAAAGCACTCCGTGTTTATGTAGACGGAAAAGTTGTAATTGACGGATGCCTGAAGGGACTTACAGGAGATGGAAACACATTTACTGTTGAAAACACAGACCCAAATAAGACTCTTACAATAACTGCAAAAAATAAGGAAGGGGAGACTGTTGAGCCTTCTAACAATGGTGCATCACAAGTCACATTTACAAACAACTACGGAACTCTCACCTATAATGCATATTATAAAAATGAAAGCGGAACAGTTGTTGCCGATTCTTTTGCAAACGGACCAACCTTTGCAAACTGGACACTTACACTTACACCTCAGGAAGACAGCTGGTTTAATGCATTAACTAAAACTACAGTTCAGGTTTCTCTAGAAGCCGAAGACTGGGCCGAAGATGCTTCCGGCAGCGGAAACAAAGCTTCAACTGTAGTCACCGCACTTGATATAGATAAGACTTTGCCTGTTTCAGGTATTACAGCACCAGATCCAGCTACAAGTCTTAATGGCATACAGACAATAAAAGGTACTGTTGGTGAAAATCACACACCAAAGACTGTAGAAATATATTATTCAACTGCCGCACTCGATGCAAACGGAAATCTTCCTGCTTCGTTGAAATTACCATCAGCTCTTAATTCATCAGATCCTTCTACCGGCTGGAAACTTATAAAGAGTATTACAACTACAGACGGCACAAATGATGAAACTCACACCTATAATGCCTCGGTTCAGCAAATCTACAACTTTGAAGTTAAAGATGTCAATTTTAACACCTTTATTGGAACTGCCGAAGAAGGAAAAGTTCATCTTCTTGTCTGCTCCCAGGACAAAGCCGGTAACCTTAACTGGGCCGATAACAATGTTACAATTAACGACAAAGACAAGTCAAACGCTTACAAAACAATTACTGTAGATAGAAATTCGGACAGGCCGGTTGTAACTGTTACAAGTACAGAATTGGAAACAACAGAAGTTATTAATGGCGTACTAAACATATATGCAATTACAAGTGAAAACTATTTGCCGTTAGAAATAAAGACTTTGAACTTTAAAGTAACAGATGATGATGGTGTAGAAGAAGTTGAATACCGTATTATTAAAGCAGGCGTTACACCTGCTGCAGAAGAGGGTTGGAAAACAATCAACGATATTTCTGCAATTTCAACAAATGGAGCTTCTATTACATTTGAATCTGACGGAAAACAAAGTGTTGAATTCCGCATTAAAGATAAAAAGAACACAACCTTTAGTTCAACAGCTTCTAATAATTTGGAAAAAATCTATCTTTGCGATACAGGTAGTTCCTGGGAATCTTGGGGACCAAATATTTATGGAACCAATGACGTAGGTTATACTGTTCCTATAATTTATGTTGATGTTGATACAAAACCTCCTGTTCTTAAAATTGAGGGAGTACAATACTTAGCGACTAATGATCCAGCACAATATCCTTCTACCTGGAATACAACAGGCTTCTCAAGTGCAATTCTTGGTGGACCAGATGCCAAGTATCTTAGAGTAAAAGTCAAAGCCAGCGATGATGGTAGTGGTGTTGCAAAGGTTGAACTTTCAGCTAAGCTTGATGATAAAGATTTGGCAGAAAAACAATCGGTAACAACCCCTTCAGCCGACGGTTTCTACTATCTTGTAATTCCTTGCATTAGACCTGCTGATTCTGAAAAGAAAGATAACTCTTCTTATGTTGCAACAATAAAAGTAACAGATAATGCCGGAAAAGAGGCTTCGGATTCAATTAACTTTAAGTTTGATGATAAAGCGCCGGTAATTACAATTAAATCACCTGCTTCTACAGACAACTTAAGTGGTGCTTCAACTATAGACGGTTCAATTTCGGAAACTGCAACCTTGAAATATGCAATTTCTCCAATCATAGCTTCTCCTGATGATTACACAGATGCAACAGAATTCTCATATGATAAGTTTGATGAAAATGATGTAAAAACTACAGTTGGACTTACAACTGCAGGACTCAAAGACCTTTGTTCTTATAAAGACCTTGGTTCTACTTCTATGATGAGCTTCTATATGTGGCTTGACGGAAAAACCGATTCCCTGTCTGGTATTCATTCTCAAACTCTTAATGAATGGATAATAAATATGGGAATTACAAACGCCGATGAATTGTCTTCGCCAACAAATCCTTTTGCCGATATTGTTCAGTTGTATTTCCATGTAAAGGCTGTTGATAATTCTAAAAATGTCAACGAGCTTCATTATCCAATTCGTCTTGATCCTCTTGGAAACAGACCTCAGGTTAAAATTGGTTATCCTAGTGAAGAAAAAGCCGGTGGCATAAACAGCCTTACCCTTGGTGGTTCTCCAACAATTATTGGTACTGCTTCGGGAACCAATGCCGTAGATTATGTATGGCTGCAGGTAGACTGTGACAGCGATGGAGTTTGGGACGCTGATGATTTTAATATTCTTGCAGCTTGTAAAGATTCAGAAAATAATCCTGTTTACGAGCTTGGAAATATGAAAACCAAACAGGCTGTAACTGCAATAGCAGCTGGAACTTCTGCCGACATTTACGCTATTAGAATAAAGGTTTCTAGTCAGAGCTGGAATCAGAAAATTAATATAACCGGTGAATTAAATCCGGATAGTTTTCTGGCAGTTCCTGGTCAGCCAAATACACGAAAGGTTAAAATCTGGGCTTATTCAACAGATATTTCTGGTTTTACAAGTAGTGCCGAGTTGCGCAACCTTGAAATAGACAGCGATGTACCTGTAATTGATCAGGATATAAGACTTGTACAATGGGCCGACACTTATTCCGGGGCAAATGCATTTGTTGAAGAAGATGGAAAAATCAAACTTTCTGATGATGGAAAGATTCAGCTTAAGGCTAATTCAACTGTTGCTTCGCGTGAATATATTGAAAACGAAAGTATTATTGGTAAATGGTATGTAATTGGCAAAGTAACAGATGAAAGCGGTATTAAAACAGTTACTTATTCTGTAAACGGAGTAAGAACTGTAAAAGCAATTCAGGCAACAAATGCTTCTTATACAGGAACTGGTGATGATGAAGGTGCTTACATAAGGCCAATCCCTTCTAAAAAAGATGGTTCTTCAGATTATGTATTCTGTATTCCAATTGGTGATGCTACTCCAAACAAAGTAGGCGAGTATTCAATTGTATTTACTGCCGAAGAAAATGAAGATTCTTCTACTCCTCGCTCTGCCGAAATGACCTTTAATGTTTTGTACGATAACCTTGCGCCTGTTGTTACCGGTTCAACAGTTCCAACGCCTATAGTTAATAGTGATGGACTTTACACCTTTAGTGGTGTTGCAACCGAAGACAAGGTTAATAATGTTTCTCAAACTGGAGTAGAACGCATTGCCTTCTATTTTACAAGAGATATTACGAATGACGCAGAACAGATTTTTGACCCGATGATTCGTATAACCAAAATAGGCAATAAGCAAAGCTACAGTGGACTTACACAAGATTCTGGATTGTACTGGCTTTCTGCTAGCGTTTCCGCTAATGGTGTTACAGGAACAGAAGTTACAGTTGCTGCAGACACAAATCTTACAAATGTTCATGTTGGCGGACTTGCAAAAATAAACGGTGTTATTTACAGAATACAGACTGTGGATACCGTAAATAAAAAGGTTTCTCTTTCTGGTGATCCGGGAAGTGCTTCTAGTATTTTATTTGCTCTTGCAAATGTTGTAGATAATCCAACCCGCGAAGGTGTAGGAAAAACTGTAATAAGAAATGATTATGGCTGGGGTTATTATTCAAACGGAGACTATGATGACGGCGATTATATGATTGAAAGTCTTACAAGTGAAGACACAAAATATAATTGGGCAGCCAGCATTAACTCAAAAAATATCAGTGATGGCCCTGTAACACTTCATTATGTTGTATTCGATAAAGCCGGTAATGCTTCAGAAGTACAAACCTTTGATTGTTTTGTAAAGAATAATGTGCCTCGTCTTGCTGGTGTAATCTTTGGTACCGATGAAAACGGAAACAACCAGGTCGATGATAATGAATATATAACCAGTCCAAATTATTCAGGACTTTATGAAAATGGATACGCTGGAACTACAAAAGTAACTTCTCTTACTCTGCCAACAAATCTTTCTGCAACATCTCCTGCTAAGGCTCTTACAATAAAAGGAAAGACTGTTATTAAACCAGAAATTGTTGGTGGTAATGGTGCTGTTACTTATAAATATTCAGTTGCAAAACGAAATGCTCAGGGTGATGGCTGGGCCGATGCATATTATACAGGAACAACTCCTATTGCTTTGGGAACAGGAACAATTGATGATGATGATCCGGATGCAGACTATACCTGGAATGGCTCAATTGAACTTACTGTAATAGATTTACTTAAAAACTTAAGGAATTCTGAAGATGAATATGTAGGCGACGGCGAAAAACAGAAATTCACTTTTGTAATAAGCGATTCAACTCCAACCGAAAGTCAGAGCGCAACTCTGAATATGATAATGGATGTTGCTTTGATGGATGCTGAGTCTGCTAAGAATAAAATTATTCCGTTCTACTGGAAGAGTTCAAGTGAAAACTCACTTAAAGATAATAGTTCAGATTTGGGACACATTGAGCTTTCTGCAGATCTTGCAAATACAAGTCTGTCAAAGACTCCAAAAGTTTCTGGTGCTGTAAAACTTGAAGGTATTGCACAGGATAATATTCTGCTCAAAACTCTTTCTGTAACAATTGATGGAACTGAATATACAATTGCAAGTTATAATAATGGGGTTTGGACAGGAACTGCTTCAATAACAGATGCAACTTATGGTGAATACGCAGCTGCAGGTTACATAGATTCAATACCAGACAGTGTTGATCCAGAAGCAAAAATTCCACAGGTAAGCCAGGAATATGGACATGTAGTTCACTGGACAATGGAAATTGATACAGAAACATTGTTAAGTCCTAAGACCGGTATATATATTAAAGCAAAAGCTCTTGATAAAGGAAAACCATCTATTAATGATGAAAATGTAGAATACACAAACAATAAGTTTGATTACAACGGAACAGGAACAATACCACAGAATCAGACAGAATATGTTGAACCAGATCCTGTTGTTCAGAGTGGAGGAGATGACGGTAGCTCTGCTTATACTTACAATTATCAAATCGACGTAGTTCCATACATCCGCGGAATTAAGACAAAGCTTTCTACAAAGTCAAAGAAGGCCGATTCTTCGGAATATGACAGGACTGCACTTGGACACTATCCTGTTGCAAAGGATGAAACAATTTATTTGTATGGATTCAACCTTGCGGACGGAACTTTGTATGACAGTGCGGCTACTCCACACAATGCAACACTCGGAAGTGCTCAAACAATAGATAAATATGATTCATACAAAGGCTTTACCTTGTATTCGGTAACAGGACTTACTTCATTTGCGAGCGGTCCGGTTTCTGTAAAGGTTGGTGGTGTAGAAAGCCTAAATAACAAGAACAAGAACCAGAATGTTTCATATAATCTCAAACCAAACGGAAAGAATAACGACACATTAACTGATGATGTTGTGCTTGATGTATGGAATGTGAATAGTGAAGCTGGTAAACCTTCCAAAGGTGGTCGTATTGATGAATTGACTATGAAGATTAATCCATCTTCAGGAATTGTTGGTTTTGCGTTCCTGGATGGACCCACAACATTCTCAAGACCAAAAGGTAAGACTAATTCTTACACGAAGGGTGCAGAAAATTATTCTCTTCAAAAGGATTCTCATACTACAGCAGCTTTGGCTTATGATTCAAAAGGAAATGCTTTTAGTTTGTCTGCAGGAGGAAATGAAGGAGATCCATTGCATTTTGAAATACTTCCATATGGTGGTGGAGACCCAACAAATATTTATCTTGAATATGTAAATCAATACAAAAAACGGGATAACAATGGTATATATATGGATTTACGTTATAAGGTAAGGAGTCCAAATATTGTCACATCTCCTAATGGTGAAAATGATACAAATATTTATATGGTATATTACGATAGTTTTAATGATGAAATTCGTTATAAATATGGATTAATGTCAAATATTACCGGAAATAAAAATGGTAGAGATTTATTCCATCCAAGAACTGACAACAATGATGATCATTGGCAGACAGATACAGCAAATCCTTATACTTGCCAGTATTCTCAAGTAATTGCAACAGATGACACAACAAATCTTCCAACGAAGACTGATGAAAATGGAAACACAATAATAGACCCACAATACGCTTATACAGGCGACCCTCTTGGTGGTGCCGGTGAATTTGTAGACATCGATGTTATTCCAAAAAGAAGTCTTGGTGGAAAATCAGATGAAGATGTTGTAGTTGTTGTCTGGTATGATGCAAAAGTAAAAGCTTTAAAGTATTCATATAATGACAATCCGGACAATTATTCAAATTGGCCAAAGAAAAATGGAAATACAAACAAAGATAATGCTTATCTAGGTTTGAATCGAGAAGACTGGGTAGATGCCAAAACAATCTTCTCCGACGCCGGCGAATACTGTTCTGTAAAAGTAGACGCTAAAGGTGGTATTCATATTGCAGCTTATGATTCAAAATCAGGTGATTTACGTTATACATATTTGAGTTCATATAATGCAACAAGCTTTACAGAATATATTGTCGATTCTGCCGGTAATGTAGGTTCTCATATGAGAATGGATGTAGCCCTTGATTCCAGCGGAAACCCTGTTCCATACATTTCATATTACGGTTCAAATATGGCAAAACTTGCATATCCTGTAGCCGGTAATACTACAAACGGTGCAGAAGGCGATATGTTCACAGGTAACTGGGAAGTAACATATATTCCAACAACAAGCGAAATTGATGATCTGGATTATAAACGACTTATGAATATAGACAGTCGCATAAATGTTGGGGTTTGGAAATACATAGACACAGTAACAGGTGATGGCGGACATTTAAAAGGTCAAATTAAAAAATCAAATACGGGTGACATGAATCCGGGTACAGGAAGTGGAACCTTCTACGGTAACGGAACTGCAAATCCGCTTGTTTCTTATTCTGTTCTTTATGATACAGCAAACAGCCGCATCGAAACGGCTCAAATGCAATAGGTGAGGGAGGTGATTAAAATGATGAAGACTAAGATTTTTAAGACAGCAAAAGCTCTCCTTATTTGTCTGGCTGTTCTTTTTTCAGCCGATTGTTCAAATGTTGGACTTGGTGACGCAGTAGATACTGCAGTGCCTACAGTTGAAATTTCATATCCTCCAAAAAATGCAATTGTACGCGACACCTTTGTTGCCAGCGGAATTTGCGACGATGATATTATTGTTGCTTCTGTTGAAGTAACTTTAACAAATACAACTACCAAAAAAGAATATGGTCCATATACTGCAACACTCGACTTAGAACGTAAAGCATGGACTATCCAATTGAATCAGAAAAATGGCGGTAAAAAAACTGCGCCTGACTATGATGCTTTTGAAGCATACAAGCAGTGGGAATTCCCGGACGGAAGTTACATTGTTTCGGCAGTTGCTTATGACCAGAAGAAAAAGGCTTCACAGGAAGCTTCTGTTCCGGTAGATATTGATAACACAGCTCCTGTTCTTCTTGTAAGTAAGCCTCTGGCAACCGGCAGCGAAAAAGCTTCTGTTTATGGCCGCACAATCAATATTACAGGTGATGTTTCTGAAGAACACGAAAGTACAAAGCTCACACTGTACTACAAAGAATTTGATAAAACTAAAAATGAATTTGTTGATCAAGAACCTAAAACTTTGGAAATAAATGGTTTTGGAACAATGTCTTCGGACAGCCCTCTTACAATTGCAAAATATAACAAGGCTCTGGACGAAACAACCGAAGATGTTTTACATAATAACTATCTTAAAATTTATAATGAAACCGTAGACCTTACTCAATCAAATGAAAAGCTTTATTACTGTGGTTTTATGCTCGAAGATAATGCAAAGGTTTATCAAAATCCGGGCGACACAGGCCTTGAAGGCGGAAATAAAACAGATCAGTATTATATTTTAAGCGATTCATATAACGAAGAGCTCTTCAGCGAAAATACATACTCCCTCAATGCACGAAACCTCATGCTTTTATTGAGCGGAAAATCTTCATATACCCAAGAGCAGATTTCTGATATTACAGCACTTCTTAAAAAAACTGGAAATTCAGCTTCGAGCAGCACAATTACAGCTACAGAATCTACAAAATTTTCGGTAGACCCAAAAAACAATCCGGTATGGTCAATCTCGAATTTTGAACTTTGGAACGGCGACTTTGCAACCTTTGAAACAGGTTCAGCAGTTCCTCTTAATCTTGAAGCCGGTGGCGATGCAATTGCTGTAGATAAAAGCTCTATTCAAATTGAATTGTATCATCTTGGAACAAAGCCTGTAGAAATTACTGCTCAAACTCCTCATGCAACCTTAATCAAAAAAGGCAATTATGCAGACGGAATTTTAAAAGAAGCCTTAAGTCCTCAGAATGAAAAATCAATTAATTTCTATAAAGACGATGATCCGGATACTGTTGTAAGTGTTGGCCTTAATGTAAATCATTATTACGAAATTATTGTAAACGGAAGCGATATTTCGGGTAATGAACTTGAAAGCAAACAGAATAACCGATACGGCTTTAAACGTTTGTCTTCTTTTGCTCCTCCAAGCTTTACCTTTAATGCGGCTCAGGGAGCTTTTGCGCCAAATGAATATCAGCGTGGTTCTACAGTAAATGAAGGCGGAATTATAATTAACGGAACTATTGTTACCGCCGACAAAGATATTTTTGTTCAAAAAGAAAATGTGCAGATTACAGGACTGGCCATTACCGATATTTCCGATTCAAATAAAACTGTAAGCACTGCCGATGTTAATAATTCAGACTCAGACAATGTCGCCGCTGCTCAGGTTCAGTATACTTATGAAATTAAGGATTTTGAACTTGTTGAAGACGGAAACGAAAACAAAGGTAAGGCATATAATTTTACCGCAGTAATTAAAAATGCTTTGAATGCACGTCTTACTCCACAGGAAGAAGGGGCATATAAATATAAAATTACTTTTGTTGCCGAAGATTCTTTGTCTGCACAAAATGATGGTACCGATTTTGAATTCAAGCTTGACAGCAAAGCTCCTGAATTATCTGATGAAATTGTAATTTCGCCTGTTGTAAGTAAAGATGACAAAACTTATGTGAACGGAACAATTTCAATTACAGGAAACATAAGCGATACAGGAAGTGGTTTTAAAAAGCTTTCGTATGCAATTGGAAACGCAGCTGCAACTCAAATAGAAAATCCGGGCTTCCACTGGACCTTTAATTTTGATACAACAGCTCTTGAAGATAACAAAGCTTATGTACTCAATATATATGCAGAAGACACTGTTGGAAATCTTCTTACTATTCCTTGTAATATTCTGGTTGATCAGTCTACAGATTATCCGCAGGTTTCTTTCACTAACAAAGATACAGTATTCTCAAAAACTTCAAACGTTCTTGTTGGTAACATTAAAGATGATGATGGCTTAGATACTGTTACTGTAAAATATAAAAAGACAAGCCCAGTACCAGATGCAGAATATACAAACCTTACTCTTGGTTCATTTACAAAGGGGACAACTTCATACAGTCTTAATGTAAATCTTCCTCAAGAAGAAGGTGAATATGAACTTGTAATATTTGCTAAAGATATAAAGGGGCTTGCAACCGGAAGTAAAACAGAATCGGTAACTGTAACAAAAGATAATGGAGAACCGGAATTCAGTATTAAAACTCCAAATACAAGTGCGGCTACTTATTATAATAAAGATATTACAATTACAGGAACGGTAAAAGAAGGCAGCGGAGTTGTAACAATTTCAAGAGACGTTTATAAGGTTTCTGGAGAGACTGAATCAAAAATAGACTCGCTTTGTGTTGCAAATCTTAGCTCAGCAATTACGGGTACTGCTGCTCAGATTACAGAAGGTACAACCTGGACCGATACTTTTGTAAAACCTCAGGAAGGCGGAACTTATAAGCTTGTTTATACTGCAAAAGATAAGCTTGGAACAGCTTCAGAACAGACAATTACCTTCTCAATTGATATTGAAAATCCTTCTATTGAAAAAGTAGAATTTGAAAACCAGGATATTTCAACAATTGAAAAATGGTTCCATACAAATTACGGTGAGTTTACAGTAACAACTGACGACCCAACTTCTGCTGTTGTAAATGTCCGCTGTACAAAAGATAATCCGGAAGGAACAAATCCAAACTGGATAAATATGTCTGCAAAAGAACAGGCAAATCAGTGGACTTCTACAATCACCTTTGAAGCAGCCGGTGAACAAAAGCTTTATATTAAAGCAATTGATAAAGCTGGAAATGAATCGGAAGTAAAAGAAGTACATCTAAAAGTTGATACAGTTTTGCCGGTGCTTGAAGTAACAGCTGGCCCTGAAGGAAACATTTATGTAAATAAAACTGTGAACAAAAGCTTTACTGTAACATATTATGATGAAGCCAGCGGTATTGAAAAGGATGAAACTACCGGTAAACCAAATTTAATATTCTGCATTGGTTCAACAGATATTTCCAATAAAATTGAATGCAGCCAGAAAACTGATGCCCAAGGAAATCTTATAAATGAATACGACATCACAATTCCAAAAGATGAATTTGTAAGCGGTCTGTTTAAAATAATTGGAACAGATGTTGCCGGAAACAAAACCGAAGTTGACCGCTGTACGTTTGTTCTTGATGAAAAGGCTCCTGAAATTAAAAACATTTCAATAAGCCAGACAAAAGATGATGTAACAAATCAGGCTTATAAAAAATCGGATTCTGAATATTTTATTAAACGAGAAGCCGGCGGAGAATTTACTATAAGCGGTATTGCCACAGATGATAATGTATTAAAGAGTGTTGCGCTTTCTATAACAGATGGAACTCATACTTATGCTCCTGCTTCCAGCGATGCATCTTCCTGGAGCTTTGCAAATATTGATTTTACAGGCTGGACAGATGCAACAATAACTCTTACTGCAAAAGATGAAGCCACAGATGCAGAAGGAAACTCTGCAGCAAAAACAATTCAATTAAAGTTTGATGAAAGCGCTCCTGGAATTATTACAGGTGAATGCCCCGATAACAGATACACCTTCAGAGGACAGCCGGTAATAAAATACAACAACCTTAATCTTGGCGAAGGCCGCTACAGTGTATCTTCTTATGGAAGAATGACTTCTATAACCGTAACAACTTATGTAGATGACAAAGAAGGTAATGAAGAACGCAGTGGACTTGCAAGACTTGAATATAAGCTTTATACAGTTGATGCTTCTGCAAATATTGCTAATGATACTCTTCAAAAATATTTTAATGGAACTCAAGCACTTGATGCTAATACTACACTTGCTTCAAGCGGAACTTTTGCGCCGGAGCCGGATTCATCATATGAATATTACAATTCGAACCTTGATGTAAATGGTATTGCAATTGGAACAGTAACAGGTACAGCAACAAAAGCAACTGCAAATATTTCGGGCTTTAATACCACTGCTTCTGAAAAAGTAAATTATCTCTTGCTTCGTCCTGTAGACAATTGTGGAAACATTGGACTCATAACAATTTTAAAGATTCATGTGGACCAGACAGCTCCTGTTATTGAAACAATAAGTACAGAACAGCTTACTAACGGAACAAAACCAATAAATCTTAGCGGTTCTGTTTCTGATGAAGATTCAGGCTTAAAGGCTCTGCGTGTTATTATAAATGGAGTGTCTGTTCTTGAAATTAATAACAAACCAAAAGATTCTGATGGTAATTCTTTAGTAGACGTAAATGGAGAGCCTGAAAGAACGTTCTCAAATGACTACGGAACAATTTCATATACTTCAGATTATCTTTTCCGCGATGCTCCTTCTTCTGCAAACTGGACTGTACAGCTTACGCCAGGTCAAGGTGACTGGTTTACTAAGCTTGGTGACAATGCTGAAATTTACATCGAAGCCGAAGATTGGGCAGAACATGAAGGTAAAGGAAATATTGCCCCTAATCCTACAAAAGCCGCAGTATTAAAAATTGATACAAAGGCTCCAAAGCTTGAAAGCATAAGCCCTGCAAACAATACTAAACTGAACGGTACAAATACAATAAGCGGAACTACAAGCGATGAAGGCAGCAGCCCTGAAGAAATTTCAATTTATTATTCTACAGCTGCAGATATGCCTGCACAACTCAGCGGTTATACAAAGCTTCAGACCTTAAGCACAACAGGTGAAAATGCAGTAAATGTTTCTGAACTGTATAACTTCAACTTTGACGTTAATTTTGATAACCTGATTGCAGCCGATAAAGAAATTCAGGATATCTGGATTCTTGCTCTTGTTACAGATATGGCCGGAAACCAGAGTGCTCTATCTCCTGTATTATATAAGATTGACCGCAATACAGATCGCCCTAATGTAAAGATTGTCACAGATGGAATTAATCTTTCAATAATGTCAGAAGATAAGCCTGTTCTTCTAAAGGAAAAGCAGGTATATGTAAATATAACCGACGATGACGGAAATGTTAAAAAGGCAGAATTCAGAACTAAAAAAGCAGGCCAGACTTTGGGTGAAAACGATGGCTGGGAAAATAATGAAATTGAGCTTAGAAACGGAAGTGGAAAATTTGCTCTTGAAGATGATGGTAAGCAGACTGTAGAATTCCGCATAACAGATGCAAATAATAAGGTATTTACTTCTTTTGCAACAAACAATTGGGAAAGAGTTTATGTGGAAGATATTTACAATCATTTGTTAGGAAAAGAAGAAGCTTCTAAGCCAGAAATTTATACTTTGCTCGATGTTTCTTCTCCTAGAGTGGAATTAAAAGGCATTAAACTTTCAACAGATGCTGATGCTTCTGAGTGGAGAGCACCTTCTACCTTTAAAACTATCCTTGGTGGAGCAACAGAGAATATAAAATTAAAAGTACAGGCAACAGATGCAGGAACTGGAGTAAATAAAGTTTCTGTAGTTGTAAAACTCAATGAAAATGAAGTTGCAAATTCTCCATTTACCGCAACTCTTTCAAATGAAAAAGACGTTTACACTGCTGAAATTCCTTGTTCCTCTGGTGATGGCATTTTTGAAATTGAAATAAAAGCCTTAGATGGCGCTGGTCGTGAAGGTTCAGAAAAGAAACAGTTTGAAATAGATAATACAAAACCAGTTTTAACTGTTGATTCTCCAGATGTAAATACAGAACATAGTGGAACAGTTAAAGCAATAGGTTATAGTAATGAAGTTGTTAATCTTTCTTATGCCGTTACTAAAAAAGGTCTAACTCCTGAAAGCTATAAGAATTATACTAATGTACAGGACTTTACAACAACACTCTTTAATATTTGTTTTGAAGGCGAAAGCAATACAGAGCCTAATTATACAAAAAAACTGAACGACTGGATTGTAAGTCTTGGAATTACAACACAGGCAGAAATTGAAAGTACAAATCCTTATGAATGGTATGCCGAAATTACACAGCTCGATCTTCATCTTAAAGCTGTGGACATTGCAGGAAATGAAGAAAATCTTGTTTATCCAATTCATGTAGACCCACAGGGTGACAGGCCAAAGGTAGAATTCAGCTATCCAAGAAAAGATGTTGATAACATAACCTTGGGAGGAACAATTAACATAATTGGTTCTGTAACTGGTAAAGCTCAGTCTTATACTGTTTACATGCAGATTGATGCTAATGGGGACGGGGAATGGAATGCTGCAGATAAATCTGTTCTTGAAGGAAAAGGTTATAGCCTTCCTGAAATTCCTGTTTTATCTACCCAAACAAATAAGCATTATGGTATAGAAATTCCTGTAGATGGAGATGTCTGGAGCCAGAAGATTAATGAAAGCAATGAATTGGATGGAACAATAAAAGTCCGTCTTTATGCCTTAGATAATAACAATCTCATCAGCAGTCCAAAAATAAAAACTATTACAATTGATAAGGATATTCCTGTAATTGACCAGAATATTAAGCTTGTTCAATGGAGCCAAAATTATGATGGTAAAAAAGGAATTGAGGTAACTGCTTCTGACGAAAATGCCGGAAAATATAGCTTTAAGACTGGTGCTGTAAAAGCTATACGCGACTTTACAGACGGAATGAGTGTTTCTGGAAAATGGTATGTAATAGGAAAAGTTTACGATGCCAGTGGAATAAGCAAAATTAATTTTGATGGTTCAAAAGACGACGGAGCTTCTCTTGCAGATAATACTCTTAATGCAGACGGTTCTATTGTAATTCCATATACCGATTCTGTAACCGAAAAGAAAAATTATATTTTCTGTTTCCCAGTTGGTAGTGGAACAGAAGAAGAAGTTGGAAAAACAACTGTTGCCTTCTATGCAAAGGATGGCGGCTCCGAAACTACAGCAAAAGCTATAGATAAACCATTCAATGTTATTTACGACAACAAAAAACCAAGAGTAACAACTTTGGAAGAAAATCCAGAGCTTAAAAAAGATCAGGATGGAAAGCTTGAAATATTAAATGAGAATGGCTTCTATACATTTAAATCTACATCGTTCGAAGACAGTGTTGGAAGCGTAAATCAGACCGGTATAGAAAGAATTGTATTCTTCTTTACAAGAGATATTCCAGATACTGATCAGGCTAAAGTAATTATTGATCCTATGATTCGTAATGGAGCTGCAGGTAATAAGCAAAGTTATGCAAGCGGCTTTGATATTGAAGATAACTTATATTGGAAGAAAGCAACTGTAAGTTCTGTTTCAAATAATAAACTTACATTAAGTGCTGCTCCTTCTGAAAATATTCATGTTGGTGGTCTTGCAAAGGTAAACGGAATAATTTATAAAATTACAAAAATTGAAGGTTCTGTTATTTCTCTTTCTGGAAATCCGGGTTCTGTCTCAACAGCTAAATTTGCAATTGCAAATGTAATTGATAATATTATTCCAGAAGATGTTCCAATTAATAACGAAAATCTTAAGTTAGACTCCCAAACAAATTATGGTTACGGCTATCTTGATCCTGTAAAAGTTGCTGCCGGCACTGTTTATGATGATGGCGACCTTATGCCGGAACGCTGTAATAATGTTGGAACTCAAACTACCTGGCAGGCAAGTATTAACTCAAAGAATATTGGCGATGGCCCGGTAACACTCCATTATCTTGTATTCGATAAAGCAGGAAACTATACATATAATTCTTCATCTGCAATGGTACAGAATAACTCTCCTAGAATTGCAGGTGCTTTCATTGGAACCGACGAAGATGGAAATGGTACTGTAGATACTACAGAATTTGTTTCATATCATGAAAAATTTATAAAGGGTTATGATGTATCTGGTAAAAAAGCAACAAACATTACATTCCCATTAGATTCAACTGACACAAATCCAGTTAGTGTAATAACCATAAAGCGTGACCTTGTTATTAAACCTGAGATTGTTGGTGGAAACGGAACTGTAGGCTATACCTATAAGGTTGCAAAACGAAATACTGCTAATGATGGTTGGGCTGCCGCTTATTACAACAGTTCAACAACACCTGATACTCTTGGCCAAGGTACAGCCGAAGATGATGAAAGCTTTGTTCAGACTACAAATAATAAAGAGCCGGAAATAAAGATTTTTGTAAAAGATTTGCTTGACAATTTAAAAGAAACCAATGTTTATGCCGGTGATGCAGATAATCAGAAATTCTCATTCACAGTGTGGGATAGCACACCAGGTCTTACTCCAGGAACAAATTCTCAAAGTGCTGTTATGAATGTAATTATGAATGTTGCTTTACTGGATACAACTTCTGCTAAGAACAAAATAATTCCATTCTACTGGAAGAGTTCCAGTGTGAACTCTCTTAAAGATAACAGTTCAGATTTGGGACACATTGAGCTTTCTGCAGATCTTGCTCATGCGACAAATGTTAACTCAACGAATCCAAAGATTTCGGGTGCAGTAAAACTTGAAGGTATTGCACAGGATAATTCTTTGCTGGAAGAGCTGAGCGTTGCAATTACAGGCTTCAAGAATGCAGAAGAAGCAGTTGCAGGAGCTTCATTTACCATTGCAAGCTACTCTGCTGGTGAATGGACAAAGTATTCTGGAACAGGCTGGAGCACAGAAATAAAACATGCAACTTATGGCGAGTATAGAGATGCCGGTTATGTGCTTCCAAAAGATGCACAAGGAAACACAATTGTTCAGGAAGATGATTATGAGCTTCCTTATGCAAGTCAGGAATATGGACATGTAGTTCACTGGATCATGACTCTTGATACGGAAGCAATGGGCATTACTCCAAAGGCTGGAATTGGAATTACAGTTAGTGCAAAAGATAAGGGCAAACCTTCATTAAATGGAGCTTCTGTAATTCATAGTTCAAATGCTTCTGGCACAGATGAATACACAATTGATGTTGTTCCATATATCCGTGGAATTAAGACCAAGCTTTCTACAAAATCAAAGAAAGCCGATTCTTCTGAATATGACAGAACAGCACTTGGACACTATCCGGTTGCATCAACAGAAACACTTTATCTGTATGGTTTCAACCTTGCAGAAGGTAACAAGTTGTATGATAAAGCAGGTAATACTGCCACACTTGGAGCCGCAATAAAAGAAACCGATTCTCCAAAACCAGAAGTATTTACTAAATACGAGTCTTATAAAGGCTTTACCTTGTATCCTGTAGCTGGAATATCTTCATTTAAAACTGGCCCTGTTTATGTAAAATCAGGTGCCGCTGGTGCAGAAGTAGAAAGCCTTAACAACAAAAACTGGAATAACGCACAGGGAAGTTACGGGGCAGAGGTACCTGGACTAGCAGATGCCGGTCTTCCTGCTACAAGAACAACCTTCAGCAACTTCTACAATCGTAAGCCTAACCAGCAGAATAATTATATGCTTACTGATGATGTAATTCTTGATGTATGGAACTTAAACAGCCAGGCCGCTAAACCTGCTGCAAGTGGTGCAATTTTTGATCCTGTAATGAAGATTAATCCAAGCACCGGAATCATTGGGTTTGCCTATGTAAGTGGTACAAGACGATTCAGCATGGCAAATAATAATAACTCATATCAGCTTTGGGTAGGTGACTACGATAACCTTTCGGGTACTGGTTTTGCTTATGATAGTGCCGGTAATACTTATGGTACTGCACTTGGTGGAGATATAAATTCAGATTTTAGTAACTCAAAATATGCCTTTATGGCTAGTCTTTGGGGCCCAAGTGATACAAGTAATGTTGGTACAAAGTCCGATAGTAAACATCAGCGTATTGAACAGATTGGTCAGATTGGCACAAAAACAACAACTACAACAAGCTACATTGACAAAAATCGTGTTCAAAGTCCTAGTATTGCTGTAAGTGGTTCTGGCGAAAGTGCTACAGTATATCTTGCTTATTATGATCACTTGAATCAGGAAATAAGATTCAGATGGGCTGCTAATCCAATAGAAGGATTTAAAAAGAAAATTAATAATAAAGATAAAAGAGGCTTTTCTGGTACAAGTTATATAAATGACAGATATACTCAGAAAAATCTGGGTTCAAATGGAAATGGTAGCAACGATAAAGACTTAGATAATTACAATACAACCGACTTCCAGATTATTGCCGAGTCAGGTATTACAAATACAACATCTCTTGGTGAAGCTGGCCCTTATGTTTCAATAGATGTTATTCCAGCGAATACAACAGGTAACTCAAATGCTTACGATATAGTAGTGCTTGCCTGGTACGACAAAGAAAACAAAAATCTTATGTACACCTTTAACAAAACAAATTTGTCTGCTGTAACACAAGCAAATTTTGAAGGTTCTGCAAATACAAAAACACATTGGGAGACTGCCAAGGAAATTTTCACCGATGCCGGTATGTACTGCCAGATAAAAGTTGCTGCTGATGGATCAATCCATTTTGCAGGTTATGACGGTGATTCAGGTGATGTATGTTATGCAAAACTTGAAACTTACGATGATACATCTGTTGAATCATGTATTGTAGATTCAAACGGAATTGTAGGTTCAAACCTCACTCTTGATGTTGCTTTGGATGATGCAGGTGTAGCCATCCCTTATATTGGTTACTACGGTAGCTCGGGTCCAAAGATGGCATATCTTTCAGATTTGGGTAAGGCAGAAGCTTCTGTAGTTCCTGGTGCGATTACCGATATGTTCACCGGCTACTGGGAAGTTACAGAAATCCCTACAGAAAGCAATGCAGTAAAAGACCGTGTAAATGTTGGTGTATGGAAATGGCTTGATGCTGTTGAAACAGGAGAAAATAAGCACTTAAAAGGTCAAATTAAGGACTCAACAACAGGAACGAATGCACATGCCGGTTCAGGAAATACAAGTGACGATGGTTCTGTTTACGGTAACGGTACTGCATACCCTGTGGTAGGCTACGAAATCCGCCCATCAACCGACACCGGCTTCATGGAAACTGCCCAGAAGCAGTAAATCTCATTAAAAAAGCGTAAAACAAAAAAGCGTGTTGCCATTGCGTAACACGCTTTTTTTCTGTATTATACTCCTAATCTAAAAAGGGGTGCTTGTGCTGCTCGTTGAGCGGACAGGCTGAGATTATACCCTAATACCTGATCCGGATAATGCCGGCGGAGGAAATCATTATGCGCAATAAATTTGCGAAAATCTTTCTTTTATTAATCACATCATTTTTAGTTTTTGGAGTTCTTACTAGTGCTTCCAAAAAAAAGTCAGCCAGAACAAATGAGGTTGTAGTTTATACCTACAATTCCTTCAGTGGTGAATGGGGCGCTGGTCCCGAGATTGCACGTCTTTTTGAACAGAAGACTGGAATCAAAGTAACCTATGCCGAAATTGGAGACAGCGGCCAGATTCTTTCCAGAGCAATCCTCGAAAAGAAAAAGCCTAATGCCGATGTTCTTGTTGGCCTTGATAACTATTCTGCAGAAAAAGCTGTAGCAAGTGGAGTTTTGGCTAGCTATAAGCCTGCTGGTGCCGACACACTTATTCCTGCTGAGCTTAGCAACAAGCTTAATGCTGATTCAAAAAAATGGTATCTTACACCTTATGATTACAGTCACTTTGCTTTTATCTTTGATACCTTGAGCGGACTTTCTGCTCCTACCTGTCTTGAAGATTTAACAAAGCCTGAGTACAGCAAAAAAATTATCCTTATGGATTCAAAGACAAGTACTCTTGGTGTTGGTTACGAAGAATGGGTACGTGCTGTTTACAAGGACAATGCTACAAAATTCTTTAAGAAGATTTATCCATCAATCTTGACAGTTGCTCCAGGCTGGAGTATTGGTTATGGAATGTTCACAGATGGCGAAGCTCCTTTATGCTTCAGCTATACAACAAGTCCTGCTTACCATGTTGAGTATGGTGAAGGCGATCGCTTTAAGGCTCTTGTATTTACAGATGGTCACGTTATGCAGGTAGAAGGTGCCGGTGTAGTAAACGGTGCTCCAAACCTTGAAGGTGCTAAAAAGTTCATGGACTTCCTTATCAGCGATGAAGCTCAGAACTTGATTCCGCTTACACAGTGGATGTTCCCTGCAAATAAAAATGTAGAGCTTCCTGCATCATACGCCGCTGCCGCTCCAGTGCCTAAGACAATTGAATAATTACGTCATTGCGAGCGAAGCGTGGCAATCCAAATCTTTTTTTACACTTTAGAAACCGCCGTTCTTTCCACTCTGATTGCTGCTGTAGTCGGAGTGGGTACTGCTTTTTTTACTTCACACCGCCGCTTCTTTGGACGCCGCTTTTTACTTGCGGCAGGCATTGTTCCCTTGTGTGTGCCTCCGCTTGTAATTGCACTTGGTTATGTAAGCTTTTTTGGTGTAAACGGAATTGTAAGCGGAATCCTGAAATCTATTTCTGCAGCAGCCGGCGGGAGCTTTAGTGGTCTCACTTTTTTATATACAACCGCAGGTGTTGTAATTGCACAGGGCTTTTATAACTTTCCGCTTGTAACAAGAATTGTAAATGATGCCTGGGAACGCTTACCCATACAAAACGAAAATGCTGCAAGACTTTTGGGAGCAGGTGAAGCCCGAATTTTCTTTACAATAACCTTGCCTCGTTTAAGCGGTGCAATTGCTGCTGCCTGTATTCCAGTTTTCTTGTTCTGCTTTTTCAGCTTTATGATAGTGCTTCTTTTTTCGCCACCCGGAAACTCTACTCTTGAGGTTGAACTTTATCATTCTGTTCGAACTACACTCGATATTAAAAGCGGAATAATTCTTGCACTGATTGAAACAGTTACTGCAATGGGAATTGTTTTTGTCTATAGTTATATCATCCGAAAGAATCAGGTTGGGGTAGAGGGTCTTTCGTTTGCAAATACAAAAAAGTGTCGCATTGCAAGTCAGCCGTTTGAAACAAAAGGTGCACGTACTTTTGAAATTACAGGATTTGTTTTACTTGCTATTCTTGCACTTTTGTTTTTTGTGGGACCTGGAGTTGCGGTTTTAATTTCATCCTTTACAATTAAGCAGAACAATACGGGAGTATTTGGTTTTGGATTATTCAAAGGTTTGTTTACTTCTGCAACCTTCTGGAAGGCTTTTGTTAATTCACTTTTGATTGGACTATGTACTTCGGCCTTGTGCTGTTTTATTTCGTTTGTTTATTCTGTTGTAATCCGTATGAAGGGTAAGCAGCAGAAGGTTTTCTTTCAGCTGATTCCTGTTCTTCCAATGGCAATTTCTTCGGTTGTAACAGGATGGCTTTTGTCGCTTGTATTTGGTGGCGGAAACGTTGTTGTTCTTGTTTTATGTCAGACACTGCTTTTCTGGCCGGTAGGTTATAAGCAGATCCAGAATGGAATGAACCAGCTTACAAGCGATACTCAAAATGCAGCATTCATTTTATCGCGTGGTAAACTGGACTGTGCAATGCGATTTTATTTACCGTCCTGCCGCAAGGTGATTTTTACAGCCTTTTGTTATTGCTTTGCAGTTAGTATAGGCGATGCAACACTGCCACTTGTGTTAGCAATACCTAACTTTACAACACTTGCCTTGTATACATATAGACTCGCCGGAGCCTTCCGCTTTAATCAGGCTTGTGCCTGCGCTGTTATAATGATTTTATTGGCGGGAGTTGGTTTTTTGTGTGGCCCTTCGAGAGCCTCAGGGACCACGAATGTCCGTATGGGGTCCCTGAGCTTGTCGAAGGGCAATAAGAAGGAGTTTAGATAATGTTTTTTACCGTACAAAATATCCATAAAACCTGGGAAACAAAAACAGTAGAATTTTCTCTTGAATGCGAAAAGGGCACAATGACCTGTCTGCTTGGCCCAAGTGGATGCGGAAAGTCAACAGTACTGAGTATCATTGCGGGGCTGGAGCAGAATGATGACCCGCGGTCACTGAGCTCGTCGAAGGGCCTTCGACAGGCTCAGGGACCACTAAAGATTGAACTCGACGGCCAACGCATAGACTCCCTCCCGCCAGCACAGCGAGAAATTGGTATGGTGTTTCAGTCTGGTGCTTTGTTCAATCATCTTACTGTTGTAGACAATGTTGCATACGGACTTATTTCAAAAGGAATAAAAAAATCACAGGCTAGAAAAATGGCTTCGGAATATCTGAACCGCTTTAACTTAGGTGGCTTTGATAAACGAATGCCTCAAACCTTAAGTGGCGGCGAGAAGCAGCGTGTTGCTCTTGCAAGAACTCTCATCACACAGCCAAAGCTTGTTCTTTTAGATGAACCATTTTCTGCACTTGATACAGAGCTTCGTCATCGTATGGCATCACAACTCAGACAATGGCAGCAGGAATTAGGCTTTACTGCAATCATGGTAACTCATGACGAGCAGGAGGCACAGACTGTCGCCGATAAAATTGTCAGAATGGAAACAAACAACAATTAAAGCTTACGCGAGCCTCCATAAATCCTGAAGATAATTGCTAAGAATTATTGTTGCAGCACTATTCACAACTGGAATCATTTTTGCCTCTTCCCAGTAGATTCTGGAAAACTCAAAATCAATATCACTTCGTTGTTTTTTCAAGGGCTTTATTTTCAACTGATATTCCCGTTGCTCAAGCTCGCCTTGCTTGAAGGCCTTTCTATATTTTGAAATTTCTTTTGTGAGAAGCTCCTTTCGCTTTGCTTGTGATTCTTTCATCTGAGAATAATGTGCCCGTGTGCTTTCAAATAAAACAGTTTGAGTTTGAATAATATCGCGTGCTTCCTCAAAGCTTGAAAAAATACATTC
>JAEEGL011494681.1_pt1 | contig 23714 bp, 19 predicted proteins | sample 9134231 | NCBI WGS metagenome assembly JAEEGL01 (sample SAMN16246548, study PRJNA631951) | gut metagenome | biome: gut microbiome; feature: rumen; material: fiber-attached | host: Bos | place: Iran: Karaj | collected 2018-10 | reverse complement strand
ATGTCCGGACGGGAAGGAATTGCTGTGATACATGTTTACGCCCTGTACCAGAGGCAACGTCATATCGGGATGATTCTCGAATACGCTTATGGGTCGGTCATAACAGATAAGGTGTTTCAATATCTGTAATATCGCCCCACCAGTCAGTTCACTCACAGCAAAGAAAACCGTCATCCCAATCTTCCTCCAGAATAAAGGAAGGAGGGCCAACACATATAATGGCCATTCTGCCATCATGGAGTAATACTTAAAGAAGGTGTCTTGAATACCTGTGTGATAAGAATTGACCATCATGTGCAGCTCTACTTTCGGATATACATATTGCAATCCGAGAACCAGCATTAGCAATGCAAAATACGCAATGCCATATACCAGAAGCGACTTCTTTATATCCGAAAATGATGGTAATAACTGTTTCACGATGCAAAGATAATATAATTCCCCCAAACCACCAAACGATTCGGGGGATTTATTTATGCAATACACAGAAGGGGATTACTTTAGTGCATCATTACGACACATCTCCCACCCTCGCAGCATGGCGAAATAATCGAGAGATTTTTTTCTCCAAGGTACTCTGTAAAGATGATATTTGCCACAAAATACATTTTATTTTAGGTTAAATCGAAAAAAACAACTACCTTTGCACCCAAATAGCTCAAAAGATGAAAGAATTTATAAATTTTCTAAGGCGCTTTGTGCCGCCATACAAAAAATACCTTATAGCATCGGTGATATTCAACATCCTCTCTATGATATTGAATATCTTCTCCTTTGTCGCCCTCATCCCTATCCTGCAGATAATCTTCAAGACAGGCGACGCCGAGGCTGCCACGTCGCTTATGGCATGGGACTGGACGAACATTCAGGAAGTGTTGATGAACAACATGAACTACTATGTCAACGGCATGATAGCCGACTGGGGAGCCACAAACGCGCTGCTTGTCATAGGACTCTTCCTTGCCGCTACCACATTCCTAAAGACAGGAGCTTATTTCCTCGCAGCAGCTTCCATTGTACCAATACGTACTGGTGTAGTTCGCGACATCCGCAACCAGCTGTATCATAAAGTGACCTCCCTGCCTCTCGGATTCTTCAGCGAGGAGCGTAAGGGAGACATCATTGCACGTATGAGCGGTGATGTGCAAGAGTTAGACAACTCCATCATGGTGAGCCTTGAGATGCTCTTCAAGAACCCTATCCTTGTAATAGGATATTTTATCGTATTGCTTTTAATTTCATGGGAGCTAACACTATTTACTCTTTTAATTGTGCCTATAATGGGATGGTTTATGGGCTGGATAGGCCGTAAGCTGAAGGCTCAGTCGATAGAAGCCCAAAGCCTGTGGAGCGAAACAATGAGTCAAGTGGAAGAGACCCTCGGAGGACTTCGAATCATAAAGGCATTCAATGCTGAGAAGAAGATGAATCGTCGTTTCGACAAGATCAACTCTACCTATCGCAACGATCTTATGCGAGTAAATGTTCGCCAAGTATTGGCTCACCCGATGTCTGAGTTCCTTGGAACAGTGATGATTGTCATCGTACTATGGTTCGGAGGCGTACTCGTTCTGAATGCAGGCACTCTTTCCGGTCCCATATTCATCTATTACACGGTAATGCTCTACTCCATCATCAACCCTCTCAAGGATATAACCAAAGCTGGTTACAATGTCGCCAAGGGACTTGCATCTATGGAGCGTATCGACAAGATTCTTAAGGCAGAGAACACTATCAAAGACCCCGCAATCCCCAAGCGTCTTAACCATTTCGACCATCAGATAGAGTTCCGTAATGTAAGCTTTAAGTATGCAGACCAGTGGGTTTTGAAAGATGTCAACCTCACCATCCCCAAGGGAAAGACTATAGCCATTGTAGGTCAGAGCGGCAGTGGAAAATCTACTCTCGTTGACCTTATCCCCCGTTATTACGATGTCCAGGAGGGTGAGGTGCTCATCGATGGAATTAACGTGAAGGACCTTGGTGTTCACGACCTCCGAAAGCTTATCGGTAATGTCAATCAGGAGGCTATCCTCTTCAACGATTCCTTCCGCAATAACATCTCCTTCGGTGTCGACAATGCCACACAGGATGAGATAGAGGAAGCAGCACGCATTGCCAACGCCTACGACTTCATCATGGCATCGGAGGCAAATTTCGATACAAATATTGGTGATCGCGGAGGACGACTCAGTGGTGGTCAGCGTCAGCGTGTGAGCATCGCAAGAGCCATACTCAAGAATCCTCCTATCCTTATCCTCGACGAGGCAACCTCGGCCCTCGACACAGAGAGCGAGCGACTGGTTCAGGATGCCTTGGAAAGACTTATGAAGACTCGAACAACAGTAGCCATCGCTCATCGTTTGAGCACTATCAAGAATGCTGATGAGATATGTGTCCTGCATGAGGGACGTATAGTTGAACGAGGCTCTCACGACGATCTTCTTTCCTTCGATGGATATTACAAGAAGCTTCACGATATGCAACAAGTGTAAAAGAAGTGAATAGTGAACAGTGAATAGTGATGAGGAAAAGGGTAATCTATTTAGCAAAGGTGTATTTATGGACGGTGCTGGTATTCGTCATCGCCAAGATAGTCTTTATGCTTGTCACATCGGAGTCAGGACATTTTGTGACATCCGATGTCTGGCAGGTCATAACCCACGGCATAAGCCTCGACCTCTCCACTGCTCTCTATTTCTTAATCCTGCCATTCCTATTGACCATAGTAAGCGTATGGATCTCTGGGAGATGGCAGTTGCACGTACTTTGGGGCTATTTCCTTCTGATATCCATCGCCTTTGCCTTGGCCTTTGTGGCAGACTCGAGCCTTTACCCCTTCTGGGGATTCAAGTTAGACGCCTCGTGTCTTGGATATCTTGAGACACCCAACGAGGCAGCAGCAAGCGTTACGACGGCATATATCATCTGGCGGGTGATTGCATTACTGATTGCTACCACTCTCATCTTTGGGGGATATCTGCTCACAGTCCGCTTCTTCCCTATTGGGAAACCTGCAAAAAAGCTAATCCACAAGGTGCTGGAAACAGTCTTTTATATCGTCTTCATACCTTTAATGATAATAGGTATTCGAGGTGGTCTGGACGAGTCGACGACAAACATCGGACAGGTTTACTTCTCGCCAAACCAATATCTTAATCATTCTGCCGTAAATCCCGTGTTCAGTTTTCTGGCTTCTCTTGAGGATACTGCCAGGAACAACACCATATATAACTTTATGGATAATAATGAGTGTGAACAAATCATCAAGAGTCTATATAATACAGAAAGCATCGACCCTGACACACTTTTGAACACTCAGACTCCAAACATTATCCTTATACTTTTGGAAGGCTGTGGAGGCGAATTTACTGAAATTGGAGGCAAAAAAAACATAACCCCCAACCTCAATCGTTTGGCTCAAGAAGGAGTCTATTTTACAAACTGCTATGGCAATACCTGGCGTACGGATCGAGGAACAGTCTGTACATGGAGCGGTTATCCATCATTCCCAACTATGTCGGTTATGAAAATACCATCTAAGTCGCGCACTATGCCAAACATTGCCAAAACACTTAAAGATGAGCGTGGCTACAACACTTTCTATATTTATGGAGGTGACATTAACTTCACCAACATGCGCAGTTATCTGATATCGGGTGGTTTCGACCAGCTGATGTGGAAAGAGAACTATACATTAAAAGAACAAAACACAGCTCAGTGGGGTGTCTGTGATGAGATTACATTTAAGAGTCTCTTTGACCTCAGCCAAAGCCAGAAGTCTCCATATATCATTGGTTTCTCCACACTAAGCAGCCATGCTCCATGGGATGTCCCAATCAAGAAATTCGATGATGAGATACTTAACGCCTTCTATTATCTGGACAATTGCCTTGGGGACTTTATTCAGCGTTTCCGCAAAACAAAGGCATGGGACAATACACTAATTATACTATTGCCTGACCACGGCATACCATATAAGGACATAAACGAACGCCATCCCCTGATGAATCACATCCCAATGATATGGGTTGGAGGTGCTGTAAAACAACCACGACGAATAGAGCAAGTGTGCAATCAGACAGATCTTCCTGCCACATTGATGGGGCAACTTGGACTGAATCACAGTCATTTCACTTTCAGCCGGGATGTCCTAAGCAAGAACTACACACAACATTTTGCCATCAACACCTACACAGAAGGATTTTCTGTTACAGACAGTACCGGTTATATAAATTATGACCTTATTAGCGACCGTATCTGTGTGAAACAAGGTAGAAACATTGATGTACTGTTGAAGCGAGGCAGAGCAATTCTACAGGCAGCTTCCATAGACCTTGACAAACGATGAAACAGTTTTTCTCAAAACCATATTCGCAAATACTGGCAACGGGATGGAACTTGTTGCTTGTATATTTTGTTTATCAGATTGCACGATACGAGTATTACCTCTTAAACACCAACTATCTCAACTACACATCTGACGTCTTTTGGGGCGGACTGATGTTCGACACTTCGGCCATCATATATACAAACATACTATATATTGTCCTGATGCTGTTCCCATGGCACAGGAAAGAGCATAGGAAATACCACTTGGTGTGTAAATGGGTTTTTCTCATTATCAACGGTGCCGCTCTTGCCATAAACCTTGCCGACTCAGTATATTTCAGATATACCATGCGTCGTACTACCACAACAGTATTCAATGAGTTCTCCAACGAGGGAAATCTTGGAACAATTATCGGTACAGAGTTCATAAACCACTGGTATTTAGTGGTGTTATTTGCAATCATCATAGCATTTTTGTGGAAATTATATGCCATTCCTCAAGCCCCGAGAAGCATCAGGAATTATTATATCACTAACATTGTTTCACTGCTGATTGCCATACCTTTGTGTATAGCTGGTATCCGAGGCGGCTTCACCACAGCCGTTCGCCCTATAACGATCTCTAATGCCAACCAGTATGCCCAGCGACCTACTGATGCAGCACTGGTTCTCAATACTCCATTTTCGCTTATCCGCACCATCGGAAAGAGTGTTTTCACTATACCAAACTATTTCAGTTCAAAGGAACAAATGGAGGCTCTTTTTAACCCAATCCATGCATCTTATTCTGACTCAGCCTTTATTCCTAAGAATGTCGTAATCCTTATTGTAGAGAGTTTTGGCAGGGAATACATCGGAGCCCTAAACAAAGATCTTGAAGGTGGACGATATAAAGGTTACACACCCTGTGTGGATAGTCTTATCAACAAGAGCACCACATTCAGATACAGTTTCTGTAATGGTCGAAAGAGTATCGACGGTATGCCAAGCATCCTGTCGAGTATTCCTATGTTTGTTGAGCCATTCTTCCTCACTCCTTCTTCCATGAACGACTACACTGGTCTTGCAGGTTTATTGGCTGCAGAAGGTTACGAGACGGCTTTCTTTCATGGGGCACAAAACGGATCTATGGGATTCCAGGCTTTCGCCAAAAAGACAGGATTCCAGTATTATTATGGTCGCACAGAATACGAGGCTTCATGCGGTACTGACGATTTCGATGGAACATGGGCCATATGGGACGAGCCCTTTTTGCAGTTTTATGCCGATGAGATGTCTAAGATGAAGGAGCCCTTCATGACAGCTGTATTCACGGCTTCAAGTCATCACCCTTTTGCAATACCTGAGAAATACAAGAGTGTCTTCCCTGAGGAATCTCTGCAGATACACAAATGCATACGTTATACTGATATGGCTATCGGCAAGTTCTTTGAGAAGGCATCGAGCCAACCTTGGTTCAAAAACACCATCTTTGTACTCACCAGCGACCATACAAATATGAGCAATCATGCAGAATATCAGTCAGACCTTGGCGGATTCTGTTCACCGATTATTATATACGACCCGACTGCCAAGCCTACGATACATAACAAAATTGCCCAACAGATAGATATTCTTCCTACCGTTCTAGGATTACTACACTACCAGAAGCCCTATTTTGCCTTTGGAATCGACGTATTAAATACTCCAGCCGAAGACACATGGGCTGTTAACTACCTAAACGGAATATATCAATATGTGAAAAACGGCTATGTGCTGCAGTTCGATGGTAAAGTAACCAAAGCCATATACAGTCTCAACGATAGCCTTATGAAAAACGACCTTAAAGGTAAAATAGAAGCAGAATCGCAGATGGAGAATGAACTAAAAGCCATCATCCAGCAATACATGGAGCGTATGACCCAAGACAGGCTTATGCCATAAGGTTGTATGATGGAATCTTCTTTTTTGCCAGCAAAGAGAGCAAAAATAAAATAAATTATGTAACTTTGCACCCAAAATATGTTATAGAGATGAATAAAAGGAAAATTTATTATCTGTTGCATAACGGAAAAAACAGCAATTTGAAGTTTTTTATTAAGGGATATCTTCGTGAATACACTCCCAAGATATTCTCACAGATAATGCTAGAAAAAGAATTGCGAAAAATAGAAAAACGTCCTGACAGAGACTATATTTATCAGCGTGCAAACTACTATTGCAAACTTACAAAAGACACCTTATTCGACAAGGCTGCATGGGAAGAGAAGGCTGTTGATATAGGGCATCAACCCATGACACCACAGAAGGTGTACTATTTCGATGCGATGGAAATCGCCCGTTACTTTGACCAGAGCCTGAAATGGATACTGAAGTCTGGTGACATCACCAATCTATTTCCTGTCCCCTATGTGGTTAAGAGTCGTCCCCTTGGCAATGACAACTATAACTCCACCATCTTGAAACTGGAGAAAGTTCGTCATTTTCTATTCATAGATGACAAGAAGCCCTGGCGTGAAAAGAAGAATATGACCATCTTCCGAGGTGATCTTGGTCCACGAAAAGAAAATCGTGACATCTTTATGGCAAAGTTTGCCGATGGGCAAAGCCCGTTAGTTGATGCTGCATCCACAAACCGTCCTGAGGCCCATCCTGAATGGCAAAAGGGTAAAATGACAATTGATGAGCACCTTGACTATAAGTTCATAATGTCACTGGAGGGCAATGACGTTGCTTCAAACCTGAAATGGGTCATGTCGTCAAATTGTATTGCCGTCTCACCTCGTCATACCTGTGAGACCTGGTTTATGGAAGGTACATTAAAGCCAAATTACCATTATATAGAGGTAAATGACGACTTTTCCAATCTTGAGGAACGACTACAATATTATATAGATCATCCTGATGAGGCAGAAGCTATAATACAACATGCCCATGAATATGTGGAGCAATTCAAGGATGAAGAACGTGAGAAACTAATCTCACTCTTGGTGTTGAAGAAGTATTTTGAATTCACAAACGGACGATACAAATAATCTGAGAGCATGATATTTGCAAGAGATAAAAGTCAAATGTGCAACAACCTGTTGCAATATGCTCACGTCTATGCCTGGGGTAGGGAGCACGGACGAAAGGTCATCTCTATGCGCTTCAGTTACAAATACCAGTATTTCCGCATCTGCCACACCTCGCTGACAGGCTCTGGCTGGTACCTGCTAGCTAAATATCTTGCAGCCGTTAAACTCCTGCCTACTGCCAGTTTTAAGCGTTACGACTGCGACAAGGAAGCTTTGGAGCAGATTATGCTGCGCCATAAACATATCGTGGTGAGCGGCTGGTTCGTGCGCTATTACGACCTCTTCCTGAAATATCGCCAGGAAATCTGTGACCTCTTCGAAATAGATAAGCAATACACAGAACCTGTAAAGAAAAAGATGATGGAAGCTGAGGGTAATGACAACATATTACGATTGGGTGTCCATATTCGTCGAGGTGACTATGCCAAATGGGAATATGGCAAATATTACTACTCTGACGAAGTATATGCCAACCATATCAATAGGTTTGCTATACTGCACAAAGACGATAATATCCATGTCTATTTGTCAACCAATGATCCCTCTGTCAATGCCGAGAATTATCAAAAGCTCTGTCCTGAGGTCAAGATACACTTGTTGGAAGGTTGTGCTCCAGAGGATCTCTTTATGCTATCGGAATGCAACTATCTGATTGGTCCTCCCAGCACGTTCTCACTGGTGGCGGCCATGTATAAAGACATACCTTTATATCGCATGGACACAAGTGATGCGGAGCTGATGACAACTGATGCCTTTAAACTCTTTGACTATTGGTTCAGAAGAATTGTTTAGCGTTTAAATGAAGTATTTATGGGTAATAGTTTATTAGAAAAAAGTTCTGCTCTTATAAAGAAACCATTCTTTAGCGACTATCGCACTCTGTTAGGTTTATGGCTGATATTGGGAATTGTTTCTGCTTTATCAAAGATGCATAGCCACAATAATTTCATGATATTCAAAGGGGTCTTCTGGCATGTCTGGAACCAGACTTCATTGTTTATCGAATACCCTCAGGAATATTTTGACGTTAACCATTATGGACCATTGTTCTCTTTGGTTATAGCACCTTTTGCCGTTGTTCCCGACTGGTTAGGAATGATACTATGGTGTGTCGCCCTTTCATTATTCCTATATGTAGCCATCAGGAAATCCGACTTAACCAAGTATCAGCAGGTATTTATTCTTTGGTTTTGTGCTCATGAATTGCTAACAGCACTGTTTATGCAGCAATTCAATATAGCAATAGCGGCCATTATACTGTTAGCCTTCTTCTTAATAGAAAAGGAGAGGGATACGGAAGCGGCCTTCTTCATTGTTCTTGGCACGCTGGTAAAACTCTATGGAATCCTGGGACTGGCATTCTTCTTCTTTTCGAAACATAAATGCCGTTTTGTTGTTTCTCTCGTTATTTGGAGCATTGTTCTTTTTGCACTACCGATGCTTATCAGCAGTCCGAAATATATTGTAAACCAGTATCAGGAGTGGTACTATTGCTTAATAGAGAAGAATGGTGAGAATCTCAATTCCCTTCATCAAAACATCTCCTTACTTGGTATGGTAAGAAAGATATCCGGATTAATGACATATAGCGACTTATGGCTGCTTATTCCTGGCACACTGTTATTTGCCATTCCCTACCTGCGGTTTTCACAATACAAGAATGTTGCTTTCAGGCAGACCTTGTTAGCATCTGTGATGATGTTTTTAGTGTTATTCTCCACAGGAAGTGAGTCAAACGGATATATTACACCTTTTGTCGGTATTGTCATCTGGTATACAGCTGCACCTTGGAAGAGAACGAATTGGGATATTGCCTTACTAATATTCGCATTCGTACTATCAAGTCTCTCTCCAAGCGACCTGTTCCCTGCCTATCTCCGCAAAGAGTGGGTACAGCCCTATGCTTTGAAAGCATTGCCTGTAACCCTTATATGGTTTAAGTTATGTTACGAAATGTACACTAAAGATTACAGGGTTAGTCTTCCCAAATGTTCTTAATCCTAACATCACGGAATATTGTCAAGGCCTTCTTCAGTTTACTTCTGAGAAGGTCTTTTTTCAGTTTGTCACTCATATCTCTGTCGGAATCCCATGGTTCGCCACGCTGAAGAATGTCGCGAATGAATGAACCCGACGTAATTCCCCATTTCCTGAGGAACTGAGTACTACCATCATTCTTAACGACACGATGCGTAGAACGAGCCTCAAAATGATAAACACGACTCCTGTCCACACCTTTAAACAAACGTACTCCAGCCTTCCACAGCTTCGCAGAGAAATCCGGGTCACTATACATCCCTGGAGAATACTCAATGGAATAGCCTCCGACAAGATCCCATACATCACGATGAACGACATTTGGAGGCCATGTAGATCCTTTCCAGTCATAATGCTGCAGAGACTTATATTCACGCAGCAGCCTCTCCTCATCAAAAGACTCTACCGACTGTCCGAAATCTGCAGGAGCTATCACACTCTTACAGAAGAAAGGACGTGGCTGAATCAATGTAGAAGAGAGAAAAAACATCTTATGCCCAATGTTTTTTATCTCATCGAATAAAGCTTCATCCCACCCCGGACAAACATACATATCATCATTCATAAAAAGGATATAATCTGTCGTTGCCAAAGGGCGCAACCCGTTTAAAGCAAAACAAACGCCAACATTTTCTGCAGAATGAGTATATTTCAGCCCTTCAGACTTTACCCACTCCAATGTGCCATCACTTCCATCATTCACATGTATCAGAATCTCGTGATCGAACTTAGAGTTCTTTCGAATACTTGCAACACACAGTTTAAGAAATTCGAGATTATTCCACGATGGAATTAAAATTGAAAACAGCTGATGATCCTTCATATTTATTTAATGATGATAACTCCTTTATAACTGCATTGCAATACGCAAACCTATTGTATGGTCATTGCGCCATACAGCATTACAATAGCGATTTGACACCCTTGCATATTTGGCATAGCCTCTGAAACCGCTTCCCCGTACAACCTTGAACCGACTACGGATGAGTCGTGTGAAAAACGTTCCTTTATCACCAGAGTAAGGCTCATAGGGAGTATCACACCACTCCCATACACCTCCACTCATATCATATATTCCAAGCTCGTTTGGCTGCTTAGATGCCACAGGCATGTGTCGAGCCCAAAGAGTGTCGTTATGCAACCAGGCCACCTTCTCGACATCATTAGCCCCAGCATAGAGGTAACCTTTCGAATATTTCCCTCCTCTGGCTGCATACTCCCATTCTGCCTCAGTTGGCAGGCGGAAATGACGACCTGTCATCTCACTCAACTTCTCTACAAACTCCAGGCATTTCTTATAAGATACATTCTCTATTGGCCAGTTCTCGCCCTTGATTTTTGCAGGATTCTTGCCCATTACAGCCTTCCACAGTTCCTGAGTAACCTCTGTCTCGCCAATATAGAAATCGCCAACAGTCACCTTATGAGCCGGTTTCTCGTCAGAATCTGCAATCGAGTCATTGTCAGAGGCTCCCATCATAAATGTGCCTCCCTCGACATACTTCATAGTAAATCTTACACCATTTATACGATAATGACGGTCCTGAGCATGTAAGCCAACAGCACACAACAACAGAGTGATAATAATTGCACTTCGCGATATAGCAGGGAACGGTATGCGGTTTGGCTTTACAGCCCACCATATCACACGTATCCAGGCTATTGTCATGCAATAAACATCAAGCCAGAAATTATTGTGAAAGAATCTATATACAGGTGTAGGACAGAGTGCATCTACAGGAAGGATACAGAAGTTGATGAAGAGCAACCAGAAGAGTATCCAATCAAATTTCGAACGCTGTGGCTGAAGCCAGAAAGCCATCATATATCCAGAGAGTGCGATCATATAAGTATGCGTCTCAGGACTGTCGCTAAACAAGATGATATATCCCATCATCACAGCAAGAGTCTCTACTCTGAAACGGAAATCACTCCAGCGCTTGTTGAGCCAGAAGAACATAGCTCCTATCAACACAAGCACAGAGAGCTGTACTATACGGAGGTTGGGCAACAGCAGAGACTTCAGGCCAGGTGCATAAAAAAGCCCAGGGTAATCCGATGCACCGCGATGCGACTCATAGGTACCCCACATATCCTTATAAAGCACAAACACGTTGTCGAATGCCGTATTGATGGTTGGCAGCAGCAGAAGCACTACTCCCCAGAAAAGCGCATAGCCCATGTTACGCCAGAACTTTGGATAGCATAGCAATAAGCCTAATTCGATTGCACCATAGTATTTCGTTGTAGCTGATATCATGATCAGCAATGTAGCCCAGAAGGGTTTGCCGTTTTCCAAGAGCGTAAAGGCAAAGAGGAAGATATAACACACCACCATGTTATACTGAAAGCAGAATGTACTCTGCAGGATCAGCAACAACAAGAAGAGGAATATCTTCATCCTATAAGGAGCCAAAGGCTGTGGAAGAGTCTTGATAGCAAGACAGAGCATGCAGTAGTTGAATCCGTTCCACACAAATGGCCCCAGCCACTCCGGTAATAGGAATATTGGAGCATAAATGGTGGTAAATACCGGTGTGTAAAGGAACCATATGCTGTGAGCCTCAATAAACTCCAGGCTATAAGGGCTGATACCAGCCCAGAACATATTGGTGGCATCGTAGTAATCGTAGAAATTGGTAGCGCGCCCGCGAAGTAACTCTATTGTAGTAGCTGTAAGAACCACCGCCAATCCAAGGCAGAACATGCATGTTGGATTGGTAAAGAACCACTTCAGGGCGTCTAAAATCCTCCTCATCCCATCAATCTAAAATCTCCTGGATGTGATATAATGGGCGTTGCTTCACCTCTGTGTATATCTTGCCAATATAGGTACCAATGACACCCAAAGAAGTAAGCACAAATCCTCCAACTAACCAAATGGAGAGAATCAGTGATGCCCATCCTTGCACAGCTGTACCGACGATAAGAGAATAAGCGACGTAAAGGCCTATTATGAAAGCTATGATGAGAAATAGCAATCCGATGTTGAATATTACGTAGAGAGGTTTTACGCTGAAAGCGGTGATGCCGTTGAGTGCAAGTCCCATCATCTTGCCAAATGTATATTTCGATGAGCCGGCATATCGCTCGCTAATGACATCATTAACTGTAGTATGAGGCAATCCTATCTGAGGTATCAGACCTCGAAGATATAGGTTGTGCTCCTTATACTCAGAAAGCATATCGAGGGCACGACGGCTCATCAGACGGAAGTCGGCATGATTATACACACTCTCCACACCCATCTGGTTCTGCAGCCTATAGAAAGCCTGGGCAGTGAATTTCTTCATAAAGGGGTCTGCCTCGCGCGATACCTTCACTCCATAAACAATATCATTACCCTCCTCAAAATGCCGCACCATCTGGGGGATACACTCAATATCGTCCTGAAGATCAGCATCGAGGGTTACAACTGCATCCGCCCACTCCCTGGCAGTCATCATACCGGCTAAGATAGCGTTCTGATGACCAGCATTGTGAGCCAGGTTGATGCCTCTCACATATTGGTTCTCCTTATGGAGATCCTTTATGATTTCCCAAGTGCGGTCACGACTACCGTCATTGACAAATACCATCATACTGTCTTTTGAGATAAGTCCTTCCGACATCATCCGCTCAAACAAAGCCGTAAGGCGCTCTACAGAGTGACGCAGCACCTCTTCTTCGTTATAGCAGGGGGAAACAGTTGCAAGTCTGATCATAGATTCTTTGGCATTAAATCTGTGGCTTTCTGGAAGTCCTCAGGTGTATCGAGCTCGTAAGAGAAGAGGTCGGTAGTATCTACGACCTTAAAGGTATGACCCTGATGGATAAGGCGTTCGAAGGCCCGTTCATAGAAGATATCGATAAGATTCTCGTCGAGAATCATCTTTCGCAGCTCCTGATAGATGGCCTCGGTGTATTCAGATGTCATCTTCTCGATACCCACAGACTCACCTACAGCATCCTCTATACGACAGGTCTTGCTGATCTCAGTGATATTGAAATCGGCATCTACAACAATCTTCATCTCCTCCTCACCCAGTTCATGACGCTGCATGGCGAGGGCTGAACACTCCTGACTGGCCACACGGCGTACAGCCTCAGGATCGCAGAGGATATCGCTATCCATAAGCAGCACCTCCTGACCATGGAGTTCCTGCATGGCAAGCCAGAGGGAGAAGATATTGTTATTATGCTCGTAATCGGGATTATCGATATAGGATATCCTAGGATTCTTCCCATAACTTCCTAGGAAATCGCGAATCATCGAGGCGCGATAGCCTGTAACAACTAGAAACTCGCTGATGCCGGCAGAGGCCATAGCATCGACAGTGCGCTGGAGCAGGGTCTTGCCTCCCACCTCGAGCAGGCACTTGGGTTTGGTGTCTGTAAGAGGACGGAGCCTCTTGGCCATTCCGGCAGCAAGAATTACTCCTATCATCCCAGAACCTTCAATATGGTATCGACTACGGTCTGTGTCTGTTCCTTGCGACCAAGGGTGATACGCAGACATGACTCCAGACCCTTATCACTCATGAACTTGATCTTGTAGTTCTGGTCGGCAAGTGCCTTCTGAAGAGCCTCCTTAATCTCAATAGGATACTTGATGAGGATAAAGTTAGCAACAGACTTATACACCTTGAATCCAGGCTTGTCGCCAAGCTCCTTCTTGAAGAGCTGACGGCCCCACTCCATATCATCGGCTACACGACGATAGTGGTCATCACTCTCGAGGGCAGCAAGAGCCACAGCCTCAGAGAAACGGTTATAACCCAGGTACTTGTTGATATAGCTGATGAAATGGGTATGACCCTGACCAATGAATCCGAATCCGCAACGCAGACCTGGAAGTCCGTAGAACTTAGACAGTGTACGTGAGATAATCAGGTTACGATACTTATTAACCAACGGAGCGATATAGTCGGTATCGCTGGTGATAAAGCTGGCATAAGCCTCATCAACGAGTACCATTGTATCATCAGGGATATTCTCCATGATACGACCTATCTCTTCGCTTGTCAGGCTGTTGCCAGTAGGATTGTTTGGCGATGCCAGAAGAAGCATACGGGGATGGATACGGTTGGTGTATTCGATTACCTCGTCAACATCGTATGCAAAGGTGTCATCCTTCTCATAGAGAGGGTACATCTCAAAAGTACCATAGCACTCGCTGGCAACCTTGTTGTAATACCACCATGAGAACTCTGGGATAAGGATCTTCTTATTGTCACCCTTCATCAGATAATAGTGGATGGCATTCTTCAGGATGTCCTCACCACCATATGCGAGAAGTACCTGTTCCTCAGGCACACCATAAATCTCACTGAGACGTACTGAAATAACACTTTTCTTACCCTGATCGTAAATTCGGGTATAGAAGCAGAGGGTCTTGGGATCAAAGTTCTTAATAGCGTCGACGACCTTCTGACTTGGTTCAAAATTAAACTCGTTTCTATCGAGGAAATTCATTTTCTGTTCCATATAATGTATAATTTGGGTGCAAAGGTACAAATAAATTAAGAATTAAGAATTAAGAATTAAGAATTATTTGTATCTTTGCACCATATTTTTTCAAAATATGAACAAAAAAGAGACATTCGGAGAGATAATACGCTTTGGTATCGTTGGAACCTTAGCAGCAGGTGTCCACTATGCCATATACTGGATTCTACAGCATTGGATAAATGTCAATGTGGCATATACCATCGGATATCTTCTCAGCTTTCTGATGAACTACTACCTCTCCGCACACTTCACTTTCAAGGAAAAAGCATCAGCGAAAAACGGAATAGGGTTTGGAGCGGCACATCTTACGAACTACCTGTTGCATATGGTGCTCTTCAACTTCTTCCTCTGGTTAGGACTTAGCAGGGAGTTGGCACCTATAGCTGTTCTTGTCATTGCCGTACCAACCAACTTCGTACTCGTAAGATTCGTATTCAAGCATTTTAAGAAGTCATGAACAGACCACTCACCATAGGCTATGACGCCAAACGTATCGTAAGAAACGGCACAGGACTGGGCAGTTACGGGAGGACACTTGTCAACGACCTCTCTGCCAACAACACCCTGAACCTCCGACTCTATGTTCCAGACAAGGGACGCGACGATCTGCGAGGCCAGATAGTGATAAGGGACAATGTAGAGTTTTGCTACCCCAAGTGCATCGGAATACCTTTTGAGAAGGCCTTCTGGCGGACAAAGGGAATGATAAAAGACCTGAAAAGGGATGGAGTTCAGATATTCCACGGACTCTCAGGAGAATTGCCTTTCGGCATCAGCAAGAGCGGTGTGAAGAGTATCGTAACCATCCACGACCTTATCTTCCTTCGTCATCCTGAATTCTACAACTGGATTGACACAAAGATATATGCCTGGAAGTTCTATCAGACCATCAAGGAGGCAGATCATATCATAGCTATCAGCGAATGTACCAAGCGCGATATCATCGAGTTTGGCGATATCGAAGACAGTGAGATATCTGTTGTATATCAGAGTTATTCGCCGAGTTTCAGGCGCCCTGTTTCTGACTCCGCGGACCCTTCACTGCCAAAAAGATATATCCTCAGCGTGGGTTCTATCGAGGCAAGGAAAAACGTCCTGTTGGCGGTTCGAGCTATGCACTATCTGCCTGAGGATTTGCATCTTGTGATTGTAGGACGCCACACAAAGTATACCGACAAGGTGTCTGAATATATAAGGACCCATCAGCTGGAGCACAGGGTGCATATACTTCATGGAGTCAGCAATGATCAGTTGCCGGTTATTTATGCAGGAGCAGAGAGTTTTGTATATCCTTCTGTATATGAAGGCTTTGGCATCCCCATCATAGAGGCAATAAGCAGTGGCCTGCCAGTAGTTGCATGTACTGGTTCCTGTCTTGAGGAGGCAGGAGGGCCCGACTCTCTCTATGTTGCTCCTAATGATGAGAAGGCGATGGCAAATGCCATCAAGATGACACTCAAAGGTGCCGAAGGTCGTCAGCAGCGGATAGAGCTCAGTCAGGAGTATATACGTCGCTTTGAGGGGCGTGATGTCGCCTCGCAGGTCGTGGATTTGTATAATAATCTCATTTAGAATTTCCAACGGAGCTGAAGGTCCAGGTCTGTCATCGAAGAGGCATTGACCTGTTGATAACCTGTGCCTATCACAGAACGGTCGAAGTAGTTGATAGTGCCTATTTTTGCGGTAAGCGCAAGGCGTTTTCCTATACCGGCACGGCACATCAGCCAATACCTGATGCCATTGCCATAGTACTGGCTGAAATTGTAGCTATAAAGCGGTCCCTGCTCGTAAAGATATATCCTACTGGCATAGTCATCTGTACGGAAATATCCTATTCCTGCATTAAGTCGCAACCATCTATATGAATAACCTAAAGTCTCACTAAGCATTAATCCCCGATGATGCTCTGTTGAGGTTATGATATTGAAATCTACTTGCGTACGACTGTCAATCTTTCCTTCATAATCAGCAGTAATTCGTCCGCGATGTTCCATTTGGTTTATAAGGTCATCCTCATTGTCTTTCTGGCGGATTCGGAAGCGATATCGTCCAGAGAATGTCCATTTCTTCATTGAATATGTCGCCTGGAAGAGATTATCCCATGAATGAGAGGGTTGCGACACCTGATATCGCAGATAAGGGAAATAGGCATAGTCAGTATAAGCAGATAGCTTCCATCTTGGTGAGGGTTGCCACGTTGCTCCAAGATATATGCCATTCTCATTCTGAACCTTACCACCATCACTAAAGCATCGCGAATAGAGGGAGGTATAACGGTAGGAGTAGAAACGGTGAAGTGCCATCAGGTTTAATTCGCCATTAAGTCTAAGGCTAAGGCTGTTGATTGTTGCCAATGCACCGTCTTTATTGATAGCCGTCTCGCCATTAAAAGAAAAACGAGGATGCACATAGCCATAGTCGGTGCTGAAGTTAAGGAAATCATAGCCCTGGGGATAGTACTTACGATAAGGGAAGTTGGTATTAGGCCGCAGTTCTCTATTCAGATGAGTCCCCACGATATTCAGCGCCGCATGAAGACCATGATCCTGATATCTTACACTTCCTCCAAAGGTAGTGTTCTTCAGGTTATTCTTCTTCCCTATCTCCGTTTCTGTACGATGATAGCCAGAGGTGATTATGGAAGACACAGTTCCGTCAGTCTTAAGAGTAGCGTCCTGATTACGGTAAGAGAAAAAGGCTGTAGCAGAAAGGCCCTTGGTGATTGTGACGGTAGTACCTATCCCATTAAGATAATCAGCAGCAGAACGAGAGGAATGAGCTCTGAGGGTGGTTGTAGAGCGTCCAAGATTCTGAAGTGACGATAGTTTTCCAAGAGCAAAGCTATTATTTATGATTAATCCCATGCCCATTGATGCACGATACTTACCAAAGACGAGGTTTTCTATCCTTCCGAGTCGCTTTAGTTGTAGGTAAACGGAATAGAAATCATATCCCATGCGGTTCTTATTGGCAAAAAACGGCTCTCCTGCATCCTGAGCACCCACAATGCCAGCCTTCAGACGATTACCATAGGTAAGCTGATATTTCAGCCAATGGCGATAGGGATATCCCAGATAACCAGCCTTATCGCCCTTACGTTCATAGAAAGGCACACGCACAGTAGTCATCAACTCGCTATGCCAGTAATCTTTTTCACTATCTTCAGCATTTTGCATATCTCCGCGAACAAACACAAAGCAACTAAGCAACCGCCTCCGATCATAATCCAGCGAACGGATCATAAGCAACTCCGCCAACGACTTCATCGAGCCATAACGATAGAGATACTCCACTATCTCCTCCACCTGTTGAACTGAGAGAAAAGGGAACTGTTCCAGATCTTCCCGTGTGGCATGATTCAAATCCAAAGGATGCTGAGACAGTTCACATAGCATCTCGTAACTATCCTCCCACTCGGCAGACTCCATATCCTCTGCACTCATCACCTCGTTGAGATACTTCTCCCAAATATAATCGCTCTGAGCATTCGCACAGAGAGATAACACCAATAATACAAATACAAATTGCGCTTTCATTGTGCATAAATTTAAGTTTCACGTTGCAAAGATAGTATTTTTTTCTAAAATAAATGAAAAAGGAGGTGTTTTTTTACCTCCTATTCGGAAAAACTACGTACTTTTGCATCCGAAATGACAAAGAAATGCCCATATACGCTGTGGATGATGAGAATGGTGATAACACTATTCACTATTCACTATTCACTATTCACTGCCTCTGCCCAAGACCAGCCATTGACCTCTGATCAGGTGCTGGCAGAGATGGACTCTCCTACCTTCGTACCTACAGTAAAGGTAGGCAAGGTACTCCACGAGGGCGACAGCATACAGTATATGGAGATGAACAATGTGTATGTCTACCCTCAGATAACCTTCAAGAACAAGAAGCAAGCCAAGAGTTATATGCGTCTTGTTAACAACGTAAAGAAAGTGCTTCCCATAGCCAAGGAAGCCAAGCAGTTACTTTACGAGACAACAGAGATCCTTGAGACCATACCCACCAAGGAAGAGAAAGATGCCCACATAAAAAAGGTGGAGAGTGAGATCTTCAAGACCTACAAGCCGAAAATGAAAAAGCTTACCTATTCTCAAGGTAAGCTCCTTATAAAACTCATCGACAGAGAGTGCCACTCTTCGTCATACGAGATGATCCAAGCCTTTATGGGACCTTTCCGTGCTGGATTCTGGCAGATCTTCGCCTGGTCATTCGGAGCCAGTCTGAAGAAAGGCTACGATCCTGAGGGTGTGGATCGTCTTACAGAAAGAGTAGTGCTGATGGTCGAGTCAGGACAAATCTGATTTATTTTTCTGAGAACAGCACTTGTATTACTGTCTGCCCCACAGCCTGAAGAGTTGTGCGGTCTATGTGTGCCATATCATCATTAACGGTATGCCACGTAGGACCGAAGCTGCTCTGCTCACAGTCGGGGTAATAGGGAATAACATCTACACACGGAATCTTGGCAACGGTGTTGACAGGGATATGGTCATCGGTAATGCCTACACCATCCTTCATCGGGAAGAAACTGCCATAGCCCACCACAGAAGCAGCCTTCCACACCTTGTCGACAACAGAGCCGGCATACTGCTTCGACATATACTCCTGATAGAAATGCGCTCCCTGGCCACCAACCATATCGAGAAGGATACCAAAACGGGCTGTATAGCCATCCTTATGGGGATTGGCTGACCAATACTGTGCGCCAAGAGCAAATGTATCACCGGGATCATTGACCGTCTCCCATTGAGGATAGCCGTAGTCTTCTGCATCGAAACAGATAAAGTCGACGCCTAATGCCAGTGTATCAGGATTCTGTTTAGAGCAGGCATCTATCTGACGGGCCACTTCGAGCATCACAGCAACACCAGAGGCACCATCGTTTGCCGCCATCACAGGCTTATGCCAATTTGCCTCATCAGGGTCGTTATCTGCCCAGGGGCGACTATCCCAGTGTGCACAGAGCAAGATACGCGATGCGAGCTCTGGCTTATAGCTTGCAATGATATTAGTGCTTTTAAGCATGGTACCATCATAGCCCTTGAGAAGAGTCTTCTGAGGGATGACACTCATACCATACTGTTGGAACTTACTGATTATCCACTGCTCACAATCATCATGAGCCTTACTATTCATCGTACGAGGTCCGAAGTTACACTGCTCTTCGCAAAAAGCATAGGCACTATCGGCACTAAACGCAGGTCCTACTGGTTGCTTAACAGCTTCTGTGGCTGCCTGTTTCTTCAGATTGCCACAAGAGAATAAGAGGGTGGAAAAAACCACAAATAATACCTTATTATATTTAATAGCCATAAATCTTTGTCTTTAACCTCTGACTTTCTGTACCTGACCCATAACGCGCAGGAAGTTTCCTCCCCATATCTTCTGGATGTCACGTTCACTATAGCGACGGGCCAACAGCTGACGGGTGAAATTGATAAGCTCAGAAGAGTCGGCAAGGCCTTTTACTCCTCCATCGCCATCGCAGTCTGCTCCCAAGCCAACATGGTCGATACCCATAATCTTTATTGCATGTTCAAGATGCTCGATGGCATCGATGATTGTTGCCTCACCCTCTTTCTTCAGGAATCCAGAATAGAGGGTCGTCTGAGCCACACCTCCCTTGGCAGCAAGGGCACGCATCTGATCGTCAGTGAGGTTACGAGGATGGTCACACAGAGCACGACTGCTACTATGACTGCATACGATAGGCATACTGCTTATCTCCAATGCATCATAGAAGCTCTTCTCTGCAGCATGGCTCATATCCACCATGATTCCCAGACGATTCATCTCACGAATCACCTGTTCACCAAAACGGCTCACACCTCCATGAGTGTTACATCCTCTTGCAGAATCACAGATATCATTGTCACCATTATGGCAGAGAGTGATATATACCACACCACGCTGAACAAAGTGCTGAAGGTTCTGCAGTTGTCCGTTGAGGGCTATACCGTTCTCGATACCAAGCATTATCGACTTACGTCCATTACGCTTATCCTCATACAGATCTCCAGGAGTACGGGCGATGCTGATATACTTACGATTTGCTTCTGTTATCTCCTCAATCTTGTCGAAGATAAGATCAGCATATTCCAAAGGTCCTGGCACATCGAAATCGACAAGCGAAGAGAATGTCTCACCAATCTTTGGCTGAGGCAGATAAGCCACCATTATCGTTGCATCCTGGCGACCCTCGTTCATCTTATGCAGATCCACAAGTATCTTAGAGTCGCGATGGTCGAAATGTATCCCTTGTGGGAAGAACATCGGGGTATCGCAATGAGTATCGAGTGTCAGTACCCGATCATGTAGCTCGTTTGCCCTACGGAAAGCCTTTGCCTCCTCCACGAGCCAACGGAACAGGGGCATTCCATCTTCCAAACATTCCGGATGCCACTGAACACCAATAATCGACTTATACTCGCTGCTCTCCATTGCCTCGATGATACCGTCGGATGATTTAGCGACTACACGGAACTTATCACCAGCATCCTTTACCGCCTGATGATGGAAGGAGTTGACATAAATCTTCTCCTCACCATACAGACTATGAAGAATAGAGTCTTCTGCAATCTTTATGCTGTGAGTCTGTTCTGCGCGATCTGCATCCTGCGAGTGCTTCACGTTGGCCTGAATGGAGATATCCTGAGCCACCTTACCACCAAGGGCGACGGCAAGAGCCTGAATACCCCGGCAGATGCCAAGAATAGGTATCTGACGATTATATGCCAGACGGGTAATCATTAGCTCTGGGAGATCTCGCTTCTGGTTGATACCTCTCAGACGTGGCGAGGGTTCATCGCCTCCAAAGAGAGGGTTGATATCGCCACCTCCACTAAGGATAAGTGCATCGATACGATCGAGAGTATTAACTAATGTATTTGCGTCCTCCACAGGGGGGATAATCATTGGCACACCTCCTGCTGCCACTACCGACTGGAAGTAGCCATGACTCAGCTTACATATGTTATCCTCATAATTTCCCGTTATTCCTATCACAGGCTGATACTCGGCCTCAGGAAAACGAGAATAGACATTGTCGAGATACGACTGCAAGTCAAATTTACCCATAAGAGTCTATTCTGCATCAGGCTTAACGGTAATCTCACGCTTGATGCTCTGCTCAAGTGAGATAAGAGTCTCTGTAGCAACCACACCCGGGATTCCCTGAAGTTGTCCGTTAAGCAGATCCATCAACTGCTCGTTATCACGGGCATATAGCTTTACAAGCATAGTGTAAGGCCCTGTGGTGAAATGACATTCAACAATCTCCGGGATGTGCTGAAGACGCTCCACGACATCTTTATACATAGAACCCTTCTCAAGGTTGATACCCACATAGGTACATGTAGAGTATCCCAGGCTCTTTGGATTAACATCGAATCCGCTACCAGTAATTACCTGAGCCTCGATGAGGTGTTGAACACGCTGGTGAATAGCAGCACGTGAGACATTACACTCTGCTGCTACATCCTTAAACGGGATACGGGCATTCTTAGACAGAATGCTCAGAATCTTCTTGTCAAGTTGATCAATCTTCTCCATTATTCAATATATCAGTTACAATTTGTCAGCAAAAGTAAGCAATTTAATTGAATAATGCAACTTTTCTTGAAGAAAAATACAAAAAAGTGCGCCACTTTCGTGACACACTTGCTTATTTCTTGGTTTTCTTTGCCTTTTTCGCTGGTTTTTTGTCAACCTCAGGCGTTTCAGGCTTAGGTCTGTCAATACCTACAAGTTCCACATCGAAGATAAGGGCACTGAATGGTTTGATATTACCAGCCTCCTTTTCTCCGTATGCGAGTTCGTAAGGAATATAGAGTTGCCATTTAGAACCTACAGGCATCATTGTCAGCGCCTCAGTCCATCCCTTGATGACCTGATTAGGACGGAACTCAGAAGGTTTGTCGCCATGTTTGGCTGATGCGTCAAAGACTGTCCCATCAACAAGACGACCCTCATAGTTTACAAACACCTTCTCTGAAACCTGAGGAACATCGCCCTCACCCTTTACAAGAACCTTATACTGAAGTCCGCTGGGCAGAGTAACAACCCCCTCTTTCTTTGCATTCTCAGCAAGGAATTTCTTTCCTGCATCGCGATTAGCACCCCAGAGTTTCTCTACCTTTGCATCCTTGTTAGTCTGCTGAAGTGTTTTGAACAGTTCCTCGGCAACAGCCTGCTTAAAGAGAGAAGTATCGTTGAGCAGAGCATCTGAGAACCCACGGAATACAAGAGCATCAACAATTGAATCAGGAGTATCAGTAAACTCTCTCTTCATGCCAGGCAACATACGATCACGCACCTGAGTAGCTATCTCAAGACCTGCTACATATGCCTTCATCTTTGGATCTGTACCAGCATTAACAACCTCTTTGAAACCCTTGATGAATTCAGCCATATAGGCAGTATCCACTCCCTGTTGCTGAACAAGGTAAGGAATAAGGCCATTGGTAACGCTCATACCAGCAACATAACTAAGAGTATCGCTGCTGTTATTCAACTGAACAGGCACAACTACTGGAGCCTCCTGTTTCTTAGTCTTTTTCTTTGATGCAGCATCGGCTGTATACAAAGAGGCACTCGCTACGAGAGCGAGTGCCAATATCATAACTTTCCTCATTACTTCTTAGGATTAACCTCGATGAGCTCAATCTTGAACTTCAGCATAGAGAAAGGCTTAATCATACCCTGCTCACGCTCGCCATAAGCCAGCTCCTGTGGGATGTAAACTTCCCATACAGAACCTGCAGGCATGTGAACCATTGCGTCTGT
>JAEEGL011361079.1_pt1 | contig 23714 bp, 24 predicted proteins | sample 9134231 | NCBI WGS metagenome assembly JAEEGL01 (sample SAMN16246548, study PRJNA631951) | gut metagenome | biome: gut microbiome; feature: rumen; material: fiber-attached | host: Bos | place: Iran: Karaj | collected 2018-10 | reverse complement strand
TGGGAATACAAAAGAATGGTGCGATAAATGATTTTTTTGAAAACATAAAAGAATTTGTTCCTAACAATTCAATTTATTCTTTATCAGATGATTATAGGGATAAGTATATTAATTTTGAAAAAAAGTCAAAAGCAAGTAATACATATGGTGCAGAAACTTATTTTGGACAGGATTTCTTGTATAAAAGTAAATCAGGAAAAATTTTTGTTTTTAATGCTCCTTATCCCTGGTCAAGTAAGGCAGCAATCCAAAATTTTAGGATTGAAAAATCAAATATAAATAATTATAAAAATATAGATATTTATACAGATATATTAAATGATTTTGAATGTGAATTGTATGAAAATTCTTTAATTCCAACTGTTTTAGCACATAAATATACAGCAATCAGTTTGGCACCAGGAAGCAAAGTATTAGATTTACTTACAAAAAGTAATATTTTGTAAAAAGCCTTGAAAAATGTCTGTAATCGTAAAACGGACAGACATTTTTCAGAATACCCATGCGTTTTTATTAGAGAGGATTCTCAAGTTTTTTAGTGATGTATTTTCATAGTTGACAATGGGGAATAAATATTGCATAATGCAATTATATATCCCAAAAACAGGCAGCCGGGAGGATTTATGCAAAAAAAATTTTTTCAAGGTTCAATCTCTGAATTACTATCGCAAGTTACACAATTTTATTCTATTGCAGATATTGCGACTGAATTTCAAGTAAACCAAAGTACAATTCATCGATGGATTAATGGTAGTGTTGAGCCAAAGAGTTTTATAGCCGACAGGCTTGTAAATATGCTTTCTCGCAAAATTTCCGCACAAGATAATGATGAAAAACAGGGTGATTTTACATTCATTGATTTGTTTGCAGGAATCGGAGGAATCCGTAAAGGTTTCGAGCAGGCTGGTGGGAAATGTCTTTATACTTCTGAATGGGACGAATACGCTCAAAAAACATACAGCAATAACTATCCTTCAAAGCATCAAATCAACGGTGATATAACAAAAGTAAATGCTGCAGATATTCCCGATCATGATATTCTTCTTGCAGGTTTCCCGTGTCAGCCTTTTTCTATTGCAGGGGTTTCAAAAAAGAAATCATTGGGTAGGCCAACTGGTTTTGAAGATAAGACACAGGGAACGTTGTTTTTTGATGTTGCAAGAATTATAAAAGAAAAGCGACCTAAAGTTTTTGTTTTGGAAAATGTTAAAAATTTAAAATCTCATGATAAAGGTCATACTTTCGAAGTAATATGGGAAACCCTTACAAAAGATCTCGGCTATACTTGTGATTATAAAATAATCGACGGTCAATGCTGGGTCCCTCAACATAGAGAAAGAATTGTAATAGTTGGTTTTCGGGATAAAATAAAATTCTCATTAGATGATATGGTGCTTCCTCCAAAGGGAGAAATAAAACTGTCAACCATTCTTCATAAAACAGATGGAACAGAACCTAAATTAATTCAAGACGGAGATAAATATTTTGATTTTGAAAATAATAAAGTATTAGATAAATATACTCTAACTGACAATCTATGGGCTTATTTGCAGGCTTATGCGCAAAAACATCGTTCGATGGGAAATGGCTTCGGATATGGTCTGGTGAAGCCCGATGATATAGCAAGAACTCTTTCTGCCAGATACTACAAAGATGGTTCCGAAATCTTAGTTTATCAAGGGAAAAATAAAAATCCTCGTAGGTTAACTCCTCGAGAATGTGCAAGAATAATGGGTTACCCTGATGATTATATAATTCCTGTATCAGATACAAGAGCATATAAACAGTTTGGGAATTCTGTTGTAGTTCCTTTGTTCCATGCAGTTGCAGAATTTATTAAACCTATGCTGATGCAAATTATCAAAAATGAGAATAAAAAAACAGAACGCATATATGCGGAAAGAAGAATTGCATTTTGAGGTTTAATTATGGAAAATATCATATCAAAAGTTATTGCAGATACAGCAAATAGTGAAAAGATATTTTGCAAGTTTCTTTCTGCAAACGATACAGGAGAAACAGGCGGGCATCAAAGTGGAATTTATATACCTAAAAATTCTGTTCCACTTATATTTGATACTCCCGGTATAAAAGGACAAAACAAAAAAGAATTCAACAAAATAAAATGGCAGGATGATTTTGAGACAGATGCTCATTTTAATTATTACGGACAAGGAACTCGAAATGAATATCGGATTACAGGTTTTGGCAGAAATTTTCCCTTTTTAAAACCTAATTATACAGGTTCCTTGGTTGTAATTCTAAAACAAAAAGACTCATCATATAAAGGCTATGTCCTTGAAACTGAAGAAGAAATTGAAGATTTTCTTGATTATTTTGGAATTGCTCCAACTGAAACAAACTGCTTGCTTAATACAAATTTAACATCATTCGATGAAAAAGAAAAACAGGCTATTCAGGAGTTTATAAACACTTTAACAACAGACTTTCCTTCTTCAGAACAGATGTCACTTGCCGCACAAAGAATTCAAAATTTAGTTTTTGACCATGCGGAAAATATTCAGTTAAAACCTGATGATAAATTACTTGATTGGACTGAACTAGAATATCGTCTTTTTAGAACTATCGAACATGAAAGATACGGAGTCCTTATAAAAAATGGCTTTTCTGATGTAGACAAGTTCATAGAGCTTGCAAATCAAGTTTTGAACAGAAGAAAAAGTCGTGCAGGAAAAAGCCTGGAGCACCACCTAAGTTCATTGTTTACAGGAAATAATATAACTTTTACACCACAAGCAATAACAGAAGGTAATAAAAGGCCTGATTTTCTTTTCCCATCAGTCGAATCTTATCATGATGCTTCTTTCCCTGTTGATAAGCTTGCTTCACTTGCTGCAAAGACAACATGTAAAGACCGTTGGCGTCAAGTGTTAAATGAAGCTGACAGATTACGCTCGAAGGATAAATTTTTATGTACACTTCAACAAGGAATTTCTCCTGCTCAATTAGAAGAAATGAAAAGTGAAAAAGTAGTTTTGGTGGTTCCAGAAAAATATATAAAAACATATCCTGAAATATATCAAGATGATATTTGGACTTTAAAGAAATTCATAGAGTATATAAAAGAAATTGAGAAATAAGGATTATTGAAAGATATAAAACAAGCTTCTGGGAAAAGAATTTAAGGATTAAATCATCTGAGTCATCCACTAAATTCGGACAACTGAAGTTAATGTTGACTAGGAAAATGAACTGTCCGCTAAAATCGGACACTTGAAATTTGTGATGCCAAATTAACTGAACAGGTGACAAATTGTCACGTGTTGGAAGTGTTCTCCAAATAAACTAAAGCTATGTAGAATAAAAGAAATATAACTGTTAGTATGAATTACTAATAGTTTTTTTTTGAGAATTTAGTCTCAAAACGCTAATTCACTACTGGAAAACTTTGATAGAAGTGGGTAGAATTATTTAGTTTTCATTCACAGTAATTCAGGGAATGAAAAGATTGAATAATGGACATAATATAGTTCGATTAAGGAGGCAAGGAAATGGATTCAGTTGAAAAATGGAACAAATTATGTGATTATTTTGAGAGATATAAATATGATGCTGAAGAAAAAATTCAGAAAGTATGGGAAACACTATTTTCTGAACTTTTTGGATATAGTTTTTTAGATGATGAGATCGAATCTCACAGAAAGATTCAATTAGGATCAACGGAAAGATTGATACCTGATATTATCATAAAAAATAATGAAACAGATTTGTTTATGGTAGAATTAAAGAGAGAAGATTTATCTGTAGATGAATCTAGGAAAAAACAATTATATAGCTATTTAAAACAAGAACACAATGATTTGGGTATTCTTGTATGTAATCAGATTTGTTTAGTAAAATATGATTATTCTGTTCCAGATGAAGAACAACTTTGTTGCTACATAGATTTTAAAAAGAACAATCCTTTAGGGATCAAATTTATAGAAGTTTTTGAAAAAAGAAATTTTAATAAAGAAAATGCAATGAAATTTATAATTGAGTCCAATAAAGCAACATTGGAAGCTGAAAAATTAAAACAGCAACTAACAACTGATCTATTAAAAAAACTTATAATTGATTATTTTTCTAAAGAAGTGAATGAGGAATTAATAAAATTAATTTTGGAAGATTATACCATAAATATTTCTCGTAAGGAGAAGAAAATATTGTCTCCGACTACAATAGAACACAAACAGTATACTCCAATCCCTAAAATTTCATATTCTGTTGGAGAGGTTAGAACAGATAGAGATAAATTACTTCGTGATATTCGATCTGTTGGAATGGAAACATTTGTAAAATATTTTGAGTATTATAATAATCCACAATATGAAACAGCTGATATAAAGGCGTTGTTCAGAAAATATGAAAATTTTAATGAAAATAGTATGGCATCGAAGGCGTCTACTGGAAAGGGAATAATAAGAAGAGGTTTTGCCAAAGAAGCTTTAGAAATAATAATAAATGCCAGAAATATAGATAATTCTTTAAGAACAAAAGCTGAGGAATACTATAATCAAATATAAATACATAATAAGAGTTCAGAGCCAGCAAAAGCAAAGAATAACTTCGGTGTAATTCATTGTTATGTAGGAATCCAGATTGTACGTTGTAGGTACGGATAAGAAGTTTGCCGTCGAGTTTCGCGACGCTGAAGAAGGAGGAAAAGAAATGACATTAACAGAAGCACTGAACGAACAGATGAAAGATGAAGCCTTCAAAAAAGAATATGAGGCTCTTGCTCCAGAATATGAAATCATTTCCTCTTTGATTGATGCCAGAAAGGCTCGCAACGTAACTCAAAAGCTACTTGCTAAAACAACAGGCATAGCACATTCCAACAACTAACTCAACCCCAAGGAGCACGACCATGACACAGACATATTCAACCTATGCAATAACGCTGTACTTTGACGCAGATGCCGCAGGACAGATTCGCCTGCTTACCGAAAGGCTTGCGGGGGTTACTCAAAATGACTATATGGTCCGCAATTCCGTTCCGCCCCACCTTACCCTGGGAATGTTTCATGCGGAGGATGCGGATGAGGGAAAGGTCAAGGAGCTGTTCACGGAGTTTGCCGGGGGTGTGGCAAAGGATGTCATGGCGGTCGGCGCTCTGAATGTGGAGTTTTCGGGGGTGGAAAGCTTTCTGGACAAGGTGCTTTTCATCAAGCCGGAAAAAAACGAAAGGCTCTCAAGGCTCAACAGTACTTTGCACGAGCTGTTCCTTGCTCATTTTGAACCTGCCGACAACAGGAACTATCTTCCGGAAAACTGGTACCCGCATATCGCCCTTGCCGTAAAGCTGGATCATGGTCAGTTTGAAAAAGGCATGGACTTCTTGAAAACTACGCAAGTGATTTCTTCATGCAGATGCGTCCAGATTGGCCTTGCGCGTTGTGATCCCTATACTCAGCTTGTGGACGTGGCTTTATAATATGGCTTTTTGAAAAAAAGGAAAAGGAAAATGAATGAAACTGTTTTGAAAATAATTCTGATATATCTTGTGGTCGTGAACCTGGTGGGGTTTGTCATGATGGGGGTCGACAAGAACAGGGCTCGGAAGCAGGCGTGGAGGATTTCGGAAAAGGCGCTGTTCCTTGTGAGCCTGATTGGTGGCAGCCTTGGGACATGGGCGGGAATGTATGCGTTCCGTCACAAGACCAAGCACTGGTACTTTGTTGTGTGCATGCCGCTGATTTTCTTCGCCCACATTGCCCTTGCCGTCTACCTCATGTGGAAGTTCGGGGTGTTCCGGTTTAAATGAAAGTATTGTCATGCTGAACTTGATGGCCTTCGGCGGCTTCGCACAGCATCTTTCCGTGTAATGTTGGGATTCAGGATCAAGTCCGGAATGACAGGATTTTTTCCATAAAGATGTCGGCCTTCTCGTTGTCGTTGTAGCGTTCGGTTCTGGTAAAGCCTGACTTTTCGTAGAGTTTGAGTGCGTGGGTGTATTGCGCCATTGAATCAAGTACCACGCGGACGTATGATTTTTCCCTTGCAAAAGAGAGTGCGGTGTCCATGAGTTTCTGCCCGAGCCCCAGTCCCCTGAATTCTCTGTCCAGATAGAGTGCCTTGAGTTCCGCCGTGTTCTGGTCGATTTTCTTTATTGCAGCTGTACCGATTATCCTTGAGTTGCAGAGCATGCACCAGAATGAATCGAATGTGCCTTCTATGTCCCTGTAGAATGAATGCCTTCCGTCGGGCTCAAAGCTTTTTCCCAGTTCCCGAAAGCATCGCTCGGTAAAGTCAAAAAGGTCTTCCCTGTATTCTTCCTTGTATGTCACGGTCTTTAAGTCGATTAGCTTTAGTTTGCAGCATGAATCCTCGTCGTTCATGATTTGGGTAACGGTGTCAAAGAAATCTTCTCCCAAATCGTTCCTGCTTTTTTCCGCATTGTTCCAGAATGCCTCAAGCCTTTCTCCGTATTCGTGGAATCCAAATCCTCCGCGTAAAAGGTCTGCTAGGGCATCAAGGTTGCGGCCCGTCTTCCATTCAAGATTCCTTGTAAGGAGCCTTTCCATTTCCGTGTAGAATTCTTCCTTGGTGCTGAATGTGTTTCCGTCGATTAAAATGCGTTTCATAGTGGTTCTTCCATGGACATTTTATTATTCCACCGTAAAAGATTCAAGACAAAAAAAACTGCCACACCGAATAAATCAGCATGGCAGTTTCGTCGGATTAATGATTAAATCGCAAGATTAAATCATCATATTAAATCAGCCGACCGTTACCGTAAGGAATACTTCCTTGCAGCCCTTTGCGGGTGAAACCAGTGTGCCGTCAACTGTGGCGTTGCCCTTGTTCAGCGTGATCTTTATGTCTCCACTGTTCTTGTTGTTAACCACGTTGATGAAGAATGTGACTCCGCGGAATTTGCGTGTCAGCTCTGCGTTCTTTACGTGCTGCGGCAGGCGCGGTTCAATGCGGAGGCCCTTGTATTCAGGCTGAAGTCCGCAGATGTACTGGCTCAGTGCAACAAAGTTCCATGCGGCGGTTCCCGTAAGCCAGCTGTTCTTTGCCTCACCGTGGCGTGATGCTGCCTTTCCTGCAATCATCTGTGCGTATACGTAAGGTTCCGTGCGGTGGATTTCGCTGATGTCCTCAAGGAATGCAGGTGCAATCTTTGTGTAGTGTGTCCATGCATCCTGCGGGCGTCCGGTCTTTACTTCACCGATGATTACCCACGGGTTGTTGTGGCAGAAGATTCCTCCGTTTTCCTTGTATCCCGGCGGATATGATGAGACTTCACCAAGCTCGATGTGGTAGTCCTGATAGGGCGGGTCAACTATTACGATACCGTACTTTGTGTCAAGGTATTTCTTTACGCTGTCCAATGCCTTTGCCGGATATCCCTTGTCGGCTCCAACCTGTGCCATTGAACCGAATCCCTGTGTCTCGATAAAGATCTTTCCGTCCTTGCATTCCTTTGAGCCGATCTTGTTTCCAAAGTCGTCGTATGCGCGGAGGTACCATGCTCCGTCCCAACCGGTCTTGCAGATCTGCTCTTCCATCTTCTTGCATGCGGCCTCGGCCTTCTTTGCTTCGGCTTCGTCACCCTGCAGGCGGCACATTGCCACGTAGTCCGGTGTTACGTAAACAAACATCTGTGCGATCATAACGGACTCGGCGTTCTTTCCTTCCTTGTTGGTACATGTCTGGAATGAATCGTTGGGGTCCTTTGAGAAGCAGTTCAGGTTAAGGCAGTCGTTCCAGTCGGCACGTCCGATGAGTGGAAGTCCGTGCGGTCCCATGTGGTTGATGATGTAGTTGTAGCTTCTCTTGAGGTGTTCGTACATTGTGGCCTTGTTTGTTGCACTGTTGTCAAACGGAACCATCTCGTTCAGGAAGTCTGCGTCACCTGTCTCACGGATGTAACCTCCAACGCCAAGAACAAGCCAGAGCGGGTCGTCGTTGAAGTTTGATCCGATGTCTGCGTTTCCACGTTTTGTAAGTGGCTGGAACTGGTGGTATGCGGAACCGTCCTCAAACTGTGTGGCTGCAACGTCGTAGAGCCTTTCGCGGATGCGTTTCTGTGGAAGCTGGTGAACTGCTCCAAGCATGTCCTGGGAAGTATCGCGGAATCCCATTCCACGTCCGATGCCGCTTTCAAAATATGATGCTGAGCGTGCAAAGTTGTATGTAACGACGCACTGGTACTGGTTCCACATTGCCATGCGGTCAAGCTTCTGGTCGTTGGTCTTGAGCGTAAAGTGGCTCATGATCTCGTCCCAGAAAAGTTTGAGCTCGTCGAATGCAGCGTTTACCTTTGCCGGTGTGTCGAATTTTTCCTGAATCGCGTATGCCTTTTCCTTGTTGATTACGCCGGAAGCGGTGTTGGTCCTCTTGAGCTTTTTGTCAACAGGTCCCTTGGCCCATTTCTTGTTCTCGTCGTTTTCAACATAACCCAGAACGAAAACGTAAGTCTTGCTCTTTCCCGGTTTGAGCGTGCATGTGAGCCTGTGGCTTGCAATCGGAGACCATCCGTCTGCCACAGAGTTTCCGCTCTTTCCTGAGAGAACCACCTGAGCCTCGTCAAGTGAGTTGTGCAGTCCAAGGAATGTTTCCCTGTCCGTGTCAAATCCCTTGATTGCTGAGTTTACGGAATAGAATGTGTAGTGGTTGCGCCTTTCGCGGTATTCTGTCTTGTGGTAGATTGTGCTGCCTTCAATTTCAACTTCGCCTGTAGAGAAGTTCCTCTGGAAGTTGGTGCAGTCATCCTGTGCGTTGTAAAGACACCATTCAACAAAGCTGACTACGGAAACCTCTTTGTCCTCGTTGGAGTTGTTTGTGAGGGTAAGCATCTGGACTTCGCAGTTTTCACCGTTGGGAACCATGTAGAGAACGTCTGCCGCAAGCTTCTTTTTTGAAGAAGAAATCTTTGTGTAGCCAAAACCGTGACGGCACTCGTACTTGTCGAGCTTGGTCTTCATCGGCTTGAATCCAGGGTTCCAGATGTTCTTGCCGTCCTGAATGAAGAAATAACGGCCGTTGGAATCCAGCGGAATGTCATTGTAGCGGTAACGTGTAAGGCGCCTTAATCTTGCGTCCGTGTAGAAAGCGTAGCCGCCGGCAGTGTTTGAAATGAGAGAGAAGAATTTCTCGTTTCCCAGGTAGTTGATCCACGGATAAGGTGTGAGGGGGTTGTTGATAACATACTCACGGTTCTTATCATCAAAAAATCCGAACTTCATATATCCTCCATAGTGCATTGTTCGTCTCTTGGCAATAATGAGATATTCTACCATAGAAGGATTAAGGTGTAAAGATAATTTATAGAAGAAAAAATAGAAGAAAAAATAGAAGAAAAAAAAACACGGACTCGAGCTTGAATCCGTGTGTCGGTTTATTCCCTGGTGTCGGGGAAGTCAATGATTTATCGGTTAGTTTCCAAGCAAAGCCGGAATAATCATTATGCCGCCCTTTCTGTCCGGTACTGTAAGACCGAGGATGTCGATCTCTGGCTTGTTGGTCATGCCTGTTTCCCTGTCCAGAAGGTTTCCTACGTTGATGATTACTATGCGGCTGTCGTCATATTTTTCTGACTGTGGGTTTGTGCCCAGGCCTGTAAGCGGGTCTGTGTTGCTCATCTGGCCTTCAAAAATTGCAATCTCACGCTTGCCGTTGATGTCCTTTGTCGGAGTTGTGGCTGTGGATGTGCCGCCTGCTGGAACGAATCCGCTTGGCTGATCTGTCGTGTCAATTTCTGCATGATCCTTTCCGGGACCTCTGGCTCCAAGGCCTTCTTCTGTCTTGATGCGTCCGCCTGCAGTGCATTCGATTATGGTACCGCGGACAGAAGCCGTTGCAACCGGAGAGCTGACCTTAAAGTCAACCTTCTTTGCTGAATTCTTCTTTACCTCAGCCTTGACCTTGCCGGTATCCAAATAAAGGTTTGTTTCATCCTTTACATCGTTTGAGGCAAGCTTTTCTACCGTGATTCTTGTAAGTGGACCCAGATCAACGGTTGTGTTGTCTATGGAAATCTTTGCAGAAGACTTGAATCCAGTGGAGATGACAGCGCCCTTTGTAAGCCTGTCACCTGCCTTTACAGTCTTCCATGAAGAACCATTGGTCTGAACTTCTACTTTTCCCGTAACGGAAACAACCTTTGCTTCCAGAGCATATGCTGAAACAATTGAAAATGCCGTAACAAAAAGCATTGCAATAAGTTTGTTCAGTTTTTTCATTTATAACCTCCTAAGAGTAAATGTTGTTCAATCTATCAGAATGCCAGGCTGGCATTGATTGAGAATGAAGTATTGTTGTTTGTGTCCTTCTTTACGTCAAAGAACTGTTTTGCAACAAATGCAAGCTGCAGGTCCGTAAAGATCTGGTACTTTACGCTTGCATCCCACTGTACGCCCCTGAATCCGAAATCTTTTCCGGAATCAAACACGACGTCAGTGCCCACAGATGTGTAAAGGCTGTCAATCGGTTTAATTGAACCCCTAAGGCCGAACTTGAGCATGTTGGTGTATTCAGGCTGGTTGCGTGCATATGTAGCTACGTTGCTGCTGAAAGCCTTGAATGCCTTGATTCCGCCAGTCTCTCCGGATGCATAGATTGCGTTCAGTGAGATTGAGGCAGACTTGAAGTCCGGGTAGTATGTGATTGTTCCGATTGTAAGGTTTGATACACCGTTGTTGAATGCCAGTGTGGTTGTCAATGTATAGAAAAGATTCTTTACGATAGGACCATTCATGAAGACGGTGGCATATCCGCGGTTGTAGCCGGAGTTGCTTCCCCTAAGGCCGCCTGTTCCAAACATGCCGTAAACTTCGGCACCGATTGTCTGGTTGGCAAAAAGATACGGGGCAGAGATTGTTGCTCCTGTAACGATGTACGGTGAGTTAAAGCAGTATACCTTCTTGTAATCAGGTACAAAGGTTGAAGTCGGGCCGTTGTTCATGGTTCCGAACAATGCGTTTGTAAAGCCTGTGTAAGCCACATAGACGCTTGCCTTGAATGTGTCTGAGGTAAATACACCCTGTGCGCCGTCTGCTGTCTGTGAAAGTACAAGGCCTGTAACATCTGTCAGGTAAAAGCGTCCAAGATTCAGCTGAAGGAGGTTGTCCCTGATGTTGAATACTCCGCCAAGCTTAAAGAGTCCGATGTCTACCATAAAGTCAGATGTGTATTTTGATGTGTTGGAGAAGTCCGGCAGGTTGTACCTGTAGAACAGTGTTCCTTCTGTTGCAAGGTAAAGGCTGCCCTGCTGGTTGAAAGGAATCTTGAGCCATGCGGTAAGTCCGTCCTGCTGTGAAATGCCCCAGTTTTCAAAATTGCTTGTGCTGAGTTTTGTGTAGTTATCCAGAGAACCGCCAAAATCAACTGCAAATACCGTGGCAGAAAGGCCAAGACAGGCCAGAACGGTGGTTATTTTCTTTATAAGTTTCATTGTTCCCCTCCTTCTGAGCCAAACTGTTCTATGCAAAGGGTTATGATGTTAAGCGCATTTCTTCCGGTGATGGTTTGGGCAGGATCCGCGGTTGATGGAATTATTCCAAGGGCCTGAAGCTGCTTAAAGGCATATCGGGGGCTTTTTGTGATTTTGTAGAACAGGCTTTCGTTGATGTTCCATGTCTTGCTGCATGCATAGGCGAATGCGGCATAGTCAATCGGATCGCTGGAAGCCGGGGAACCTTTGATGAGTCCTTTTTCGATGGCTATATTAAGGGCCTCGTCATAGGATGCACTTTCTTTAACTAGATTCAGCTCTGAATCGGCCAGGTATGCAATCTCTCCATATGTAACTTGTTTTTCACCCAGGATTTCTGTTACCCTGTTGGCTGACTGCGCACTTGCAATTCCAGCAATGAAAAACATGGATACAAGTAAAAGAACACTTCTTTTCATAGAATCCTCTTTCTTAAAAATTTTAGGAAATACCTATTAAATAATTATAACATATGTTATAATGTTTGTCATGGACAGAAAGAAAAAAAAAGGATTTTTTACTAGGTTTACATCTATTTGGCTTTTAATACTTATAACAGTATTTTGTATAGTTTTGGCTGCCACAAATATTCAGCAGAAATTCGACTACCGCTTTTATGACATGATGCTGGGATTATCCAGGGCACCGGATACCGTCCAGGACATAATGCTGGTGGACATCGGTGATACGGCATTGAATGAATACGGTACCTGGCCATGGTCAAGGGACATAATCGCCGACGTACTCCTCAGGCTTAAGGAAGCGGGTGCAAAGACCGCCGTTTTCGATATTGAGTATCTGACTCCATCTTCCCTGGGTGTGGATGAGGACATCAATTCTGTGACGGAGAATGCCTTTTCCGACGGAGAATCTGCCATTTCATCCGCAGTATCCGATTTTGCCCATGCCGTCAGGTCCGGAGAAGTTCCTGCCAGTCAGGCTGTGACAGCTTCTGATGCACTCATCACCAACACAGTTGACCCGGTTTTGTACTCCATGTTCCAGGAAATCAGCAATGGCCTTAACCGCGATTACGACGACTACTTTGCCCGCACGGTTCAATTTTTCGGAAATACATCGCTTACAATAAACATGCGTGACATCAAGGTGGATGTGAGCGAGGAAGATGAGGAATATGCCGACAGCCGTTTCCTTTTTGCCAATGTGTCGGATCCCAAGAACCTTGTGGATGCTGGAAACGAGTATTCATTAAAGGAAGAAAAATCTACGGAAGGACGTGACTTTGTTCCGGCATACAACAAGATAATCTCCAGGGCAGCAGGTGCGGGATTCACAAACGTTATCGTAGACCGAGACGGTACAAGGCGCCGTGTTGAACTTTTGAACTCACATGGAAACGGACACTATACAGGACAGCTTGCATTTGCACCTCTTGTCCGCATGATGGACGTTCAGTCGATGGAAAGAAAATCCCGCTCACTTATCCTGAGGGGTGCACTTCTTCCGGGGCAGGAGGAGAGGCAGGACATCACCATTCCGCTTGACCCTCACGGACGCATGCTCATCAACTGGCTTCCGGCCCGCTATGAGGAAAGCTTCAAGCATCTTGGCGTAGAGAACATCAAATATCTTGACGATGAGGAAGATGTCATCTACGCGGCACTTCTTTCACTTGCTCAGGCTGATACCTCAACCCTTTCGGAGGATGCGGCGGAGTTCCTGGGAAATGCGGAATACCTTGTCCAAAGCTATCAGGACATCCTTGAGATGAAGGAATATCTTTTGGGCCTGTGTGAGGGCTATGATGTCAACGGCAATGCCATAGGCGGTGGAATCAGCGACAGTGACTACAGCGATTACTTCAGCATGAGGGATGAGTATTTTGAGAGTGTGGAGTCCTTTGCAGTTTCCCTAAGCGACATGAACATCATGGATGTCGGACTTCATGATACAATAGAAGAACTTTTGGACAACGCCACGACATACAGGGAAAATGACAGCCTCTTAAAGCAGTATGCCGGAAACTCATTTGCAATCATCGGTAACTCTGCGACGGCCAGTACGGATTTGGGTGTCACACCGTTCTGGAGGCGTTATGCAAACCTGGGTACACACGCCAACGTAGCCAACACGATACTTCAAAAGGCTTTCATCCGCTATGTCGACGTATGGTGGGGAATCGCATTCACCTTTGTGTTCTGTCTCATAATGATAATCCTGACCGAAAAGAAAACTCCAGGCAGGAAATCTGTCTGGGGCCTTTTGTATCTTCTTGTGCCGGTTGGAACTTTGGTAATTCTTATGGTTGTGTTCCATATTTATGTTCCGATTGCGGCCACCCTGCTCTTGTCCTTTATAACTTATATAGTAGAACTTGCAAACAGTTTCATTACGTCTGAACGTGAAAAAAATACATTGCGCCGTGGATTTGCCTCTTATGTTTCACCGGAAGTCGTAAGCGAAATCGTAAAGAACCCGCAGCTCCTTGGACTCGGTGGTGTTAACAAGAGGATTACCGCCCTGTTCAGCGACGTAAGGACATTCAGTGGATTTACAGAATGCATCAACCGCGAGGAAGGTGAAGGTCATGGTGCCGTCCGTCTTGTTGAAATCCTTAACGGTTATCTTGGGGCTCTTTCCGACGCAATCATGGCACAAAAGGGAACAATCGACAAATACGTTGGTGACGAAATCGTTTCATTCTTTGGCGCACCTATCGACAATCCGAATAATGCCTTCGACTCATGTATCGCAGCCATCCGCATGAAGCAGGTGGAAGATGAATTCAACCGCGAGCATGAAAAGGAACTTCCGATTCATCCTGTAACCCAAACGCCGTATCTTCTTAAATCGAGGGTCGGACTTAATACCGGAGACATGGTTGTAGGAAACATGGGAACCGAACAGAAGCTCAACTACACGGTCATGGGCAACAACGTAAACCTTGCATCCCGACTTGAAGGAACCAACAAGGCATACGACTCATGGATCATCGCATCAGAAAGCACATGGAACGAGGCAAACTCCGGCGAAAACGAGGGAAAGCTTGTTGCCAAAATGCTTGACTGCGTAAAGGTCATCAACGTGGAAAAGCCAGTCCAGATCTACAGCATCCAGGGACTAAAGGGTGAAATCTCTTCTGCTCAAGTTGAAGGAACCGCCCTCTTTAACAAGGGAATGGAATGGTACCTCAAGGGCCGCGAGACACCCAACGGAGAAAAAGACCTTGAAGACTTTATCAAAGCCAAGCACTATTTTGAAGAGGCATGGAACTGCTATCACACTGAAGAAGTTCAGGACAAGAGCTATATCACCACAGAAAAGAAGATGATAGCACGTTGCGATGCATTCCTTAAGGACGGCCTGCCCAAAGACGCCAACGGCATAGTCCTCCCATGGGACGGCGTATACACGATGAAGTCAAAGTAAGTTGAAAGTGGAAAGTTGAGAGTGGAGAACTGAAAGGTGAGAGTTGAAAACGAATTGTAATTGGAGTAAAATGGAAGCATGAACATTGCATTATTTTCCGACAGCTATTTTCCTACCAAAAGCGGCATCGTTACTGTTGTCGTTCAACTCAGGCATATTCTTGAAGAACTTGGACATCATGTTGTAATCGTGACTGTGTCCAATACTGACCCCACTTATACGGAAGAGCCGGATCCTCTTGTGCTCCGGGTAAAGTCGTTCAGGTCTCCGGTGGGCGACAATCAGAATTTCGGACTGCCAAAGACAAAGGAAGTCGTAGCATTTTTGCGTGAACATAAAGTTGAACTGATTCATTCACATACGGAATTCTCCATGGGTAAAAGTGCAATCAAGTGCGGAAAGAAAATGGGCATCCCGGTCATTGCTTCAACCCATACCATGTGGGAGGATTACTATAAGTACTACCTCAAATGTGCGGCCATCATTCCAAAGTGGGCAATCCGCAAGGCAGTCAAGGCGGCATACAAGAAATTTTACGCATTCATAAACGTGTCACAAAAGGCACATGATTATTTTGTCGCTCCATTCATGCTTCCGAAAATTCCTTCCACGGTAATTCCAAATGCAACCGACACAAAAAAATTCGTGGACCTGAATGTCACTGAAAACGGCAAGCAGGAAATACGCGAGAAATATGGCATAAAGGAAAACGACCGTGTCATAGTTTATGTTGGCCGTGTTGTGGAAGAAAAAAGGGTTTGGGAACTCCTGCAGATCATAAAGCGTGTGGTTCGCCAGCGTGACAATGTAAAGATGCTCTTCTGCGGATCCGGTGCAATGGAGGAACCTCTTAAAAAGGAAGTTCAAAAGGAAGGGCTTGAAGATAAGATTATCTTTGCGGGCTTTGTTGACTGGTTCAAACTGTCACGCTATTACTCGCTCAGCCACCTCTTTGTTACGACATCGCTTTCAGAGATGCATTCGATGACTGTCTTGGAGGCCATGGTAATGCACCTGCCCATAGTCTGCCGCTGGGATACGAGTTTTACCGATACAATCATTCCGGGTGAAAACGGATACATGGAAAACACCGACGAGGCCCTGGACGCACGCATACTGGAACTCTGCGACAATCCTGAAAAATGCTCCGCCATGGGAGAGGCAAGCTACCGGCTTTCCAAAAACTTCCTGCTGGAAACCCACGGAAAAAAGACTGTGGCATTCTACAAGGAAGTCCTGTCACATTTCCCGGGAAAAGTAACTTCCGAGGAACTGAAGGCCGCAGTAGAAAAAGAAAACCCTGTTTCATAGGGGAAGCCCATCCTTTGAGTCATTCAGTTGATTTTTCCACATTACATCCCGAAAGTCATCATCGGACATTTTCCGGTGCTGTCTTTCGTAGGAAGGTGTTATTTAAACTTTTCATCTATTGACTTTTGTTTTTATTTTCGTTACCCTATAAAAATAATATGGTTAACGAAAATAATTCCACCAAAGAGAAAGTCTTGAATGCCCTAAAGCAAAATGAAGGACCTCTTTCTGGAGCCGACCTGTCCCTGATGCTCAAGGTTTCCAGGACTTCAATTTGGAAGGCGGTTCAAAGCCTGCAAAATTCCGGCTATAGGATTATTGCGGAAAAAAAAGGCTACCGGCTTGAAGATGTAAACGCCGATATTCTCTGTCCCCTTGAATTTGGAATTGAAAAGGACCGCTTCATTCATTTTACAGAGACGGATTCCACGATGAACGAGGCAAGGAAAATCGCCCTAAAGTCCCTGGAGGAAAATGACAGGCAGACAAGGGTAGTGACGGCGGACATGCAGAGGGAAGGAAAGGGTAGGGGCAGTCACAAGTGGAAGACTACACAGGGGTCGCTTGCCTTTACCATGGTGACTTTTCCGGAAATCCTTTCATGCGAGGCAGGCAGGGAAGTGATGGCGTCTCAAATTGCGCTTGTCCGAACTCTGACTGAAATTTCAGATAGGGATTTTTTCGTCCGTTGGCCCAATGACGTATGGAGTAAGGATGGAAAGGTGGCGGGCATTTTGGATGATTTTCTCTGCACGGGTTCTTCATGCGGCTTTATGAATCTTGGTATAGGGGTGAATCTAAGTGCAAGACCCAAAATCAAAGGCAGCGACATAATCTTTGACTCAAAGCCTTCTTTTACCAGAAAGGAAATCCTCTCCATGTTCATCAGGAAATTCAACTCCATGCAGGCGCTTGTAAAAAAAGACAGCGATGACCTTCATAAAATGTGGAATCAGCTGAATTATGATGCGGATAAAAAAGTCAGCATTATGGAAAGGGGTGAGTTTATTTTTACTGGAATCAATTCTCTTGGTTTTGCGGCGTTAAAATCAACGAGGGACAATTCAATACAAATTTTTCCACAAGGAAGTATAAAATATGAAAAACATTAAAATTCAAAAGAACCTCATTCTTTCAGCCCTGTTTGCGGCACTGATTTGTGTGGGCTGCTTCATTCAGATTCCGTTACCGGGCGGCATACCGATTGCCATACAGGACATGATGGCCATGCTCAGCGGTCTTCTTCTGGGACCTGTTTTCGGGGCACTTTCTGTCATCGTGTTTTTGGTTCTGGGGGTAATAGGACTTCCGGTTTTTACAGGCAAGGCGGGAATTGCAGTTTTGCTTAACGGACCTACAAGCGGCTTTTTGTGGGGCTATCTTGTTTCGGCAATTGTCGGTGGACTTTTCCTCTTGGTTTTCCTGCCTGGTGGAAAATCACATTCAAAAGCAAAACAGTATGTGCTGATTTCTCTGGCGGCACTTCTTGAAACTGTGGTTTTGTTTGCATGCGGAATTGCCGGTGGAATGATGATCATGAAAATGAGCTTTGCAAAGACACTTGCGGCATATCTTATTCCGTTCATTCCGGGAAACATCATCAAGATAATCCTGATGGTATTCCTTACAAAAAAAATAAGGCCTGTGATTTACGGTTACACGCATTAAAAAATGAACGCAATCCTTCAAGTCAAAAATGTAAGCAGAGTTTTCTCGGATGGAAATAAGGCACTGGATGATGTTAGCTTTGAAATAAGCGAAGGTGATTTTACCGTAATCGCAGGATCCAATGGCTCTGGTAAAACGGTGCTGATGACACTGATTGCAAAACTCGATGAACCGACGGACGGAAACATTCAGCTTGAAGACGGCTTTGATGCGGGACTTGTATTTCAAGATGCTGATTCTCAGATTCTGGGAATGACTCCGTGGGAAGACGTTCTCTTTGGTGCAAGACATTCAGGATTAAAAAAAGAAGATGCACGGAGGGTAACGGAAGAGGCGTTGAGGGAAACCGGCCTACTGGAAAAAAAGGATTTGAATGCCCGTACTCTTAGCGGAGGTGAAAAAAGGCGTCTTGCGGTTGCTGGAGTGCTGGCGTTGGGAAGAAAACTCATCATCTTTGACGAACCATTTGCAAACCTTGACTGGCCCGGTGTAAAACAAGTCCTTGCCATAATGCAGAAACTTAAGGCGGAAAAAAAGACGGTAATCGTTCTGACTCATGAAATAGAAAAAGTTCTTGCCCTGTCAAATCGCTTCATCATCCTGGACAAGGGGAAAATTCAGTTTGACGGAAATGCGGAGGATGGCTTTAAACTTCCGCTTGATGAATACGGTATCAAGAATCCGCTTAATTCATACCAAAGCCTCAAGGATCTTTTATGGAGCTGACACTTTTTTCCTACAGAAGGGGAAACTCCATCATGCACAGGATAAATGCCGGTGTAAAGATTCTTTTCCTCATTGCGTTCAGTTTCTTTGTGTTCTGGAATCCTTCATCGAATCAAGATGAAGCTGTCATTGCAAAATCGGTGCTGGTTAACAGGGCTGCAATTATAAATCTGTCTGTTTGTTTTTTAATCTCTTGGCTTTGTTTTTTCCTGGCAGGCGCAAACTGGAAAAGCCTGGTTCTGCTTCGTTTTGTTTTTGTAATCGGACTTTTGCTCACATTGCTCAAGATGACTGATTCTTTGATTGATGGACTTGTCTACGGTCTTTTGTACACCGCAAGGTTCTTTACCACAGCATTTCTTGCGCAAACAGTTTTTGAGACCACATCGATGATTCAGATACAGGACTCACTGCACCTGCCGCAGATAATCAGTCTTTCAATAAATTTCATTCCACAGATTTTTTATGAATGGAACAAAATAAAGCTTGCATCAAGGGCACGCCGGACCAAAAGTAAAAATCCGATAAAGAAAGCTGCCGCGTTTTTATATGAGCTTGAGTCACTCTTTTTCGTCATGCTGAACAAAGCAGAAAATGTAAGAAGGGCGGTGGAAAACAGAACTGCAAGATGAAAAAACTCAAAGTATTCATTTGATGAAATTCATGCTATAATGTTTTCATGCCATCGATAGAACACCCCATACCGCCAGTTTGGAACGAACATAGCCGCGTTTTGATTCTGGGTACCATGCCTTCACCCAAAAGCCGTGAGTCAGGATTCTTCTACATGCACCCGCAGAATAGGTTTTGGAACGTAATGGCACAAGTCTTTGGCGAAAAATTCAAATACAAAAACAACGGCCTTCCATCTGGATCTGAAAATACCGCTACAAAATCCTCCGGCATAAATCCCGACATTCCCGCCGCAATCACCGAACGCAGGAATTTCCTCTTAAAGCACCACATCGCAATATGGGATGTCCTTGCAAGCTGCGAAATCGAAGGAGCCTCCGATGCCACCATCAAAAATCCCATGCCCAACGACTTTACACCCATCTTTGAGGGGTCGCACATACGAACTGTTTTCTGCACCGGCAAAACCGCCTTCACCCTCTGGAAGAAACATTGCGCCCACATCTACGAAGATCTGTACAAGCTGAACTGCATCTGCCTCCCCAGCACCAGTCCCGCCAACGCACAGTGGAGCCTGCCTAAGTTGGTGGAAGAGTATGGGAGGATTGTGAGGTAGAGGAGGTTTGTCTCCTCATCACCCAATCTGAGGAAATGCCGCTGATTCCTGCATCAAGTGGTTACAGTTTGTGACCGGTTCCGTAATCTCACTTCCGAATAAGGTATGAGGTGGAAGCTTTCCTGATGCCAGCACGTGGTTTTTCTTTCCCCATCTGAGCATTTTTACCTTGGCCACTGGGTCGCCTTTTTCCATAATTAGGATGCAGGGGCTTTTCTCACCTGATTGTTGCAGGGTGTCGGCATTCAATTCCGAAAGTTCCAGATGTTCTGACATAAAATCAAAGAGGATGTGGTTCACTACATTGTCCACACTTTGGTTGGATTCCTTGGCAAGCTGGTTCAGATATTCCACCACATCAGGTTCCAGATCCAAATCTGTTTCAACCCACCGCTCCAATGGGGTAAGGATTACGCTGTCAAAATTGATTTCACCGTTGTCTTCCATATTAAATCCTCCTTTCTGAGCATATCGCAATTTGCGATATGCTACTCTTCTCCACTCACAAAACCGATTTTACGTTTAGGCTGCGGTTCCTCTATCAGGTTGTCCAGGACTTGTATTATCCGGTTTATTTTCTTGTCTTGGTCTGAAAACTTCTTGTCGCAATGGTCTATGTGTAACAAAAGCAGACGGCGGATTTCTGTAAGCTCAGCCTTGTCGTCCGTTTTGACAATTTGTGAACTGACGTAATGCCGCAATTGTACAAATGCGTTCATTATACGAATGCTTACCTGTACAGCAGTTTGACTGTGCAAGACGGCAGAAAGCATGGCAACCCCTTGCTCTGTAAAGACGTAGGGAAGATATTTTGAGTGTTTTCCCCGTAGATCTTCGTTTTCGTTTTTTAAGGTCGCAAATTGCGACCTTAAAATCTTTTTTTCATCATTTAAGGTCACAATTTGTGACCTTAGAGATTCATCTTTCTCTTTTGAGGTAAAAAATTGTGACCTCAAAAACTCATATTCTTCAGATGTAAGTTGAAACCTGAATTCTTCGGGAAAACGTTCAATATTCCGTTTCACAGCTTCTGTAATACGTTTGGTTTCCACTCCATACAATTCAGCAAGGTCTCTGTCAATCATGACCTGCTTGCCGCGGATGAGGAAAATCTTGCTTTCTACTAAAACAGGGGTAATCTCTTCATTGTCCATGCCAATATTTTACGATGAATCGAAAAGAAAAACATTAAAGTAATACTTTAAAAAAATTTTACAAAATCCTCTTGCCGATTTGCCGTTTTCTTCTATATATTTAAATCACAGTGCAGTATAAAATATCACCGTCGTTTTCAATTCCCATAATCGATGTGGAAGCGACATCTCAAAAGTTAAGGCGTCTCAGGGAAGACCGTGGCATCAAAGTCCGCGTAATCCAGAAAATGTTCGGAATGGAATATCCACAGGCCATCTACAGCTGGGAAAACCCGGACGACAAAACCCTCCCGCGCATAGACAACCTCGTCGCTCTTGCAAAATTCTACGGAGTTTCAATAGATGAGATAATTGTAATCAAAACGGAGGCAACAGACAGCCTGTCCCTTTGCGAACCAGACCAACAATATGGAATTGCACAGGAAACACTGGAGTTTATCGAGCATAATGCCAGCCCCACGACTAAAGCGGCCTTGGAGAGGTATTATGGTTTTTCATTCTGACATCAAAAGTAAATCATAAAACATAGGAAAAATCATTAAAGTAATACTTTAAAAAATTCCCTTGACAAAAAACTTCTATTCCACAAAATCCTTGTTCAGCTTCTTGAATTTTTCCCACACTTCAAGGGCAAGCTTTACTGCATCCGTGTAATTTTCATGCAGCACCGACTTTCCGTTTGCATTCCTGAGCTTGTATTTTCCATCTTTGGTATGCTCAATCATCGGCACATGTTTATGGTCGCACACGCTGAACCACTTGCCGTCTATCTGTTCCTTATGCCATTTAAAATTGTTCTTCATCTTTCACCTCACATCATGAAGGGGGAAGTCTCCCCCTAAGCCCGCACTCCGTTGCGGTCTACCCCCACTCCTAAGGGACAAGCCCCTTAAGATCCCCGCATTCATCCTACGCAGACAGTTTGCTGTTTGCCTTTAATTTTACAAACTCACGCTGCACGATTTCATCAATCGGCACATCAAAGAGTTCCGAGAGTACAAGAAGATTGTCCACCGTAGGAAGATTCCGTCCGTTTAGCCAGGCATATACCGCTTGAGGATATTCGAATCCAAAAACAGATTGTAAATCCCGTACGGAAATTCCGCCTGCGTCCATGAGTAATTTGATTTTTCTGCCGGTAGCCTTTAAATCCGGAACCGGCCGTAAAAGATTGGTAATGCGATTCATGCTACTGCACCTCCGCCTTGTGGGAATGCAGCAACCAAATCACAGCGACCGCCCGTTCTTTGCAGCAGCAGTCGGCTTTTGCTATAAGTGTTGTACAAAAATAATAGCACAAAACAAAAACTTTGTCATTAAACTTGTGGTTTAATCGTCAACAAATGGCTTTGTTTTTTGTCCGATGGTGCAGAGCTTGCCGCGCAGGATGTAACCGATTTTCTCGTAGCAGGCGTTTGATGCGGCATAATCGGCATCGGTGTAGAGCATCGGGAGGAAGCCCTTTTGTTCGACAGTTTTTGTCACGTGATAGACCAGGTTTTCTGCATAATGACGGCGGCGGTATTCTGGGTAGGTGAATACAAGTCCAAGGGATGCCAGTTTGTCAACCGGGTTGTACGTGCAGCATGCAACATTTTTGCCCTCGGAGTTTTTCCAGAGGTAATAGGTTCTGTTTTTCAAGCCTTCGTCAATTTTGCGGCGGTATTCTTCCATGCTGAGTTCCGGAATGCCTGTTTCCTTGTAGAACATTTCCATGATATGAACAAACTCATCTGCATCTTCTGACTTACCCTGATATGGTCCACCATCCACTTTATCTGCCGTAGAAGGAGGTATGGGGTTTGGATTGTCATAGGCGAACATGTTTGTAATAACCGAAAGCTTTGAACCAGATTTGTTTATAAAATATTCAGCTAATCCGTATTTCATGTTGATGGTGTGCGTTCCGTCCAGAAATCCATGTTCCATCGAAAGCTCATAAGCCCTCTGCATCTCTTCCTCGGTCGCATCATCAGAAGTCCAAATCCAGACAGGATATGGTACGCTGCTCAGGCAAATGACAAGCCGCTTGTGGTCGGTCAAAATCAATTCACATGGAGTGGAAAGAATCCTCCTCAAGACAAAAAAAGTATACTTGTCCTGTTCCAATAGTTCAAAATCCCGTTCATCCGCAAAATTGTCCATATCAAACTCCTTGCTTTAATTGTATAAGAAATCCGCAAGTGTGTAAACTTTTACAACCTATTCTTCTTTAATTTTCCAAAGCATATCCGGCATAACCTTGACTTTTAATGACCACATGCTATAATTTTTTTAATAGAACAAAACGATGGAGGAGAAAAAATTGGATACAGTCAAGTGGAAAAAATTCTTTAGCATTCCCGTCATTATGTTTTTAAGTGCCGCACTTTTTTTCCTGGCAGCTTATTTCTGCTTCTGGTATATGGAGAAGGGAATCTTTGTTATTGATCCGGCACTCTGTTTTTCTGTTTTATCCTTTTTCATTGCATTTGTCGCTTTAATTTGTGCAATCATTCATTTAATCAGAAATAAAAAAACAAAGTTTAATGTCATTCGAAACATAGCCGTCATATTATTGTCTCTTGCAATCCTTTTCTTTTCATATTTCATGGCCGTGTTTTCACTTTTTTGCCCGACGCTGCCATTCCAGAATGAAGACAAGAAAATTACATCACAGCAGTTGAACGTAAATCTTGATAAAGGAAAGTATTTGAAAAGGAAAAATGATTATGGATTCCTGAATGGCGACGGATATTACTTTTCAATTATGCAGTTCAAGGACGAAGATGAT
>JAEEGL015911042.1_pt1 | contig 23716 bp, 23 predicted proteins | sample 9134231 | NCBI WGS metagenome assembly JAEEGL01 (sample SAMN16246548, study PRJNA631951) | gut metagenome | biome: gut microbiome; feature: rumen; material: fiber-attached | host: Bos | place: Iran: Karaj | collected 2018-10 | reverse complement strand
TACCATTCCAATTAGATAATTCTGCTGTAACAATACTATCTGCTGTTCCATTAACAAGAAACAATTCTATTAATTTTCCATACATACTTGTATTCTCTTTCGTTTTCAATTTTCAAAAGGTATTATTACATATTTTTCACAATCATTCAAATTTGATTTTATTAAAATTAAATCAAATCTATTTTTCAAGATACAAAAATTAAATTTTTATTCATATAGCGATTACAGGGCATGACCGCCTGAAACTTTAATAACTTGCCCCATAATCAAAACAACTCTATCTTTTAACCCGTAATTTATCAATTATATTTCCTCTATCTGTTTCCTCGCCATCAAAACAACGTTTTCAATATGATAAGTATTCGGGAACATATCAAACGGCTGAACAGAAAGGAGTTTAAAACCATTATTTAAAATATATTTCATATCTCTCGCTAATGTTGAAACATCGCAACTGACATAAACAATTAATTTCTTTGCACTTCTGACCACATTTTGGATTGATTCTTCGCTGCAGCCCTTTCTCGGCGGGTCAATAAGAACAACATCAAACTTTTTCCCTTCTTTCTGAAATCTCTCAAACTCGGCTCCTGCATCATTTCCGATTACTTCAACATTCTTGCAGGCGTTCAAAACAACATTTTCTTTTGCATCTTCAACTGAATGCTTAACTTCTTCAACACAAACGACTTCTTTAGCAATATCTGACATCATTATTCCAAAAGTCGAAACCCCTGAATAAGCGTCCAAAACAGTTGGTTCGCTCACTCTTTTTTTTATTTCATTTTTAACATATTCAAAAATCTTTTGTGCAGTATAAGGATTAACCTGAAAGAAGCTGTTTGCACTTATTTTAAACTTTTTATCCCCGATTTGTTCATAATAAAATCCCTGCCCTGCAACAGTTTTGGTTTTATCAGACATAATGACATTATTGTGCATTGTATTAAAGTTCACGCAAACACCCTTAACCTCACTAAAGGTATTATAAATATCTTCGCATAAGGCTTTCAAATTCGGTGAAACCTTATCATCATTAACACAAAGAACAATCAACATTTCATTATTAACTTTTGAATACTTAAAAACGATATGTCTCAATAGCCCTTTGTGAGTTTTTTCACAGTAAACATCAAAATCTGCCGCCCGAGTGCGGAAAAATTCAGTAATTTTATTAATAATATCAGGGTGAACAGGACAAAATTTTATGTTTACGAGTTCATGGGAATTTTTCTTATAATACCCAGCCAAAATACGTTTTGAAACTTTTGTCTGCTGGAGGGGATACTGAATTTTACATCTGTATTCCGTTTGAACAGGTGAAGGAATTGTTTCAGGCACATCAACATCAATTCCTGCAATCTTTTTTAGAGTTTCTTTTACAATATTTTGCTTTTGTCTCAGCTGCTCATCATAACTGATATGTTGCCAAGAACAACTGCCGCATACATTTGATAAAGAACAAAACGGTTTTACACGAAATTTTGAAGGTGTTTTGACCTCAACAACCTCTGCCTTTGCATAATTTTTATTTTTTTTGTTAATTTTAATTCTTACAACATCTCCGGGGCAGGCATTTTCAATAAAAACAGGAAACCCTTCAATTCTTGCAAGTGCTTCAGTAGAAAAGAGCATTTTTTCAACAGTTACAATATACTCCCTACCACAATCTGCCATGATACATAGTCCTGACTAATTCTTCTTTGATACTTCTAACCACACTATCCCAAGTACATTCAGGAGTCTGTCTGAACATTTTGACTGTTTCATACCAAGACGAAATACCATTTTTACCGCCATACCAACGCCATTCCTGTTCAAAAGGAAGCATAAGATATGACTTAACCCCGACAACTCCCGCCATGTGAATAAGAGATGTATCAATTGAAATAACTCTATCCATCTGCATAAGTGCAGCAGCCGTGTCTGTATAATCCGTTATATAGGGTTTCATATCAAGAATATTCGGGTATTTTCTTAAAAGTTCTTTTTCTTCCTCGGTGCAATCAAGCTGGAAAGAATAGAACTGAGTATCTTCAATTTCAAACAATTCAGTGAGTTTTTCAAGAGGTACTATCCTCTCAAGCATTGTTTTTGTTGCTCCTCTCCAGACAAATGCAATTTTTTTCTTATTCGTCTTAAAAATATCCATCTGAGAAAACTTTTTAATTACATCTTTATTGATTTTAAGCGAATTTTTTCCCTTTGGAATTTTCCTGCCAGCCTCTAAATAATATGGCAAAATCGCCATATTCAGCAGAATATCAAATTTCATATCCTCATAATGAGTCAAAATCTTACATTTCGGGAAATTTTCTTTAAAGATTCTCTCAAGCGGTTTATTTACGACAACAATAACCTGTTTCGCACGTTTAACAAGTTCATTCAGATATCTTGAATACATTATGGAATCGCCTATTCCGCAGTTGCAGACGACATAGACAATTTTATCTTTAAAGCCTCCGCCTTTATAGGCCTTATCCCGATGCATTGCAATAAAGCCGCTGCCTTCAAATTCTATATTCTTAAGTCTGAAATATTCAAAACCGCTAAAATCTTTCTCTCTAAGTTTCAAAACACTCTTATAGAGCAAGGCAGGGACAAATTTCGGATCTTTTTGAAGAATCTGATCAATAAGCATCTTCGTTGTGTCTTCTTTTTCATAATACATATACATATCTGCAATATAAGCGAGAATTTCCAAATCATCAGGACGAAGAGCAAGCGCCTGTTTAAAATTAGAAAGTGCCAAATCATATTTATACAATTTGCGATATGATATTCCGATTCCTAATAATATTTCAGCTTTGTCTATATTGCTGTTTAATAATTCTTGGTAGATTTTAAGAGCTTCTTTAGGCTGTTCTGCCGTATTATACGAAATTGCAAGGTTAAACTTTGCATTAATATCATCAGGATTAATTTCACAACATTTTTTATAAATCTCTAATGCCTTTTGGTTGTCACAAAGGTGTTTATAAGTTTGTGCAAGACAAATCAAAACAGAAATGTTCTTTTCGTCTTTTTCAAGCAATTTTTCAAAAACTTTTTGTGCATCACTATAATTTGTGAGCTTATAATAAATTGTTCCGATATTAAAAAGATATGTAAAATCATCGGGTTTAATCTTGTGAGCTTCCTGAAAAGCAAACAGTGCATATTCTTTTTGTCCGTGTTTAAGATAAAATTCACCCAAAATCGAATAAAGACTGTCATCATTAGGTGAGAGTTTTAAAGCCTGATTAACATAATTAATTAACTCGGGGGATTGTGTTTTTCTAAGCTGGAGAATAAGATTAAATATCGCAGCATAAGAAGACGGATCAGCTTCAACAGCTTTCTTATAATATTCTATTGCCTCCTCGGTTTGTCCGTTTTTTGAACATTCCTGAGCTAATTCAAAAAAATTATTATCCGCCATAATCATATATTCTATAACTTTATCACTACTATTTTCAATACATTAAAGGAATGAAGAAAAGTATTGTAAAATAATGAATTTTATGGTAAAAATAGTATATCTTGAAGCTTTAGAAAGGATTTTATATGAAATCAAAATTATTAATAGTCGGTTTAGTTGCACTTGGAATTGGATTAGGAACTACTAATCTTGCATTTTCCCAAAACGATTTAAAAATCGGTATTGTTGATATTCCGCAAGTTGTAAGCAAATCAGCTCAGGTTGAAGTACTTAAAAAAGAACAAATTAAAAAAGCAGAAGATTTCAAAAAGTTTGTTGATAAAGCAAAAGCTGATATCTCAAAACAAACAACAGACGACAAAAAACGTGAATTAGCAGCAAAATATGAAAAACAAATTGCAGATAGACAAGCTGCTGAAGCTAAAGAATACACAAGAAAACTTGCTGAAATTGATAAAAACATTTCAGCTACAATCGATCAAACAGCAAAAGCTAAAGGTTATGATCTCGTCTTTGCTAAAGGAACTCTTCTCTATGGCGGTGAAGATATAACTGAAATGGTTTCAAAAGCTGTTAAGTAGCGAAAATCCGGACGGACGAAGTTGAGGGCAAAGCCCGAACGAGTCCGGTGAGCGAAGTTCAAAGTTGCGACTGTGCATAGCACAAAAGCAACGACAAACTGAGCGTGAAGGATTTTCAAGACAGCATCAAGACAGCGAAAATCCAGACAACAAATATAGTTTTTAAAGCCTGATATTTCTATCAGGCTTTAATATTTCTTAATAATATTCAAATAAAATAGAAAATTATTTTTTGCCCAAACTTAAAACGAGTACAGTAGGCAATATCATATAATACACACACGAAGGCGTATCACACAAACGGTGCGTCTTTTTCTGTTATATAACCTTTAATGAATGTTCCCTTGTCCCAAAACAATCCTTGAGTGCTGAAATTCTCTCATATACCTTTTCGGTGTTGACCGTTTCTGTTTTACTCCCGAGAAATTTCTTATAGTATCTTAATGCTTCTTTCTTTTTGTTCAGTTTGTCGTAGCATATTGCTATTCCCAAATATGCTCTTGAATAGTCAGGGTCTAATTCAAGCACTTTCCTGAACAAACAGGCAGAATCAACATAATATTCAAGAGAAAGGCAAAGAGAAGCTTTTTGAATATAGGCTTTTACGAACATAGGATTTTTTTCAATGATTCTCTGGTAAATCATCAAAGCCATATCTTCTTCATCAGCGAGTTCATGAGTCATTGCAAGATGTATCTGAACATCATAATTTTCCGGGTTTAGCTTTATTGAGCGTTGGAAAGCTTTAATCGCTTCAGAAAAATCACCGTTTATTACCTCTGAAATTCCGAGTTCGGCAAAGATTTCCGCATCAAAAGGAGAAAGTTCCCCTGCTTTTCGTAGTGCAGAACTTGATTTTTTATAATTATTAAGCTCTTTATAAACAAGCCCTAAACCTAAATATGCTTTCGGGTTATTTCTGTTAAGCATAATCGAGTTGAGATATTCTTTAGCAGCTTCTTTATACTTGTTTTCGGCTCTTAAATCGTTTGCTTTGGAAAACAGTTTTTGTGCCGTCTCTCTTACATCCATTTTAATCGGATTAGACACACATTTATTCACTTGTTGTTCTTCGCCGAATAACAAACCAAATCTCCTCCCATACATGAATATTTTAGTTTGTCATCCTTTTGTATTTATCCTCCAAAAGTCCATTTTTATATCAATCTTTGGATGTATTTATAGAGTAATATTTATTTTTTGTAATTTTTTTTTTTAAAAAAAGGCAATTTTGAAACTTGAGTTGTTTTATATAGTCAACAAAAAATCAGACGATAAGGTAAGTAAAATTGAATCTCGCTATTAAAGAACAACAAAATACTCTCTTTTCAATAATAGAAACAAAAATAGCCACCGTTAAAGATAATGAATTATTGAGCTTTTTAGAAAAACGTGAAGTAGTTGCTCTCTTAACTTTAATGAACCCTAATGTTGCAAAACTTCTCGCATCTAAGAATTTAACTTTTCACGTTTATTCAGAAAATATAAAAAACATTGAAAATTCTCACATTTCAAGAGTTGCACAAATCGCTGACAAAATTGCAAAACAAATGAACATCTCTTTTGAAGAACGTGAACTCTTAAAACAAGGTGCACAGCTTCATGATTACGGCAAAATCTTAATTCCCTCCTACATTTTGGAAAAAGAAAACGAATTAACAAGACAAGAAAAATCAATCATTAAGCTCCACTCTGAATTAGGTTATGAATTATTGTCCTCAACTTCAATTGACAAAAGAGTTTTGGGAATGATTAAGAACCACCACAAAACAGCAGAAAACAACCCCGATGTTTTAGGTCAAATTATCACTGTTGCTGACATTTTTGCAGCTTTAACAGAAAACAGAGTTTATAAAACAACATATAATAAATACGAAGCCTTAACTACTTTAGATAAATATTCAGATACAGGCTTAGTTAACAGAGATATAGTTACAGCATTAAGAAACATTTAAACTATTGTCATACCCTGGATTTGCGTTTAAAATGAAAGAGTAGAGTTTTCAGGGATAATAATGGAATATTTTTCTTGTGAATACATAAACGGAGGAATCTGCTTTGTTGAGGACAAAATAATGTTCTGCAGCAAGGGTAATTCTGCCAAAAATCTTTCAATGCCCATATTGGTTGATAATTTTAAAGGCGAAAAAATCGACTTTAACAAAATTTTCACTGAAAGAGAAAATGCCATCGCCCTTTTAAAACAAGGTGACTGTCCGGAATATTGCAAAAACTGCATAGGACTCGAAAAAAGAAACTGGTTTGAAAACGCAAGATGGTTTGAATATGTCCTCTTTTCAACCTGGACTGCTTGCAATTGTTCTTGTTTATACTGTAATTGTAATCCTAAACCGGGCCAGTTTCTTATTAAAAACATAAACAAATATGAAAGAGAACAGAAAGATAGTTCTTTCAACCTCATTCCGACTGTTTATGACATGATTTCAAACGGATATATTTCAAAACACACAACCATTGATTTTGCAGGCGGTGAACCAACAATTTATCCTTATTTTGAAGATATGGTTAAATTACTGCTTGAAGCCAAAATTCAGAAAATCATTGTCCACACAAACGCAATCAGATTTTCAAAAGTTATTCAGTCCGCAATAAAAAGCGGAGTTATGGACATTGTTGTCTCGACTGATTCAGGCTAAAAACAAGGTTATGAACGAATTAAAAGAGTAGCGGCTTATGACAGGGTTTGGTCTAACATTAAAAAATACACTTCAGTAAAACAACCATACACAAAAAATGAAGTCGCTCTCAAATATGTCATAATGCCGGGAATTAATGACAGTAAAGAAGAACTTGATTTATGGATTAAAAAAGGGATTAAAACAGGGGTAAACAAATTCATCCTGAATGCAGACAACAATTTCTTCTTTAAATCCGATAAAAATCATGACGTATTAAAGAGAATAGTCTCACTGACGGACTATTTTGTCGAGACAATGCAGACACATTGCTGCAAATGGAAGATCTACACAAACTGTCTTCTTGCCTACAAAGAACTTGGCATTGAATTTGTTGAAAGAAAATTTTAGAATATTTTGAAATCAGTTCTGATTTTTCTTAAAAAAGGTACTGCTGCTTCTTTATATGCTATATGTATTTTGTTTTCATAGCTTTGGATATATGATAGAAAGTCAATCATTTCATTAGTTAAAGGTTTGTCTGAATTTTGTTCAAACCATTTGTATTCAAGCGAAATTTCAATCATTGTATTTTTTAGAGCCATACACTTCTGTGCAAAAGCTTTAAACTCCGCTTTATTGTCATTAATACCCGGAATAATAATATATTTTATTCTGACAGGATGTGGAAATATATCTGTCTTTGCCGCTATAGAATATTTTCTGATATTTTCCCATACTTGATCAAAACATTTAACTCGTTTAATTTTTTCATAAGTCTCTTTTGTTCCAGCATCCGGAGATACTGAAATATTACCGTATGGTGTCGTTTGAGCTATTTTCTCGTTAAAGAATATTCCTGAAGTAGTGAATTGAAGCAATCCTTCATGTTTAATCGTTTCATCAATAATTGTGTTAAGTTCTTCTTCCGGATATTCACTGCACTCTCCACCGACAAGATTCACGATAAAGTTATATTGCAATGGAAAAGTATTTAATATATGTTTAAAAACCGGAGCGATGTTATAAACTTCTCTTGTATTCCAGTATTGTTTTTTCTCGCTAAAATAGCAATAAAAGCAATTACAACTGCATTTTGAACGATGCGCAATACAAACATAATTTAACAAATGTGTATCACGCCAATTTTTAATTTCATAATCTGCACAGGATTTACATCTTTCAGGAACGCTACCATTGATAAATCTTTCCCTTAACTTATTTCGTACAGCTAGGAAATCTTCATATTCTATAAGCTCACCTTTATAACCATTTCGATATACATAATCGCCAAAACTTCCACAGCTGCAACAAAAAGTAACAGCATCGAGCATAAAATGAATGGAACCTTCGACATCATTACAGGATTTATATCTCAACTTTTCCTCCTATTTTCTCATTATACACAAAAAACGATAATTAGACAGATGAATTTATGCGTGCTATACTAACTAAGAGTAGAAGGGAAAACAAATGACGGCATATAAGTGCGATTATATCAACAGAGCAATAGCCTTTAATGAAGACAAAATTTTATATTGCACAATAGGGAATAGTGCCCAAAACAAAAAACTACCTGTAATAAAAACTAATTTTAACGGTACTATTGAAGAACTTGAAGAAGTTTTTGAACGTATAAAAGAACACCGAAACAAATTAAAAGAAGGTATTGCACCTGATTGTTGCAAAGGTTGTTATTTATTAAAAGAAGGAGTTTCTCAAGACTACGAAGGAGAATTAAGATATATTCTATTTTCAAATTGGTATGCCTGTAACTCAAAATGTATTTATTGTCTTAAACATGAAAAAAGTCACTGGGTTCAAGATGCTAAAAAATTCCTTAAAGAAGAACAATCTGAAACATACAATATAATTCCGATTATAGACTATTTAGTTGCAAAAAAAATGATTACTAAAAACACAATTATTGATTTTGCAGGTGCAGCAGGAGAACCGACTTTATATAAATATTTCGATGAAGTCATAGAAAAATTGATAAATTTGCATGTTGCAAAAATCATAATTCATACAAATGCAATTTATTACAGCAAAATTATAGAATACGGAATTTCCGAAGGAATCATAGATATTGTCGTGTCTATAGATGCAGGCTCAAAAAGAGTTCATCAACTGATTAAACAAGTTAAAACTTACGATACAGTTTGGAAAAATATAAAAAAATATGCCGCTAAAAAATCTCCACTGACAGACAATAACATAACAACTAAATATATTATAGTTCCCGATCTTAATGACGACATTGAAGAAATCAGTAAATGGGCAATGCAATCAAAAGAAGCCGGTGCAACAAAAATTATTTTAAATGCAGATGACAGAATTTACCAAAAGAATGTTGATGAAAAATACCAAGAAAAATTAATAAAATTGGCAGACTCTTTTGTTGATTTAGCGAATAAATATCATTTAAGATACTGTCTTTATTATGGAATTTATGTTCCATACATGAATATGTCACCCAAGTTAGGCTGTGTTTTTCCACAGTATAAAGAAATTAATGACCCTTTTGAATAATCAAATTAATAAACAAAAAATAAAAAATCCGCTTTTAAAACAGGCGGATTTTTTATTTTATAACTAACTTTTATTAAGCAATTCTCTGAAACATATAACCAATGCCTCTTGCCGTCAAAATTAATTCGGGGTTGGCAGGGTCTGTTTCGAGTTTTGAACGCAATCTTGAAATATGAACATCAACAACTCTTGTATCAATTCTGTGATCTGGCGGATAAGACCAAACATGCTGAAGAATTTCATTTCTTGAATATGCCTGACCTGAGTTATTAACCAAAAGTTCAAGCAAACTGAATTCCATGCCTGTAAGTCTGATACGTTCATTTTTACGAAATACCTGACGTCTTGCTGTATCGATTCTGATATTTCCTGTTGTAATAATATTTTTAGCTATCTTGCTTGTCGGAGCAACAACTTCTTTATTTGTTGTACGTCTCAAAATAGCCTTAACTCTTGCTTCAAGTTCTTTCGGGCTGAACGGTTTGATAACATAATCATCAGCGCCTAATTCAAGTCCGGTGATCCTTTCGGAAACATCGCCAAGAGCTGTCAAAATGATTATCGGAACATCAGAAGTTCTTCTGATTTCTCTTGTTACACCATAACCATCAATCTTTGGCATCATGACATCCAAAACAATCAAGTCAGGATTGCTCTTATTGAAAGCTGCAATAGCTTCTTCACCGTCAGTAGCAGTGATTATATCAAAACCTATCATTTTAAGACGGGTTTCCAAAATTCTTCTTATACTTGCTTCGTCGTCAGCAACTAAGATTTTTTGTTTCGTATCTTGCTCTTGCGGAGTGTCATTTGTTTCAGTCATTTCTAACCCCTTAATTTTTTTTATTAAACTAATTCTTGCAACATTATATTACAAAACATGAAATATTTCAAAACATTTCTTAAAAAAACTTTGAGTTTTTTAATAAAAACCTAGATATATTAAGAAAAACTGATAATTATTATAATTTTTCTTAATATATTGTTCAATTTATTTGCTTTTGTTTTTATTTTATTTGATGATGTACCTACTGTGTAAAACACGGTAAATAACAGATAAAATGAGGGCTTTTTATGAAATGAAGGATGCTGTTAAATTTCCAAATATCTCAAACTCAATGTTTGCATATATTTCAATTTCAATAGCCGTAATCCTTTACGGAACTACCTTAACCGCAACGAAAATTTGCCTTGAGGAATATTCCACGCCCGCCCTTATGGCACTAAGAATGAGTATTTCAGCGCTTTTATTTGCACCGTTCTTTTTGACCATCTATAAAAATATAAAAATCGAAAAATCAGATTTGAAATTTGTCGCACTTATGGTGCTTTGTGAACCATGCCTGTATTTTATTTTTGAAACAAATGCCCTTAAATTCACATCTTCTGGGCAGGCTGGTGTTGTCAGTTCCCTTGAACCTGTTCTCATAATTCTTTTGGCAAGAATGATTTTAAAAGAAAAGTTTCCCCGTTTAGCATACATTGGCTTGGCTATCGCAATTATAGGTTCTGTCTTTCTAAGCATATTATCCGATGTAAACGAGCTCGCACCAAAACCTTTGCTTGGTAACAGTCTTCAACTTGGTGCTGAAATATTGACATGTATCAGCGTTATCACAACTAAATATTTAATGGATAAATATCCGCCATTCTACTTAGCAGGAATTGCCGTTTTCGGAGGTTCTATTTTCTTTACTTCTATGTGCCTTTTTAACGGAGAACCTTTACATATCGTTGTTTCCCCGAGTATTTTCATTGTTGGCTACCTTGGAATATTAACTGTTGTTGCTTACGCTCTTTATAATTATTCAATGTGTACCCTTTCCCCAAGTAAAGTTTCACCGCTTCTGTTCTTGTTACCCGTTTCAGCGGTATTTTTCGGTTGGTTCTTTTTGGGTGAAACCCTTAACATGATGCAAATAGCTTCTTGTGCTGTCATTTTCTTAGGAATATATATCTGCCAAACCTTCAGTAAATATGCGAGGAAAAAAGAGGAAGAAAAAGCACTGCTGGAGCAACAAAAGCAAGAAGAAACAATTCTGACCGATAAAGTTGAATATGAAAAGAAAGTCGAAACTACAGTTTAGTTTTCCTCTTTTTAAAAGAAAGAAAAGTTAACAATTATTTTTCTTGTAGGTCTATATTTTTTATTCGTGCTATAATTCTAAAAGAAAACATTCGCCGAGGAGGTATAGACTAAATGCAAATTGGAATACCAAGAGCACTTTCATATTATAATTTCTATCCATTTATATATGGTTTCTTTTCTGATTTGGGAATTGAAATCGTATTATCCGATAAGACTACAAAGCAAACAATGACTGAAGGTTCTGCACTTGTGGTTCCGGAAACTTGCCTTCCTATAAAGGTTTATGTCGGACATATTTTGAATTTGCTTGATAAGGGAATTGTTAATATTTTAGTTCCTTCTGTTCAGTCTATCGCACCTAAGATTTATAACTGTTCAAAAATCAGAGGACTTCCCGATTTAATCAGAAATGTAATTAAACGTGATTTCAATATGATTGAAGCAACTTTTGATAAATCAGAAAAGAATCAGGGTTCATTTGATTTCCTTAAGGAAGTTGCCGGAAAATTAGGGATTACCGATAAGGAAAGAATTAAAAAAGCAGCAAAAAACGCTTGGAGAGTCTATAACAACTACCTCGTTATGACACGTGCAGGTGTTCCTTATATTAAAGCTGTCAGATATTCCATTGAAAACAAAGTTGTATTATCTGAAGACAATACAACAAAACCTGTAAACATTGCTGTTATAGCTCATGGTTATAATCTTTATGACGAAAGAATTTCAATGAAAATTTTTGACAAACTTGACAAATTAGATGTCAAAGTTTTCACTGCTGAACAATTAACAAAAGAACAAATGCAAGAAGGCTTGGCTAAACTTGAAACAAGACTTTACTGGGCTAACGAATATGAGATTTCCGGTGCGGCAGGTCACTATATTCAAGATAAAAAAATTGACGGAATTATTACCATCAATGCCTTCGGTTGTGGACCTGATTCATTGATGGTTGACAGAATCACAAGATTTGCAAAAGAATATAAAAAACCAATTCTTAACCTTTCAATTGATGAGCAAACAGGTGAAGCAGGATTTGTCACAAGACTTGAAGCCTTTGTTGATATGCTTTTCAGAAAGAAACGCTCAAGTATTATTAATAAAATCAATATTGATGAAAATGCAGCACCACAAATTAAAGAAGACTCCAAAGTCCGTGTTACTATGGAAGATTTAATTCAAAACAGATAATACAGTCTATGGTTATACACAAAACCATTAATTGCAAATAAAACAAAAAAGACGGCATAAATGCCGTCTTTTTTCTTATTAAATATTTCCTTATCTGTTAACAATTTTACCGATAAAATTCATAATGGCCGATTTACGTTCATACGACATCAAATCGGGTTCTTTCTCTGCAAGAAATTCGGCATCATCATAGTTATCCGTCAAAAATTCCTGATAGAGTTGAGAAAAATTGTTATCTATTGTTTGTCTTAAGTCCTTTACACGTTCGGCATTATTTTCATATTGAGCTCTGATTTTCTGAAGTTCACCGTTATCAAGGAATTTTCCGCCACAGCCATAACAATCATCAATTTCAACTTCTTTTTTTGCACTCATAAAATGTTTTACCATTGGAGTATGGCAAACAGGACATATGCGTTTTTCAGTGGTATCAACATATTTAAAGTTTTTATTATTAATTGCATCTAAAATAGCTGTGATACTTTCATTTTTTTCATCAACTTTTTCAAATTCTCTGTTGTCAAAATAAATACCGCCACAGCCATTAAGACAAATATCAACATAAATTCCGGCATCCGTAAGAAAAACCTTCTCCATTTTGCTACCGCATGCAGGACATTGTATTATTTCTTTGTTATCTGCCATATCAAAAACTCCTCTTTGTGTTTATATCAACTAAGTTTATCCTATATTTCAATATTTGTCAAAATAACAGTAATCAATCTTTTTTGAATAAAAGGATACATCTCTCAAATTTTTCACCGCAATCGAGAGTATATGAAAGTGTTTTGAGATAAGAAAGTTTCTTATTCTTAATTACCTCTAAAGCCTCATTTAATTCTTCCTGTGCATTTTTTGATTTATATGCGGCAATATAACCGTTTTTTTTGAGAAACGGAACCGAATAGCTAACAATATCTTTCAAAGGTGCTAATGCTCTTGAAGTCACAATATCAAACATATTCTTCATATCAAGTGTCTCGATTCTTGAACAAATCGGGGTTAAATTTAATAAACCAAGTTCATTTTTGACTTGTTCTATAAATCTGATTTTTTTATTAATAGAATCAACTGCCGTTATGTTTTTATCTTCAAAAAATATCGAAATTGGAACAGATGGAAATCCACCTCCTGTACCAATATCAAGTATATTTTTTGCTTGTATAAATTCCTCAGACTCTGCAATTGCAAGAGAATCAATGATATGTTTTTCAAAAATAACTTTTAAATCATTTTTGCTCATCAGATTTGTATGAGAGTTATATTCCCTGAAAAGTTCAATAAAACGTTCACAATTTTGAAGAGATTTCTTTGACGGCTTAAATTTTAAAAGTTCTAAATTCATTTTCTGCTAATCTCTTTCAAATATTGGGAATATTTTGCGTGTCCGATAGAATTTTTCAGAACAGATAATTTACCTTCAAGAGTGTATAATTCTTCAAATTTTGAATATTCTTCAATTAATTTATTTGCTAAAGTATATGATTTAATTGCCTTTCGTATCTTTCCTGTTTTAAAATAACAATCACCAAGCTCAATATAAACCGTTATTAAATGTGTTTTATCTTCAGACTTACGAACCACTTTTAATGCTTTAATTAAATACTCATAAGTTTTGGAATAATCCGACTTTTTATATATTTCAGAAAGCTTAATATAACTAAAATACAGTCCTTCATTATTATGAAGTTTTTCATCAATCTCTATTGCTTTTTGATGATATAAAATTGCACTTTGTATATCCGATTTCTCATAACAAAGAAGTGCTAAATTTGAATATGCTGGAGATAAAAATCTGTTGTCATCGATATTATCGGATGCCTGAACACATTTAAGATAATATTTAAGAGCAATTGAAAAGTTACCCAAATCATCATTATAGAGTGCATATTTAAAATAGCTTTCAGTTAAAAGTTTTTTGTTATCGACTTTTTCAGCTGTCTGAAGAGCATTATTTGCATATCCTGCAGCACTCTCGGTATTAAGATTATTGTCTTCAATCTCCGCCATATCAAGATTTGCTCTTATAAATATATTATCGGGAAGCACCTTACCAAAGCCTAAAACTTTCAAATATGCTTCCTTAGCTTCCTCAAAACGATAAACTTCACTATAACTTTGAGCGACACACAAAAGTGCTGTAATTGATTTTTCACTGTTCATTTTTGAATATAACTCGGCAGCTTTTTGGAATAAATGAACCGCCTTATCAGTTTCCTGAATATGACGATAACAAAACGCCGTCCTAAAAATCAAAGCCGGACATTTGGCCTCATAAAGAGGATTATCTGATTGCTCGAGAGCTTTTTCATAGAAAATTATAGCTTCCCTATACTTAAATTCGCTTTCTTTTGTTTTAGCTTTAAAAATCAATTCCTCAAAATCTTCTATCTGCTTATTTTTTTCTTCATCTTTTTCCTTATTTTTTGTTTCCTGAGCTTGATTTGTCAGCATTTCAGACCTGTTAACAATACTTGTCAACTCTGATTCCAACATATCTTTTGGAGAAATAAGGTTAAGCAAATTGACATCTTCCTTTGAAAGATGTGCTTTACCAAAAGTTGAGGAAGGTTTTTTTGAAATCTTTGGTATATTTGTCGGAGAATAGTTTGGAGTTTGGGTATTCCATTCCGAATTCGACATTGTGGAATATGATAAATAATTGAAATTTTTTCCTGTTGAAGGCCTTTTAAACTTCTTCTTTTCAATTTTTAAAAGTTCTATTGCATCATTACAAGCTTCAATTTCTTTTCTCATTGTAATTCTTGAAATCAACAAATCACGCTCGAAAGGTTTTTTAGGAAGAAGCGATTCATAAAAATCTATGAGCTCAGAATAAATTTTCTTCTTTATTTCAACAGGAATAGTTTGCAAATACTTTGATTTGAAAAAGTCTTTAAGGTAATAAAGCCCAAATTCATAAGTGATTATTCTTCTTCTCAGAAGATATTCCAAATCATCTTTTGATGCAATTTTTCTTGAAATGATAAATCTTTCGCTGACTCCTAAGCGAATGACCGAGAGAAGATAGAACAGTGTTAAAAATTTATCTGACAATAGGGCTAAATTCTTTTGGAGAAGGAAATCAGAGAAACTCATTCCCTTATTTTTGTATTCCTCAAATAATTCTTGAGGTTTTATATCCAAGATTTCAGAGAGCAAAATGAACATTGAAAGGAATATATAATGTCCTCCTGAATCCGCAACCAAGCGGGATAAAGATTCTTCATCAAAAGCAATATCATTGATGTATAATAACTTTTGGACTTCTTCTTCGCCAAGAGGTCTGAGAGCATAAGAAGAAACAGATTGATTAATCTTTATATCTTTTGGGTTTAACGCTCTTGAGATAATTAGAATTTTTATATTCGGGAATTTAAGAAGATAATTAATAAAATCGCAGAATTCATCCTGTTTTTTCTGACTTATAAAACTCAATTCGAGATAATCAAACACAAAGAGCATTTCTCTGTCACAATGTTTAATATAGGAATTTATTTTTTCCGAAAAAATAATCGTATCTGTTTTTGGAAGAATAATTTTTCTCTTTGAAGCAAAAACAGTAAAATCTTTATAGATTGAAAGAAGGATGTCATCAAGATTTGTTCCTGTCTGCCAAAGAAACTTAAAAGTCAAAACATTTTCGGAGAGAAAATTTTTAACAATTAAATCGGTAATTTCTGATTTACCGCTTCCGCTATAACCTTTTAAAATAAAAACTTTATCTTCCGATTTTAAAAATTCAAATAGCTTCAAAAAAGCCTGAGAATTATGATTTAAAAGAAAAAGTGCATTTTTGTCTTTCTCAATTGTGAAAAGAGAAGCCGACAATTTGCCCGTTTCTTCGAGTATTTCTTGTGCTTTGTTATTTAAAAAATTTAAAAATATTTCTTCCACGACAATATTTTACAATATCTTTAAAAAAATTATAATTGTTCATTTAAAGGATATTTCTCATTTTAATTTTTATCAAGGCAGAATTGTTAAGATATGTGATATTCTGACCGTTTTTTTTAATAAATTATACAATGTATGATGAATAACCTTATACATGAAGAAGTGAGATTTAGGGTATAATACAAAATGTCGGCAAGAAAACACTTAAAAACATTAAAAACAGGGTTTTCCGAGAATATTTTTTCGGACTACTTTTGGTTTGTCGAGAATTTTGAAAAAGTTATAGAAGGCGTAAACAAAGATTTTTTCAGAAGCAAGATTGATTTGAGGTTTATGGGAATTGCCGAAGAAAACAATATGCTTTTCTATGGGGATGAATATTTTGTTAACAAGGTCAACATAAACCAAAACCTGAGTGCTTTAATTAGAGTTTCAAAAGAAGCAATCGGTGTTCTGCTTGAAGAAACATTAGGGAAAACGAAGAAAACATTTGCACTTGAAGATTTAACAGAGCTTGAAACAAGAATTCTTTCAACTTATTGCGATTATATCTATAAAAAAGTTTCACCGGCACTTTTGCAGGTAGATAAGGACCAAAAGACTTTTATGACTTGTTCTGACTGCCATCTGAATTTTTATTTAAGAATAAACGGAAAGCACGCAGGAAAAATTATTCTGACAATTCCCGGATATATAATACCTGAGATTAAAAGACCTGAAGTTGAAGAAAAATTTACTGTTTCAGACTTTAAAAACACAATTGTTACGGTAACAATTGCCGTAGGTCGTTCAAAAATTACACTTGAAGATTTAAAACACATTGAACGAGGAGACATCCTTGTTCTTGAGAAGAGTAATATAAACAGATTAGCTGTAGTTTATAAAGGAGGGATAAAACCTTTCAGGGTTAATCCCGATCCTGCTATGATTGTCAGCCTTGATAATGGAGGAAAAATAATGGATGATAACAAATCATCAAACAATAATATGTGGGATTCGATTTTAGTCGATATTGTTGCAGAGCTTGATGAAGTTAAGCTTCCTCTCGGAGAACTTAAACAAATTTCCGAAGGTTTGGTGCTTGATATCGGTTCAGTTTACGATAATAAAGTAAATTTAAGAGTTGAAGACCAAATTGTTGCCTCGGGAGAATTAGTCATTATAAATGACAGGTACGGTGTAAAAATTAACGAAGTCAAAAAGGAAAAAGCACATTCACTGCCTAAACGTGCAGAAGGAGATGCAACTTCTCCCGAAGAACAGGCACCGGAAGGAACAGAAGACAAAAAAGGTGACGAAGACTTCGATTACAGTTATTTTGAAGTAGAGGACGAAAGTATTTAATCATGACACACTATCTTGTAAGCTTTGTAACATACACCTTTGCAATAATCGGATTAATGATTATTGCGCTTTGCATATATAAAAAAGTTACAACAACAATCCAGAAAGGAACAAAAGGCGACTTTTTAGGACTTGAACATCGTCTTGATTTGTCGGCAAGAAAATCTATTTATGTAATTAGGGCAGGAAATGAGAGGTTTTTAATCGCATCAGATATTGACCGTACTACATTACTTGCCAAACTTAATGATACGAGAAGAGAACAAAACAAAGAAATGACAATTCCTTCAAGCGAATTTAGACAAGTAAAAACTTTTGAACTTGAAGAAGAACAAATTCCGGTTTTGAAATCTTTGGCTAATAAACTTGATGAACAGAGGAGATAGGTAAATGGATGCACTTTTGGCAGATTTAAGCCCGGTATTGCAACTATTAGCCGTAATGGCTCTGTTTGCGACCTTACCGTTTATGTTTGTTTGTATGACATCTTTTTTAAGATATGTCATAGTTTTTGCGTTTTTAAAACAGGCACTCGGTGCAGCATCTATTCCGCCGGCAATCGTTTTAGTCGGTTTATCAATTATTTTGACTTTTTATACAATGGGCGGCGTTTTTCAACAAATGTGGGAGGTCGGCTCAAAACCATACAATGAACAGGGAAATATTGTTCTTGCGATTTCCGAGGGATCTAAACCGCTAAAAGAATTTATGATGAAACAGACAAACGAATCAGATTTAAAATTCTTCGTTGAACTTTCAAGAAAACACGCACCTGCAACACCTGAAGAATTGACTATTTGGGAAGTTGCACCCGGTTATATTTTAAGTGAATTAAAGACTGCTTTTGAAATCAGTTTTATCATATATGTTCCTTTTATTGTCTTAGACCTTGTTGTTGCGAATGTTCTGTTGGCACTTGGTATGTTTATGTTGTCTCCGACAATTATCTCACTGCCGTTTAAACTGCTGATATTTATTGCGGTTGATGGCTGGAGCTTAATTGTTCAGGGTTTAGTCGGCAGTTTTAATTAGGGCGGAGCGGATAATGGAAATATTGTTAGATTTCTTTTCAAAAGGTCTGGTAACAATGTTGATGATTGCAATGCCTTGTGTACTGACAGCTGCAGGTATCGGTTTAATAGTCGGTGTTTTACAGGCAGTAACACAGGTTCAGGAACAGACAATCGCAGCAGCACCGAAGATTTTCTGCGTATTCTTAGTATTGATGATTTTGGGAGTAGGTTTTATCAGACTTCTGACAAACCTCTTTAAAGAGGGTGCTTCAATTGCATTTAATACGGTTCCGAGAATGGAGCAAAAAGTTCTTGCCTCTGATTATTACAGATATACTAAACCTTTCAATCAGGAATTTTATTCTGAACAAAGAGGGAAAAGCGCAATGAACGCAATGATTAACAGTCCCGCTACTCCAAACTTCACTCAACAACAGGAAAGAATTAAATACCATAAAACACATAGCGGAGATATTCCGACACCATCAATAATGGAACAAAAGAAGATACGAGAAAACAGGAGATAAAATGGACGCAATTTTGCAATCATTTGGTCAATTGTTTCCGGAAATCAACAATGCTCTTAATGCAGGTGTTCCAATTTTCGCAAGAGTTTTGGGGATGTCAAGATTTACTCCGTTTTTGCACAGGTCTGAATTTCCTATGCTTGCAAAAGTCGGATTTGCACTTTTATTTACAGTACTTCTGACAATGACTTTGAATCCTCCTGCCCCTCCTGCGGACAAAGCACCGTTTATTTATTCAATAGTAACAAATTTTGCTTTTGGTGCAGCTTTGGGATTTATCGTCAATTGTATTATCACAACTGTTGAAGCAGCCGGAGATATCGTAAATATGCAGATGGGTGTTTCTTCAGCTACCGTTCTCGACCCTTCAACGAACTCTCAAGTTTCAATTATGGGCAAATATTTTTCAATGATGGGCATATTAATTTTCCTGAGTATTGGAGGAGCATACTGGCTATTCAATGCGTTCGTCAAGAGTTTTGAGATTTTTCCTATGTATTCTCAAAGTTTCCCATTGGATCAGCTTCTGAATATGGACTATTTAGTTAAAATTACGTCAAATATTCTCTATATCGGTCTGCAAATTGCTTCACCCGTTTTGCTTGCGACATTGGGGCAGGATATTATTCTCGGTGTAATTTCAAAAACAGCGCCGCAGATTAATGTTTTCCAGTTGAGTTTTATTTTTAAACCGGTTTTTGGTGCCGCAATTCTGATTTGGATTTTACCGATGATATATGACGTAATCCAGCAATTCTATCTGAGCCACGCAAATATTTTTTAAATAATTTCTTTGTATTCTATCAGTTTCTTTGTCGTATCTTTTAAAAGTCCGTATGCCCAACGGATAATCAAAAGACCTCCTAATACACCGACGGCAGGATCTAAGAATGTCAGTCCGATATATTTTCCCAATAAAAGTGCAGCTATTGCAAGAACCGATGTCAGAGTATCAGCTGCAATATGGAGATATGCCGCTTTAAAATTATAGTCTTTTTCCTTTTTACCGCCTATTTCCATAATAAAAAGGCAAACGCCATTAACAATTAAGCCGATTATAGCAACCAAAATTGCATCGGTAAATGAAATTTGAATAGGATTAATAAATCTGTGAACGGCTTCAATAATAATTGAAATACCTGTCACACCAAGAAAAATCGCACTTGTATATCCTGCCAAATCGGAAACTTTTTCTGTTCCGCTTTGAAAAATATCGCTATCTTTAAATTTTTCCATTAAGATATATGCACCAAATGTCAGAAGAAGCGCAAAAGCGTGAGTTCCCATGTGCCAGCCGTCAGCAAGAAGTGCCATAGAATGGGTAATTTGGCCAAAAGAAATCTCGGCAACCATAGTGACGACCGTCAAAATAATGACTATCAAAGTCACTTTAGCATTTTTGACTTCGTGATGATGGTGATGGTGATGTTCATGGGTTGACTGGTGTTCTTCGCACTCTAACATTATTAATACCTTTCAATATTAACAATATAGCACTCAAAGGACTATCCTTCAAGATTAATTGTTATGGCAGTTGCAACCGCAGCCGCAAGCACCGTGGCATTTTGAAATCATTGCTTGAATTTCTTCTTCGCTTATATCTTTGCAATCGTCAAAAAGTTCGCTTGAAAGGTATCTTTCACCTGTATCAGGTAAAATTGCAACGATTGTTTTACCTTTGTTTTCAGGTCTTTTTGCAACTTCAATTGCGCCCCAAAGACTTGCTCCTGAGGAAATTCCGACAAGAAGTCCTTCCAAAAATGCGCTGAATCTTGCAGTTTGCATAGCATCATCATTTTCAACAGTTATGATTTCATCAATGACATCTCTGTTAAAAGTATCAGGAACAAACCCTGCACCGATTCCCTGTATTTTATGAGCTCCTGCCTGACCGCCGGACAAAACAGGACTTGAAGCCGGTTCAACGGCAACTGCTGTAACGGATGGTTTTAATTCTTTTAATCTCTTTGCAATACCTGAGATTGTTCCGCCCGTACCGACACCTGCAACAACAATATCTATTTCGCCCTCTGTATCTCTCCAAATTTCTTCAGCAGTTGTTTCATAGTGTTTTTGGGGATTTGCAGGATTTTTGAATTGCTGAAGGATAATTGAATTTTCGATTTCACTGTTTAATTCATTTGCCTTTTCAATTGCGCCTTTCATACCTTTTGCGCCTTCTGTGAGGACAAGTTTTGCACCATAACCTCTCAAAAGTTTTCTTCGCTCAATACTCATAGTTTCAGGCATTGTTAAGATAAGTTTATAGCCTTTTATAGCTGAAATCAGAGCCAGACCGACACCTGTATTTCCGCTTGTCGGTTCAATTATTGTTGTTTTTCCCGGGGTTATAAGTCCTTTTTTCTCTGCATCTTCAATCATAGCAAGCGCAATTCTGTCTTTAACAGAACCTGCGGGGTTAAAATATTCAACTTTTGCATATAACTTGCTGTCTTCAGGTGCAAGTCTGTTTATCCTGACAAGAGGGGTATTTCCGATTAATTCAATTATACTTTCGTGTTTCGACATTTTATTTTCTCCTTATTATTTTGATAATGTTAAATTCATTTCTTGAAGCATTTTAGAATCTTCGTTTTGCTCCTGACCTTTTGTTGTGAGGTAATTACCAAGTAAAATACCGTTTATGCCTGCCTTTAGTCCTTTTTTTTGAGCTGAAATTGAAAATTCGCTGCTTCTTCCGCCGGCATATCTCAAAATAGCTTTTGGCATAGCAATTCTGAATATACAAATTGTTTTCAATATTTCTTCCTCAGAAATTAAATGCTTACAGTTTTCAAGTTTTGTTCCTTCAATCGGATTTAATATATTTATCGGAACTGTTTTGGGATTCAGCTTTGATAATGTCATTGCCATATCAACTCTGTCTTCTCTTGTTTCACCCATTCCGAGAATTACCCCGGTGCAAGCCTCGATATTTTCTTCGGTTAAGTTTTTTACCATATTAATTCTATCATTGAAATTGTGTGTTGTGCATATTTTATTATAGTATTTTTCTGATGTATTAATATTATGATTATACCGTTTAACACCTGCTTCTTTAATTTGTTTAACCTGTTCTTTGTTTAAAAGACCTAAAGAAGCACAGCAGTGAATTCCGTTTATTGATGAAACAGCCTTAATCATCTCAAGAATTTTCGGGAAATCCTCATTACTGACACTTCTTCCCGACGTAACAATACAAAACCTTGTTGCGCCATTCTCTTTAGCTTTTTCTGCCGAGTGTTTAACTTCTTCAACACTCAAAAGAGGATGACATTTGATTTTCGCACTGTTTGTGGAACTTTGAGCACAATATTTGCAGTTCTCGGAACAATTACCGGTTTTTGCACTGATTATTGAGCAAGCTTCAACTTCATTATTGAAGTTTTCTTTTGTTATTTTATTCGATATTTCAATTAATTCATCTAAACTTTTATCGTATAGTTTCAGCAATTCTTCTTTATTCATTTTAATAAACCTCATCAATAATTCCTCCTCCGAGGACAACATCACCATCATAGAGAACAACCGACTGCCCCAAAGATATTGAGGACTGAAGGTTTTCAAATTCAACCTTAATTTTATCGAATGAACAATATGAGACCATAACCTTTTGGGGAATCTGAGAAGAACGAATTTTGGCTTGACATTCAAACGGCAATCGAGGCACTGATAGATTGTTTAATTGATTTGCTATCAGCCCTGATTTCATATTTGAACATTTTTCTCCGACAACAACTTCATTTGTATCTTTTCGGAGTTCAAGGACGTATAAAGGCACACTTGAACTTACTCCAAGCCCTTTTCTCTGTCCTGTCGTATAGTTCCAAATGCCTTTGTGTTTTCCTAAAATTTTCCCGTTTTCATCTACTATATTGCCCTCTTTTTCTTCAACCTGAAGAAGTTCATTATAGTCGCTCTCGTAAAAATCCTGACTGTCAGGCTTATCTGCAACCTTTAAACCTTTTTGAAGCGCATATTTTCTGATTTCTTCTTTTGTATAAGAGCCTAAAGGAAGAATTATTTTGCTCAATTGCTCTTTTTTGAGCCTGTAGAGAAAATATGACTGATCTTTCTTCCTGTCCTTAGCACATTTCAAAATATATTCGCCGCTCTCATCCTGTTCAATTCTTGCATAATGACCGGTTGCAAATTTATCAAACTCTATCCCATTAGCTTTTGCAAGACTCGGCAAAAGGTCAAACTTAATCAAAGCGTTACACCAAACACAAGGATTTGGCGTACGTCCTGAGAGATATTCTTCTTTAAAATTTTTGAGAACAATTTCTTCATATTGCTTCGCACAATCAAAGACATAAAAATCAATTCCAATTGATTTAGCGACTTCTCTTGCCGCTTCAATATCTTCTTTTTCGCTCGGTCCAAGACAAGCACCATGTGATTTATGAGGCATTTTTTCTGCAATTTTTTTATAAACGCCGTCTTTGCCCCAAATTGACATGGTTGCTCCAATGACCTCATACCCCT
>JAEEGL014097468.1_pt1 | contig 23716 bp, 17 predicted proteins | sample 9134231 | NCBI WGS metagenome assembly JAEEGL01 (sample SAMN16246548, study PRJNA631951) | gut metagenome | biome: gut microbiome; feature: rumen; material: fiber-attached | host: Bos | place: Iran: Karaj | collected 2018-10 | reverse complement strand
TAAATTAGGATTAAATGAGTTTATAAAAAGGTCAAAGCAAATTCATGGAGATAAATATGATTATTCAAAGGTTAAATATGTCGATAATAAGACAAAAGTTTGCATTATTTGCCCAGAGCATGGTGAATTTTGGCAAACTCCATCAAAGCATATAAATAGAAAGCAAGGATGCCCTTATTGTAGTGGAAACGCAAGAAAAACGGATGAACAATTCGTAAAAGAAGCAAATCAAATACATAATAATAAATATGATTATTCTAAAGTTGATTATAAATGTAACAATAAGCAAGTTTGCATAATATGCCCTGAGCATGGCGAATTTTGGCAAAGACCTAAAGACCATTTAAAGGGGCAAGGATGCCCGCATTGCAAACAAAGTAAAATAGAAAAAGACGTTTTTGAAATGCTAACTGAAAATAAAATTGAGTTTGAACAACAATTTAAATATGATAATACTAATCTTAAAAATAGATTGGATTTCATCATAAAAAATAAAAACATAGCAATTGAATGCCAAGGAGAGCAACATTTTAGGCCAGTGGATTTTGCAAATAAGGGGGATAAATGGGCAAATGAGTCATTTGAAAAAAATCTTTTAAGAGATAACTATAAGAATTCCTTATGCAAAAAGAAAGGGATTAAGTTATTATATTACATACCCAAGAAAAATACTATCCCTGGTTATAAGTCTAATAAAAAATTTAATGGAATATATACTAATGATAATGTATGTAATAATTTATTACAGTTAAAAAATAAATTAAATGAAATTTCATTTGACCAAATCTAAATAAATTAAATCCTGAGACGCAAATCTCAGGATTTTTTTTTATCTGTAGATATTTATATTAAAATATATTCGAATATGAGTAAATTTGTTAATGAACTTTTAAAAGATTTAAAAAGAACTTCTAAATATCTAACAGAAGATTATATATTTAATGATGAAGAAGATGTACCAATAGGTCCAGATGAAATGGAGCATGTAATGCCTCATGGTGAAGGTCCAGTAGCAGACCCAACAGTTCCTGAACAACAGCCTCAAGCAGCACAGCAGGGAGATAATGTGGAAGCACAAGCAATGCATGCTCAAGAGGTTATTAAACATGAACCTATTATTGGAAAAATTAGAGAGACGGCAATTGAAGGATTAAAGAAATATTCTGATAATCCTACATCAAAATTATATGAATTTTTCAAGAAAGTGTTCTTGGAAAGCGATAAGGTATTAACTGATACCGGTAGTAAAAATTAATTATAATTATGGCAAAGCAAATAATAAGATTAACAGAAAGCGACCTTCATAGAATTATTAAAGAATCTGTAGAAAGAATAATAAACGAGGGTGCAAACGTGGATTATAAGGACGAATATAGTGGTTTGTCACAAGATGAACTTTCGGCTTTAAAAGAAAAGTTAGCTGAAAAATTGAGAACTCCTGCTGGAAAAATAAATATAGAATTAAAGAGAAGGTATCAAGCAGTAAAAGAGCTTCTTGGGGCTAATGTTATTAAAGGAGCAGACCCTTATTGGTCGGCTGAAAAAAATAAAGAACTAGGCAAATATACTTATGAAGATTGGAAGCAGATGAACCCTAGAGAAAGAAGCAAAGTGAAAAATCCAAAATTCCAAGAAATTGATAAAGGTAGGTCTGAAATTGCAGCGGATGCTCTAAGAAGAGAAAAAGAACTTAAAGCAATTGAACAGGGTGCTGTTGATACAGATTAAAAAAATATAAAAAGGATAGTCAAAAAAGGCTATCCTTTTATTATATCAGTATAATCCAAGTTACAATTATTTGAATAAAATGTATTAATTGGTCTTGTATTAGATTTAGTCTTAATTGATTTGCTTTTGCGTTATCAACAATATAATGCAGTATTGTATTTAAAATGACTGCCACCAATAAAATCCATCCAGACACGTTATATAAGAATATTATTGGTAGCATTATAGCAATTGACCATTCAAGTGAATGCTCAAATAATGCCATTTTATAGTCATTTTTATATTTTTCTAGTGATAATCCGTCATCTTTACAAGCTTTTCCCCACCATGATTTTTGTTTTAGATAAGTAAATTTCCCCTGGAGAACAAAATCATCAATTATGTGGCAAAAAAACATTAAAATCAGTATTTTTATCATAATATTTGTTATATTTTGGCAAATATACAAAAAAAATCTTTAAAAAACAAATTTTTTAATATTTATTAACAAATAATTAATTATTAAAAATAATAGAAAGACATGTCAGATTTACTTTTGAAAATGCCGCTCAATTATGAGCCGCTAAGAAAGAATAGATGGTTGTTTAGATTCCCAGCTGACTTAGGAATACAGGAATGGTGGTTATCAAGTGCAGCAAGACCAACTATCACTCAAGAGGAAACTCAGATACCATTCTTAAACACATCAACTTGGGTTGTTGGTCGTTACACATGGGATACTATCCAGGTAACTCTTCGTGACCCAATTGGTCCATCAGCTTCACAGGCTGTTATGGAATGGGTTCGTTTACACTCTGAGTCTGTTACTGGTCGTCAGGGATATGCAGCTGGCTATAAGCGTGATGTTGAGCTTGAAATGCTTGACCCAACAGGTGTTGTTGTATCAAAATGGATTCTTAAGAATTGTATGTTGACAACAGTTAACTTTGGTGATTTGGATTATAGCTCTAGTGATTTAACAACAATACAAATTACCCTAAGATTTGACTACGCAATTTTGGCGTATTAACCATCTATTAATCAACAAGTTACACAATTTTTTTAATATTAAGGTCAAAAAAATAGTAACTTTTTTTACTTTTTAAAATATTTATTTGTATATTTGCATAAATTAATGTAATGTACAAGTAAATATTTTTTTATATGGGATTAAAGAAACAAGTAATAATGTTTAAAAATGATGAACAGATAGATGTTTTTGAATCTGCTCAGTGCGCTGCAAACGCAATTGGCTGCACAAAACAAGAAATATCAAAATGTTGCACAGGTAAATCAAAATCAGTAAAAGGCTATGTATTTAAGTATAACGGTAAATTAACTAACAAACAAGAAGATAAAGGCAATTTTCATTGTCCATATTGCGAAAGACATTTTAAAACTTATAACGGTCTTTGCAAACATGTTTTTAGCAATAAATTACCACATGGTGAAATAACACAAGAAAAACTATTAACTGATTATAAATATGGCGGTGTTAGACCAAAATGTAAATGTGGCTGCGGCGAATATACAAATATAAGATATGATAATGGTGGGGCACATTTTTGCGAATACATAATAGGACATATTTCAAAAATAAAAAACAATTGGGGTCATAATGAGAAAGCAATAGAAAATTCTTCAAAAACAAGAAGAGAGCAATATAAATCTGGTGAACGTGAACAATGGAATAAATGTAAAAAATGGATAGAAACTTATTCTGAGTCAGATATAAAAAGACTTACAAAAATTCATAGAGAGAAAATATATCGTATGCTTACTGAAGGTGAATTTTCTTTATCGTCAAAAATTGAAAAAGAATTTATTGAAAAATGTGTTAAGCCCCTTGGCATTGATTTTACAACTCAATATTATATAAAAGATTTACATCATTATTGCGATGTATATATTCCTAGTAAAAATATAATAATTGAATTTCAAGGTGATTATTGGCACGGTAATCCAAAAAAATACGAAAAAGAAGAATTATCAGAATATCAATTAGAAAAAGTAAAAAAAGACGAAATACTTAGGGACTATTGCAAGAATAATGATATAAAATTAATTGAAATATGGGAATCTGACTATAATAGAAGCAGTGACAACGTTACGAATATATTAATGGAGAATATAGGATGATTTGTTGACATTTAAACAATCATTTAAAAATAAAAAGGGATAAGAACGCTTATCCCTTTATTTTTTTATCCTTTTTATTAATTTTTATAAAAAAATAACTAGAAAATAATTATAAAAAACAAATAATGTTATGAATAAAAAGGAAATGCTGTATGAAATTTCTTTAAAGTATAACACATTGAAAATGTATGATAATACTTTGGAACAAATGAAAAAGAATGGAATTAATTCTAAAAAAGCTATAGAAGAAATTAAGCGTGAAAGGGATTCAATTGAAAAGGAGTTTGAAATTCTTCTAGATTCAAAAACCGAAGATGTTAATAAAAATGGATATAGAACAAACCCAAAAATTGAAAAAGAAAATGAATTTTTAAAGAAAGCTAATGAAGAATTGAATAGACCTAAGAAATATTATTATGATGACCAAGATGAAGATATTCCTGAACATGGCTTAGACGAATTTCCTTATGATTATGACTATGATGAAGATTATAGCGATGAAATTGATGAAGAGTTAAAAGAAGAAAATAAACCAAGATTAGCAGATGTTCAGGACAAAATTTCAAATTCTACATGGATAAGTAGCTCAAATTTCATTTTTAGATTTCCGAAAGACGAAATAAACATTGATGAATGGAGGGTTTCTTCATTTTCATATTGTTTGAATCAAATATATGGCAAAATGTGTTCATGCGATGATTATGACGATGAAAAGCCAAAGGAAATAAAGCATGGTGGGAATCTTTACGTCAGTGTCAATAATTTTTCTGAAAAGATAAATGATTATCAATATAATATATTAGCTAAAACTGTTTTGTCTTTATTTGAAAATAATGTGATTGAAAACAATTTATGCGCTGATATTATAGATAATAGCGGAAATATATTATACACTATTGTATTTGAAAAATGTAGATTTGTTGGAACTAACGGCGTAGCAAATACTTTTGATTATAAAAATACATCACTTAGTCAAATGCATCTTACTTTTTCATTTAAAAATATTGTTATTCTTGCCCCAAACGAAAAATTAAAAAAAGAATAATAAAATGCGTCAACCAATAAAAAAAGGTAAACTTATAAATAAATCTAAACCAAAAGTTAAAAAAAGGCTTAGAAGACCAAACGGAAAACTTGAAAGGGTTCATCCAAAGTTTGGCACTTCTAAGCTTGAACAGGATTTTGCTGAACAATTCCTTGATACATTGGGAATAGATTATATTTGGCAGTTTGAGGCAAAGGATATTGGAAGATTTTATGATTTTTATTTACCAAAACATAATCTTATAATAGAGGTTGATGGGTCATACTATCATTCAGACCCTAGAGTGGTAGACGAAAATAAATTAAGCCCAATGCAGAAGAAAAATAAACGTGTTGATGAGCATAAAAATGAATGGGCTTTAATGCATAGTATACCAATTATGCGAATTTGGGAATACGATATTAGGAATAACCCTTCCGGCGTAATGAAAGAACTAAAGAAAAGACTATATATTGAAAATAAATCACAAAATTTATTAAACGAAAAAAATAAAAGGCATAGAAATAAATTAAAATTATGAGAGTAATGTTATATATAAAACTAGAAGGTTTTAATGATGGCGATTTTGACGTAAGTAACGATTATTATAAGTCAGATGAAGAGTTTTTCGATGCAATGGATAGGGAAAATAAAAAGTATTCAAATATAACAAAAGACGCATTGTGGCATATAAATAATAAGAAAAGAAATGTTACAGCAAGTTTTGGTAAATTATCCGCATCAACAAAAAATGCGGAAGAAAATAATTATAAATCAGAAGCATTGTTATTAGACGAAACAGGAAAAGATGAAACTGTTGATAATCTCATAGCAAATTGTATCTCACAAGATGTTGTTGTTAATATTATCAAGTTTAATCGTGACAGCATGGATGAAGAATTTGAAGAGGACTACAATTTTTGGGTAGATGAACATGAAAAGCTTAATGACCCAAAATATAAAGATGCACTTGGTGAGGATAAAATTTGGGAAAATGAACCGATAAGAACTTTTTACGTAGAATTTTTAAATAAAGCGAATGAAACAAAATATGCTAGATTTGAAAATTGTAAGTTGTTAGAAAAAGAAAATGAAGATGAATATGCTATATTAGCAGAAAAAATAACATTAATAGATAGTTTATAAGTTATGCCAAAGAAGAAATTAACTCCAGAACAGGAAAAGGAAATTAAATTGTTGCGTGCAAATAATGAAATGTATGAGCGCACAAAAGAGGAAGCAAAAGTTCGTGGTACCGAACAGTCAGTTAAAAGAATTGAAATGGCTCAAGAAGAGGTTAAAGAAAAAATTAAGAGTATCATGAGTGGAAAAATAGAAAAAATTGAAATACCTCAAGAAGAAATTAAACCTGTTATTATTGAGCATAAGCCAATTGTTGAAAATGAAGATGGAATGAAAACATTGTTTGATAAAAACGATGAAAATAGTTTCTATAACAAATACGATAGTGAAGATTCAGTTTTTTCAATTCTTGAAAGACATAGGGAAGAGGAAAAAGCAAAGCTTAATGCGCCAAAAAGAGGTACTGAAACAATTAAGGAAGAGCCTGAATATGAATATGGTAAAGAAATAGTAAATCCTTCTGAAACAACATTCAATAATGCAGACTCAAACGCCCAATATGACGTGATTTCTTTACCTAGCAATGGAGAATGTTACAAGAACAAAATTGGACGTGTTCCAGTGGCTTATTTGACCGCCTACGATGAAAATATTATCACATCACCAAACCTTTATAGAGACGGACTTGTTATTGATTATCTTTTAAAGAATAAAATTGTTAATAAGGAGATAAATGTGGAGGATTTAATAAGTGGTGACGTTGATGCAATTATTCTTTTCTTAAGGGCAACCAGCTATGGTGTTGAATTCCCAGTAGCTGTTGCTGACCCACAGACAGGAGAAATGATAGAAACAAAAGTTGACCTTTCGAAAATTAAAACAAAGGAATTTAAATTAAAGGGCGATGAAAATGGACATTTTTCTTATACATTACCAAAGTCAGGAGTTGAGATTAAATTTAAATATCTTACAAGAAAAGAGGAAAACGACTTGAGATTGCTTTCAAGACTTGAAAGTGAAGGCTCAAGTACTGTTGATTTGAAATCAGCAAACAATATAATTGTAAATATGCTTAAATCAGACTCTATCTTGGAAGGAAAAGAGAAATCTGCAATTCTTGACGCTACAAGAAAGATTGATGATTGGATTAAGAAGATAGAATTAACAAATAGCAATAAGTATAACAAATCCATTACAAATAGAATGGAAATGCAAATTGTTGCTATTAATGGAAACTATGATAGAGAATATATTAGAAAAGCTATTTATAATATGCCTGCAAATGATTCTCTTCAGTTAAGAAGATACATTTTGGATAATGAGCCTGGACTTGATTTCGAGGTTGAAATTGAAAGACCTGAGAACCTTGGAGGTGGTTCTTTCAAAACCTTTCTTGAATGGAACGATACTGTTTTCTTCAATATCGCCTGAGTATGAGAGAATTCTTAAGGAAGAACTTTTCGGTTGTTTCAAACATATAAAAATACCTTTCAATGAGCTTCTTAAAATGCCGGTAAGAGATAGAAAATTCTATATTTTAAAGCATAATCAAGACGCAGAAGAAGAAAGAAGAGAATATGAAGAAAGGCAAAAAGGCGGTTCAACAAAAACAGAAGCAATTGATGCATTTACAGATATTGACCAACAAAATCTTAAAAACGCAGCAAAAAGATAATGGGAACTTATGCAGGTTCCCATTTTTTTATTTTAAAAAAGTATTTAAATAGTATTTATAAGTAATAATTCTAAATCTAAAATCAAATAATATATGGCAGCAGGACCAGCAGTTGGAATTGGGGCATTTTTAGAAATTGCAGCAGGGGCTGCTAGTGCTTATCCTAAAGTTCAAAAAGTTATAAATGGACTAGGCGCTACGCATGAATTTCTTGGCAAAATTAGCAAAGACGCAAGTATAGCAAAAAATCAAATGATGAGTATGCTTAATGCTATTGGCGGAAAATGGGTAGAAATGCAAGACATTGCATTTAAGACCGGCCGTACTATGGCCATGAGTCGTGAAATGGCTATGCGTTATGACCGTATGTTAATGCAAAGCACAAAAGACCTTGCAAGACAATACGGTATAACAGCAAAAGAAATTGCCAATTTCCAAGAAGAATATGGTAAGGCTACTGGTAGAAATATTATATTAACACAGGAGCAAATTAAGAGTATGGCTGCATTGTCAAAAATTACTGACAGTGCAACTGCTGCTCAATTGGTTGATGAATTTGATAAACTTGGCCTTGGGATTGAAGGTTCTACTGCTAAAATTGGATTGATGCAAGAAAGAGCGAAAGCTCTAGGTATTAATGCAACAAAAGCAACACAAGCATTAAAGGATAATATTAAGCTTGCAGCATCTTATTCATTTAAAGGTGGAGTTAACGATATTGAGAAAATGGCCCTTAAGGCCACTTCAATGAGAATGGATATGAACGCCATTACAAATGCAATGGATAAGTTCATGGACATTGAAGGCGCTATTGGCACATCTGCTAATCTTCAAATGCTTGGAGGAAGCTTTGCAGCTAATTTTAGCAATCCTATGGGCGCTATGTATGAAGCTATGGCTGACCCAAAAGCATTCCAAGATAGGCTTCTTAAAACTGTAAAAGGTAAGGGTAGATATGATGAGAAAACAGGAACAGTACAATTTGACCCTGTTACCATGATGACGTTACGTGAAGCCGCAAAACAACTTGGTATGTCAGTTGAACAATTGACAAATCCAGCAATGGCAGATGTTCAAAATGAAAAGGTTGTAGATGAATTAAGAAAAGCAGGAAAAGAAAGTCAATGGACGCCAAAACAAATTGAAGCTATTCAAAATCTTTCAAGAACAAATGTTGATGAAAAAACAGGAAAACATTATGTAACTCTTTTGGATGAAAATGGAGAAGAACAAAGGGTTGAAATTGAAAATTTAACAGAAGAACAATTAAAAATTGCCCAAGATTCTCAAAAAACTGAAGAGCAACTGTTTAGTGATGTTCAAGACATTAAAAAAATTCTTGAAGATACTTTTGTTCGTGCTAGAGGTACAACATCAACAAAAGAAAATATAGAAGGTTTGGGCGCTGAATGGGATGCGTTTGCTGCCCAATTACAAAATACATTTATGCCTCTTGTTTCAGGATGGATGAATGGACAATCATTCCAACCTTGGGATTTATTTAAGAAATCATCATATAGACCTGGTAGAATTGATATTGGCAGTCATGGTGCAGAAGGATTTGGAAATATTAGTGATTTTTTTGGATTTGCTGAAGGAGGAATTGTAGAACCAATACCACATGCAGCAATGGGTACAATTATTCCTGGAGATTCAACTATTGGTGATAAAACTCCAGTAATGGCTAATGCCGGTGAAATGATTCTCAATCAACGTGAGCAAAGAGGTTTATTTGATATTCTTAAATCAATTGCTACTACAGGCGCAATGATGTATGGTGGCAATAAGATTGGTAAAATGTTTGGATTGAGAGGCTTGGGGCTTCAAATGGGAATAGGAAACCTTCTTAGTGGAGGAAGAATGGGAATAGGAGGAATGCTTGGCCAAGGTGTTGGAATGATTGGTATGAATAAAATGTTTAGAAGCGGAATTATGCCAATTGGTATGAACCCTATGATGCCAATGGGAGGATTTAATAGACCATTTACATTTATGAATCCTACTGTCATGATGAATGGTGAAACAATAATGAATGGAAGTATTGCTGATGGAGATTTGGTTGAAAAACTTGAAGATGTTGCAGATGCAGCAGAATTAGCAGGAAAATCAACTAGAAGCTTTTCTCAAAGATTAGGCTCTTTGGCAAGGAAAAAAACATTAATGGGTAGCCTTTCAAGAGGTTATATACACGCTAGAACTAAAAGAAGAGCAATAGGCAGGAAAATATCAGGCAGTAAATTTTTTAGAACTAGAAAAGCAGAAGCACAATTATTAAATGCTCATTTTAAAGATTGGATTTCAAATAAAAGAGATTGGCTATCAGATAGTAAATTAGGGAAAGCAACAAAAAATTTTATTGCTGATACAAAATCTTTGTTTGGAAATAAATCAGTTTCAAGCGCAGTACAAGCAACAGAAAGTATTGTTCCAACAACAAAAGCAGTTGGTAATAGTGGAAAACTTTTAGGCACTTTAGGAAAGAGTGGAAAATTACTTGGAAGAGCTGCTGGCGGAATTGGAGCAGTACTTGCGATAGGAAGTACTATAAGTGATATTTCAGCAGCTTCTAGCCAATATGATGCACAAATTTCAGCAATCGAAAGAAGCGGAATGTCTGAAAGAGACAAGGCACGTGCTAAAGATATGGCTTCTAAAGAGAAGAATAGAAGCATTGGAGGCTCCGTAGGCGGATTAGGCGGAGGAATTGCAGGAGCAGCAGCAGGAGCTGCAATTGGTTCTGTTATACCAGGAATAGGAACACTTATCGGCGGAGCTATTGGAGGTTTAATAGGAGGCTTTGGTGGTGATGCTTTAGGAAAGGGGATAGGAGGCTTATTCGGTGGTGGAGAAGAAAAGAAATTCATTGAAGAAGAAAGAGAAAAGGCAAAAGCAATTGCAGGCGACAATGAAGAAATTATTAAAGTGCTTAAGTCAATTGAAGGTAAAATGCCTACAGGAACAAAAGTTGGAGATAACTTTGGCCTTAAAGTACCTGAATTGGAAAGTTCTGTTATACGTTCAATAGGTAGTATAGGTAAACACGTTGCTATTAAAGCTACTGATACAGTATCAAATATCATAGGTGCAGCAACTGGAGCTGATAAACAGAAAATTGAATTAAACGTTAGTGGAACAATTAAGTTAGAAGGCGCTGGTAAGTCTGTTGACCTTGACTTTAATAAATTATTAAACAACCCTGAATTTGTAAGGAAACTTACTGAAACCATATCAAGTAGAATGAGAGCTGTGTCAGACTCAGGTAAGCCTAAAGGTGGAAACGGTAATTATGATATGAGTAAAATAAACAAATAATATTTAGTTTTTAAATATTAAATTTATATTGTATATAATATGGGAAATTTTTTCGATAAAGTATTAACCGGATATGATGCTGTCATTAGAGGCTTGAACGAAGCAGCCTTTGGTGATATTAGAAGAGTATTTAACGGTGGTATATTTGATGAACTTTTGGGCAGGCGTATAGGACTTGTTGCAAACAGTTATGATTTCATGGCTGTTCATTTGCGCAGGAATATAGGCAATTCTATGCATGGGTATGATGGATATGGAACACCAATTGGAGAATTGTCTAATCCGTATTATAATAGTTTCTTTCACGTACCTTGGTTTTTTATGGATGGCCATAAAAATAGTACAGCCAATTATATTGACTATGTTAGGGCAACATATGGGGCTAGTATTAGTGTGGAAAACATAAATGAAAACTTTGACTTAAGAATTGTAGGAGAAGGAAGTAGCGTTGGAGTTATACAAACCACTGCAATACGTGATATATTAGTTGCTGGCGCCCCTGAAAATATTTCACTTATAAATCCAAATGGGGTTTATACCGATACAAAACTTGGACTTGATAGTACTAACATAATAGCAAAAATGTTAGGAAACGCCATTTCATATAACGATAAGAGGGATAATAAAGTTAAAGGAAATATGGGCAATAAGTTCATGTATGGTATAACTAATTCATTAAAAAATTATTTTGGCCTTAAAAATGAAGCCATATATAATAATGTTTTAGATGTTAGTAGTCATAATTTTGGTGAGAGTTTTTTAAGTAATGGATATTTTAACTCAAACGCTAAATCTCCTGTTTATAATTCAAATTATGGATTTATTGACAATTTAGGAATTTACGATGATTATGTAGAGAATCTTTCAGAAGATACATTATATCATTTTCGTTATAATACTCAAATAAACTTATCTAGAAATGTAACAAGTAGAATTAAAGCTTCAGATGCTGGTGGTCATGATGGAGGTATTGGCCTTCAATATGGTAGAAAATATTTACCGACAAAAAACGAAAACTATTTTGCTTATGTAGGCATAGTACCTAAAGCTGAAATGTCTACTTTTAAAAGCTATGTATATAACAACTCTACTGATACGGATGAGATTAAGATTGAAAATAGTCAGATAAGATATATTTTCAAAAATGCAAGCACTACACTTAGTAATGTTTACCAAGGTGGAGTTTTTGTATATACTGAACTTGACGAAGATGGAAAGTCAACTGATATACAATCAAGTTCATTTAATAGTGGCACTAGATTTAGCACATATACATCATTTAGTGAAGCTTCAAACAATAAAGATTTATTAGGTAAAACAAATTTAGCTTTCAAACAAGGAAGATACAACACTATTATAGCTAAATTTAAAACCGGTGTTAAAGATACTGATGGAAATTTATTAGATTTAAATGATACACTCCAAACTGCGGTAAGTGAAAAATATGGAATGTCTCATGGTAGAAACTTATTGAAGACTGACCAAGATGACGAATCGCAGGGATATAACAATCCATATTGTAGAGTTTGGACATTCCACCACCAATACCATAGGCTTGCTGATTCTATAAGACCATTCCAAGAAAAAGGAGAAAACGGAAATGTTGTAATAGGTCAAAAAGAACTTTATGATAAGTATGGGTTTAGTGCTTTCTCAGCAGACCATTCAGATAAGGTTGGCTTTGAAGATGGAAGAACAAGGTTAGGTAAATATGGAGTTATGAATCAACATAATGGATTGGTTAACATAACGCCTATCGATAATGGAGACCCTAACAAAAAGGTTGATATTAAAAACTGTATGTTCTCAATTGAGAACCTTGCTTGGAAAGATTCATGGAGTGCTTTTAAGGACGATAAAAATACTTTCCAAAATGGAGGTTTATCATCTGAACAAAAAGGCCCATTTGGTGGACGTATTATGTGGTTTCCTCCATATGCTCTTAAATTCAATGAAACAGTAAACGTTGATTGGAATGAAAATAATTTTATTGGACGTGGAGAAAGCATCTATACTTACAGAAATACAAAACGTTCAGGGCAACTAAGCTTTAAATTACTTATTGACCACCCATCAATTATAAATTATTGGGAAAATAGAGGAAAAAGTACAAGCAATTCAATTGATGATGTTGATGACCCAGAACAGCAATTATTGAGATTCTTTGCGGGTTGCGAAATGCTATCATCCAAAAAAGCAGAAACTAAGAAAGTTGAAACTGCCGCAGAAGATATTCCACAGCCGTCTCCTAATACAGAAAGATACACTTTCTTTGTGTTTTTCCCTAATGATTATAGTGGAGTTAATGATGACCCTAAAGATGTTGTTGAATATTTAACAAACGGTATAGGAACATGGAAAAATAAAGATGGCAACGATTGCAAAGTTGCTTATTCTAATTGTATTGTAGATGGTAAACAATATGGTGGATATGAAGTAAGGTTAGGAAAGGGAATAAGCTATGTAACAGCTAAAACTATCGGCGATAAAATATTAACTGCAAAATATGGCGTTCAGCCTGATGTTGACATTTATACTCAAAAAGGAACCGGCGGAAAATGGTATTATAGAATAGATAATAAAAGAAGTAAAGAAAAATATAAAAGCGAAAGTAATTATATAGATTCTCAATCATTTGGTTTAAATTCTGTTGGCGTTGAACAAGCTTTACAATTATTAAAAATTGCTGACTTAGATAAATTGTTTAGTTTTACTGATGTTTATGTTGCATTAACAGATAGCGAAAACAATTCTAATGAAATTCTTAAAAACTTGTATAATGAAGAATCTGTAAATAAATTAAAAAATATATTCAAAAATAAAAATAGAATAAAAGAAATTATTTGCACAGGACAAGCATCTATACAGGGTAATTCAGCGACAAAAACAGAAAATGAGCAAAGAAATAAAGAATTGGCAAAACAAAGAGCTAATAGTATACAGAATTGGCTTAGAAGCAAATTAAATGGAGTTAATATAACATCTGATACAATTAGTCCTAAAGGAGAAAAAGACCCTGATGATATTAACAGTTTGGCTAATAAAGCTCATAGATGCGTAAAAGTTGAAATTGATGTGGAAACAGAAATGTCAACAACAGCACAAGACGAACTAAAACACGCTATTAGGCCAAATATGAACGGAGACATTTTAAGCGAAATGAATACAGGTAGTCCTAATTACCCATCTGGTACTAATATGATTGGCCCTATAGCTGTAGATGATGGAGCTAATATATTTTACGATGATAAAACATTGCAAAGAAAACTTAATTATATGAAATTATCAACATTTGGGAAAAGTGTTGATTATATGACATTTAATCTTAGAAATAGTTATGAAAATGGTAATATAAATGTAAATGGAGTTTTCGATGCTGTAGCTAATTTCAGAGATATAAATATGGCTTCTAAAGATTATGCTCTTAATTATCCAGGATATACAAATTCTGATAAAGAATTAAGTAGTGACGAAGGAAAATTAAATAGTGCTGAAAATATGGTCAAAAGTTTCGTTGGAAAAGCTAATTCAGTATCTCCTGAGGATGAAACATATGGCACCAGGAAACAAAGCACTGTTTCAATTAAGAGATATGATAACGAGTCTAAATTCTTTGAAATGCTTGAGGTTGAAGAACCTTTCTTACATCAAAAGATAAGTGACAAAGTTAAGTATTTTGACCCTGCATTCCATTCAATAAGCCCTGAAGGATTCAATGCAAGACTTACATTCTTGCAGCAATGTTCAAGACAAGGACCTACTTGTGCTTCTAGTGATGTTTATACAGGTAATAACACAGCTAATAACTTAGCATTTGGTAGGCCTCCTGTATGTATATTAAGAATTGGAGATTTCTATTATACTAAGATTATAATTGAAAGTATTACAATTGATTTTGGCGATGTGATGTGGGATTTGAATGCTGAAGGAATTGGAGTTATGCCAATGATTGCAGATATTAATATTTCATTCAACTACATTGGCGGAAGCAGCTTATCGGGACCAATTTCAAGATTACAGAATGCATTGTCATTCAATTCATATGCTAATACTGAAGTTTATGATAATAGAGCAGAATTACCTGAATATGATGAAAATGGTAATTTAATAAAATTTGGTCATAATCCATTAACTAAATAAACAACTATGGCTAGATACGATAGATATAATAAATTCAGAAGGGACGGACAAATATTGCACGTCCCTTACATTGAAATACCTATAAAGAGTACTGATTACTATACTTACTATAAGCCCGGAAAAACAAGATTAGATATTCTTTCTTATCAGTATTATGGCGATGCCAACTATGATTGGCTTATATTACAAGCAAATCCTGAAATAGGTTCTTTGGAATATAAAATACCTGAGGGAACAAGGATAAGAATACCTTATCCATTAGATGTTACAATAGCGAGATATAACGCTGATATTGATACATATGATAAATTATATGGATTAGAAAACAAAAAGTAATGGCAAGAGAAAAAACAATCATAAGTCAAACAAATAATATTGTTTACGTAGAGCCTAATTATACTAACTCTGTTAGTGAATACGGTCAGACTGGTTTGGAGGTTTTTGAATTCGCTCCAGACCTTGAAGACTATAGTATTTTCGTAAATCTTGAAATAGAAACAGTAGGTAGAACAATACAAACCGGTAATAAGGTATATAGATTCTCATACGTTAGTAAAAACGGAAGTGAAGGTGTTAACCTTATGGGAGGTAGTAAAATTAAAACATCTGATGGAGGTGTAATTAATTCATTAACAACCAATTGGACTGACGCACATATTTCTGATTTAAAAGAAGTTGGCGCAAGTCCTGAATTATTTGGAATTAATTATATAGACATTGCATATAATCACTTTATGGTTCCTGAAGTGACAATAGAATTCGTTGATGTACGTGGAGCTTCTGTTTTTGCTCAAAAAGAACTTTTTGAAACAAATAATATAGAAAGAGCCATAGGAGGAAATTATGATGATAATGTAGTTAATACATTCTTTCAATGTTTTTTCACATTCCCTTATCCTAAATTCACACTTTTGGTAAAAGGATTTTATGGGCAACCAGTTGCATATGAATTAACCTGTGCTGATTTTAGGGCTAGTTTCCATTCAGATACAGGTAATTTCTCATGTACTGCAAAATTCGTTGGCTATTACTTTTCATTCCTTAATGATGTAATGGTTAACGCACTTGTTGCTGCGCCATACTCTGACTATGAAGGAGCTAAGTATTGGAAAGAGCGTAATTTTACTTTTGAAGGGTATAATGGCGGAGCAGTAGAAATTCCAAAATTGGCGCAACTTTTAAAGAAAGTAAAGGACTTAGAGGCAAGGTCTGAACATATTTCTCAAAATAGTCCTGAAGTTCAGGAAAAAAACAATATAGAGCAAGTAACTCAAAGATATTCAAATATTAAACGTCTTTATGAAGCTTATGTTAAAAGCATAAGTAATTTAGTTGTAAATAAAAAAGATACAACTGAAAAAATAGATTTATTTATTTCAGACATGGAAGACGGAAATATTTCTGAGGCTGCTATTATATTGGTTAATAATAATGCTAAAGATGCTTTTTCTAAACATTTTGAAGATAGAAATGATACGGTTCATGATGCTTATGAAGCATTAAAAAACTATGTTGAAAAATTTAAGGAAGAATACCCTAGCGATGGTATATCAATGGGAAGTTTACCTGATTTTTCACAAGCAACGCCAAAGCAGAGGATATTTCAAAATGGAGAGAACAGAAGCCATTATATAATTGATAGCAATAGGGCGAATGATGATATAAAAAACAAAAGCAGCCATTTATATCATACATTTGAAAACAAAGTATTAGAACAAAACGTTGATAATCAGGTAAATAAATATCATAATACAACTTTAGCATATTTCTATAATGATAACGATTTTGTTAAGAAACTTAATAATGCGATGAAATCGGCATCAGACAAAGAAAAAGATGTTGCTGAAAAAATTGAAAGAAGCAAAAATGATTCTCTTGCTCAGTCATTAGGCTGGTACCCTACTGTTGAAAATATTACAAAGTTAATGATGGCGCATTTTGAAACATTTGCTCATATGGTTCATTATACTGCGTTATCAATAAGTAATGAAAACCCTCAAAGAGACACGAAGAAAGTAGGTATTACTGACGATGATGATATTGCTGATGTACCTGAAATTTACCGTTCAAGCGAAACAGGCTGCTTACTTGTTCCACCATTTCCAAATGTAACAAAAATTGTCGAAAAAAATGGCACAAGAAACAGAGAGGAAAGTTGGGTAGGAGAATATGGAAATAAGTTCAAAGAAGTTGACCTTGTACATGGTATTTTAAATGGTATAGAAGAATTTGTTGATACGGTTAATGCTGGTGAAAATACAGGTTCAGCAGGCTCAACAACATCTTTAAAGGCTGTAATGAAATATCCTCTTTCTCCGCTTGATTTCATATTAACTGATAATGTGTATAAAGATTTTGACCAAAATGAAGTTTCTTCATTTCTTGGATTAGTTGGATTAAGAGCTTTACAAATTCTAGGAACTCCTAATATTAGTGATTGGAATGAAAATGAGCATATAAGAGTATTAGGTAAAGCAGAAGCTGAAAACGTTCTTAAGACTGAAAAAGTAAGCCCTGGCTTGATAAATCTGCTAAAAGGAGTTCTTAATAGCGGTGTTAGTAATGTAATTTCAATGCTTAAAGGTGAACCTGTTGACAGTACTATACCAAAGCCTTCTAGTGGAATTTGGCCTTGGCAAGAAAGCGCCCAAAATGTTGGAATTGTCTCTCACGTATCTACAGCTTTAGAAAATGAGCTTCAATTTAATATTTGTAAGGTAGAAGGTGTTAATGGAAGCATAACATATACATTGCCTTTACAAAACTTAGATTGGGACAAAATTAAAAAAGAGGTAATACATAGTAAATCAGCTTACGCTTCTGATGATTATTTTAACATTTCAGATACTATTATAACAAATAGCTATAAAGACAATATTCTATATATTGATACAAATATAAATCGTATAAAAGATATTGCTGAAAATCAGTTAAAAGATTTAGATGGTATAGAATTTTTTAGAGAAAAAATTACAGGAGAATCTACATATGATAAAGATAAATATCTTAAGTTCCTTGATGTAGATACTGCGTTATCGTCAGATAACTATAAAGTCATGGTAGCATATCCGATAAAAGATGCACAAAATCTACAGCCTGAAGATAAATCTTGTATGATTCCATGTACCACAAGTTATGTAAAGCAAATGTCTTGGGGTGGAGGATATAATATGGATAATTTCCATGAATATGGTTTAGGCGGCAACTGGAAAGATAAAAATGGAGAAGCTGTTACAAGAATAAAGGATGACGGGTATAATGAATATTTCACAGAATTAGATACAAAAAGTTTCACAATAACTGAAATTCCTGGACTTACAAAATCTCTTAAACCATTAACATCAACAAGCACTTACCCTGAAGTTTCATTATTTACACAAAGCCTATATTATAAGCAAACAGATATTAAGGTTAAAGCATTTATGCTTCTTTCATCTTTGTCTTATCTATATAGATTTGATAAAATAATTGATAATGAAATTTGTAATAAAGATAAAACAATTTCAATTATACCATTACCAGCTGTTATATATGCAGGCGGAGTAATTTGGGCTACTGAAAATGATTACAAAAACTATTCATTGTTTAAGGGTTGTGACTTGAAAAGTAATGAATATTTAAATATTAATTCATTGAAATTATCTAACCTTGATGGGCAAGTTAGATTAAAACTAAAAAAGACTTTCGAAAAATGGGTAGAAAAGGGTATTCCAAATAATGATATAATTGTTTCATTTAAGGAAATTGCAAATAACCTTGAAATTAAACTTTTAAGAAAAGATATAACTTATGACCAATTCTTTAACGCTCTAGGGGAATTAGAAAGTAAAAATTGGATTGGAATAAATAGAACGTGGTTTAATAGCGGAATTTTTAAAGATAGAGGTTATACTGATTTATTAAATTTGTTTGTTGGAGAATTTGGTGAAAGTTTCTTTAGAAATTATATTTGTGTTGATGAAGACTTAGGTGGAAGCAAAGGCGATGGTACTGTCGGAATGCGTGTAGGAAACCGTGATGGTTCTCCTGGCGTAATGCAGTACGTTGATTTTGCTTTAGCACCTTGTATATTTATGAAAACTACTCAATTCTTCTTTACTGACAGTAAAAAAGTGTTGGGTGTACCTTCTACTAAAATGTTTACATTCTTTGAATCATTCTTACAAAGAATAACAGAAGGTGCTGAAGAGGAAAAAACAACAGACGATTCAGTTGCACAAGCAAAAGAAACTAATACAACTACAGATATTAAAGTTGGCGTATACAGGTATTGTAAACTGCTTTATGATAAGTGGATAGGTGGAATGTCTGCTGAAGACTTTACTGAATATACTATGGAAAAATTCTTTAGTGATGATGAAAATGATAGATATTTCTATTTTATAGATGCTTATTACAATAAAGCTAATGACATTCTAGTTAATATTGGCGATTTCTGTAAATTAGTTGAAGAATCATATATAAGTGCTGACTATTCATTATTATCATTGCTTTCAAGTGTATACTCTCATAACCAGTTTAATTTCTTCTGTCCTCAGAATTTCATTGACTTATCAAAAAGAAGCAATATGATAAAGATGTTCGACTGTATACCATACACAGAACATTGGGACGTTAAGAGGCATCCTAACTTTGTCGTAATTTATACTTATGAGCCATCAAGCCATCTTGATATAGATGGAAGCGAATATGAAAACGATAGTTTTATGCTTAATATGCCTGAAGGAAAAGGTAATAAATGGCCTGAAGCATTAAAATCAAGAAGTTGGGGCCAAACTGAAGGATTTAGTGTACCGGCATTTGGCGTTTCTTATGGGAAAATGTACCAAAGTTATTTCAAAGATGTTAATGTATCAATGGATAACCCTACTGTTACAGAACAATCTATTAAAGCTCAGTTTGCAATTGCTTGTTTGAACAATGAAAGTAAAAATAAAGAAGACGATTCTACCCAATATTATTATGGACAGGATTTGTATGCAATTTATTCAAACAATTCATACACTTGTGAAGTAACAATGATGGGTTGTGCTTGGGTTCAGCCTCTTATGCTTTTTGTTCTTACAAATATACCAATGTTTAGAGGAACATATCAGATAATTAGAGTAAGTCACCGTATTGAACAAGGCAATATGGTAACTAAATTCAGAGGCGTTAGAATGGCTAATGTTACAACTAGACTTGTTGAAGATTGTTCAGTAAGACGCAAAAATGACCAAACTGATGATGGAGAAAATACGTCAATAAATCAAAGCCCTTATTCTCAAATGGCATCTACTGATAATGATTGCCCATACCCAAAATATCCTGTATTATCAAGCGATAGTGCTGCTATTAGTTTGTCAAACGATGAAGATTATAATGCTTCTCAAATAATGATGAAAATAATGTCAAGAGGCTATACAAAAGAACAAGCAGCTGGAATTGTTGGTAATATGGCTGAAGAATCTCCTGGTTTCAAAGCCAATATCAATGTTTGTGATTCTAATAATAATTGGGCAGGAGGCTTGTGTATGTGGAATGCTGATGCTTTATATTGGTTATTAAAAGGAAGACCTGATATGATAGGAAAACCTATGCCAGAAGGAGAAAGTATGTCTTGTCCAACAAAATGGGAAAAGAAAGTCAATAATGATATGCCATCAGCAGATGAACAGGTGACATTCTTATTGGATTCTCTTGAACAGTCTGATTATCTTAAAAAGAGTAGGCATGTTAAACAAAATCTTTTAACAGCAACCACACCAGAACAAGCAGCTTTCTATTTTGCAAGAGATTTTGAAAATTGTAAATATTGTAAAGTTGAAAGTAGCGATACGGTTAAAAAGAGAAAGAACAACGCAAAAAGATTTTATGACAATTATTCAGCAAAAGAAATGTTACCTCCTATAACAAACAATGGCGATGAAAAGGTTTCTGAAATTGGTAATGGATTATTACATGCTATTAACCAAACATCAATGTCATCTTCAGTTAATGTTGAAGTCGGAATTGATAAAGATAAGAGTGATGGAAATAAGATTTATCTTACCAACGGAAAGAACAGCAATGATTTTGGAAAAATTCTTGATATAATGCTTCAATCATATAGCGAAGTTATTGAACAGATTGATTGGGTTGTTCCGGCAGGAGGAGACCAAAGTTTACCTCCAAAAGCTTATATTGTTTATATTAAAGAAGGTAATTCAGATACAAAAGTTAGAATTGTCAGTGAAGAAACCGGTGAAGAAGTAGAAAGTATAGGCTTAGAAGAGGGTGGAATAAACGAAGATTTTAATAAAGCTATAGTTAAGAAGTATAAAGACAGAGTTTCAACAATTAGACCTTTATTGGTTGTTAAAAATGTAATACCAAAAATGACTAAAGAACAAGCTGAAAGTTTATTTGAAAATGTTAATATTACTCCTTGTAGTTCATTAGCAAATGGAGAATCATCTGATAGTTCTTCTTCTGAAGGCTCATCTAGTGAAGATAATACAACTCATAATAACGGTCCATTTAACACAACAGCATGGGACGTTGATGCGTTTGTTAAAAACCTACATTATTGGCAAAAAAATATTTGCGAAAGACCTGGTGGAGGATATGCAAAAGAAACTGTGTCTAGACAAAAATACGGAGGCTGTGGTAGATGCACAGGTGCAGTTAATAGAGCCTTAAGAGATACCGGTTTTAACCAAAAATATTGGGCAACATATCCTTGGCAAGTGTGTGCAAAATTAAAAGCTGCTGATAGCGATTTTGGAGTTGTTGATGAAGGAATTAAGGAAGGAGAAGGTGAATTTCCATTTGGCGCAGCACCAAAGAAAGGCGATATTTGTACATTCTGGGCAATAGATAGTAATGGTAATCATAAAAGTTCTAATTTCCATACGTGTGCTTATGATGGTTCTAAATGGATTTCTGATTTTGTTCAAGCAAAATGTAGACAATATAATGGAGAAAGTAGAATAAAGTGGCATAGATTTAGACATAAATAATTTACTTTTTCAAAATATTTTTTGTACATTTGCAAAAAATAATGTTATGAGTAGTTTAGGTTATATTGTTTCTGACACAAAAATTAAAAATTTAAAAGGTTTCGTTGAACAAGTTAATGATGTTTCGTTGGCTGATTTGACGAAACCTACTTTATTTGTCGGAATTGAAAATGCAAAGAAAAATATAAAAGATTTTTCCATTCTTGATAAAAAGTATGGAGATAATATATATTGGACTTACAAAAAGACAGAAAAAAGGGTAGAATTTGAGGACGATATAGAGAAGTTTTATAATAATATAATATATAATATATCATGTAATATAAAATATTATTATATTAATATATATAATTTAAGATATAATAAAATAAAAAAATTATACAATATATTGTTTTCAGATAAGGGAAAATATATTTATATTAGTAATGAAATGATTTATTTATTATATAAAGATAATATAATTCTAGGAATTTCATTAAATTTATTAGAATATATAAAAATAAAAAAAGAAAAAATACTTAATAAACTATATTCAAATAAAAATAATATTATATGCACCGATGTTTCAAAATGTGTTAAAGCAATAAGAAACGAAATTGGAAATAACAAATACGTAGTACCGTATTTTATGTCAATACTTTAGTTAATATGTCAAAAAAAGGAGTAATAATAGGAACATTCGTCAACAAAAACAGGATTTTATCGTTCTTGGAAGAACTTAAAAATAGGTTTTTTATAAAGATAGACCGTGTTTTTGTTTATTCTATAGGTTCAAACGATAAAGAGTATTTGGTTACATTTAAGACGTTTGATAAAAACAAATTCATTAAATATTTGAAAGGTTCAACCATTATGCATGTTAAAAATAATTGCATTTTCTCAATTAATGCGTTGAATAAACTCATTGAACAAGAAAATTTCAATGTTGAAGAAAAACCATATAATGAAATTGAAATAAACTGGGATGAATATAAAGATAAACTTATTATCTTAACAAATGGTAATCTAAATATTGACAATTTATCAAAAATTGAAGATAAATGCTCTTTTTTTATGTAAAAAGATATTTATATATAAATAAATTGTTTATACTATGGCATTTTTAACAAAACGAAATCAGGACATTATTCCTCAAAAAAAGAGGATTAATTATATCGCAATAACAAAAAAAGAAAAAGAAGAAGTTATGGATAATAGAATCGCAATGGCAGAGGAAATCATTAATGATACTCCTAAAGCAATAAAGAGAATTAAGAAAGACAAGGGTCTTATTGAAAGAACAGAAAGTTCAAAGACTATTTTAACTGAGGATAATAAGCAACTTTTAGTAGATTAATTTTTATAATGGCAACCAATTATAAGTATTTAAAAGATAACAACCTATTTGAAGCACATCTTCGTTTCAAAAGAGCTATAGGAGAAGCTTTTGGCTATTCTCCAATAGAAATAGAAGAAGCTGATGATGACCAAAATCAGCAGCAAGGAGGACAAGATGCAGGAATGCCACCTGCTCCTGGTGGAGATATGGGTGGTGGAGCACCTGGTGCTGACCCAATGGGTGGAATGCCTCCTGGTGGAGATATGGGTGGCGGAACACCTGGTGGAGACCCTAATGGCGGAATGCCACCTGCTCCTGGTGGAGATATGGGTGGCGAT
>JAEEGL012882689.1_pt1 | contig 23717 bp, 20 predicted proteins | sample 9134231 | NCBI WGS metagenome assembly JAEEGL01 (sample SAMN16246548, study PRJNA631951) | gut metagenome | biome: gut microbiome; feature: rumen; material: fiber-attached | host: Bos | place: Iran: Karaj | collected 2018-10 | reverse complement strand
GTTCTCGTCCAAGGCGATGCGGGTGCAGTAGCCCTCGGTCATTTCGAGGTAACGGGGGCCTTTTTCAAGGGTGCCGAACATGGTGCCGATCTGGCTGCGGAGGCCTTTCCCGAGGTCTTCGAGGGAGGCGCCGACCAACAGACCACCTTCAGAGAATGCGGATTGTGAGCGGCCATAAACGATTTGCAGGAAGATCTCGCGCATGGCGGTGTTGATGGCGTCGCACACGAGGTCGGTGTTGAGGGCTTCGAGGACGGTCTTGCCGGGCAGGATCTCAGCGGCCATAGCTGCCGAGTGGGTCATGCCTGAGCAGCCGATGGTCTCGACCAAAGCTTCTTGGATGATGCCGTCCTTTACATTAAGGGTGAGTTTGCAGGCTCCCTGTTGGGGGGCACACCAGCCGATACCGTGGGTAAACCCGCTGATGTCTTTCACATCTTTGACACGAACCCACTTGCCTTCCTCAGGAATCGGAGCGCAAGGATGGTTGGCGCCTTTTTTTACGCAGCACTGATGCTGCACTTCTTGGGTGTAAATCATTGTTATTTAAAGATTTAAGATTTAAAAATTCAAAGATTCAAATTGGGGGCAAAGATAAGCATTTTTTTTATAAAAAAAGCCCCCAAGAAAAGACCTGGAGGCTCTGTGTACCGAAGGCCGGGATCGAACCGGCACGAGTTTAACCTCATCGGTTTTTGAGACCGACGCGTCTACCTATTCCGCCACTTCGGCATGTTTCTCAACGAACGAGGCTGCAAAAATACAAAAAAATCTGTTTATACAACCTTTTTTTAAAAAAACTTTGGCAGTCTCGCCATAAAACTGTACTTTTGCAGCCCGAAAAAACAAACTTTTCAGCAATGTCAGGAAAATTCGTTTCCATTTTTGCAGGAAGGGCAACCCATGAATTAGGTGCCAAGATCGCTGAGGCATACGGCCTGCAAGAGAATAAATCAAACTTCGAATTGGGAAAATCTTCTGTCGCTGTCTTCTCTGATGGTGAATTTCAACCGTCTTTTGATGAGAGCATCCGAGGACATCATGTGTTTATCGTGCAATCGACGATGCCTCCGACTGACAACCTGATGGAGTTGCTCCTGATGATCGATGCTGCCAAACGCGCTTCGGCTCACAAGGTCATCGCTGTGATTCCGTATTTCGGATGGGCGCGCCAAGATCGCAAGGACCAGCCCCGTGTGAGCATCGGTTCTAAACTTGTGGCCAACATGCTGACGGCCGCCCATGTGGATCGCATCATCACCATGGACCTCCATGCTGACCAGATCCAAGGTTTCTTCGACATCCCGATGGATGCCTTGTACGCTTCCAGCATCTTCATTGAGCATATCAAGAAGATGAACATTGACGACCTGCTGATTGCTGCCCCGGACCTTGGCGCATCGAAACGCGCCTCAGCTTATGCTAAGCGTTTGGGTTGTGATCTCGCTGTCTGCCATAAGCAACGTGCCCGCGCCAACGTGGTGGAGAGCATGACTCTCATTGGTGATGTGAAGGACAAGAATGTCATTATCTTGGATGACATCATCGATACCGCCGGCACCATCGTGAAAGCTGGACAACTGATGATGGACAACGGAGCCAAGAGCGTCCGTGCTTTCGCTACCCATGCCGTGTGCAGTGGTCCCGCCATGGAACGTCTCGACAACTCCGTGTTCAGCGAAGTGGTAGTCACCGATTCCATCCCGTTACCCGCCAACGCCTCCAAGAAAATCAAAGTAGTGAGCACAGCGCCTCTGTTCGCCGATGTGATTCGCCGCATCGAGAACTATGAGTCGATTAGTTCGCTGTTTAAATAAATAGAAGATAGAAGACAGAAGACAGAAGTAAGAAGACAGAAGTAAGAAGACTTCTGAAACTAATAAACAAATCAACAATTCAACAAATCAAACACCATGAAAACAGTATCATTGAGCGGTTCTCTTCGCGAGAACGTAGGGAAAAAAGATGCTAAGGCCCTTCGTAAGGCTGAATTGGTGCCGTGCGTCCTTTATGGCGGCGACGAGCAGATCCATTTCGCAACTGAGGCCAAGAATTTCAAGAAGATCCTCTTTACCCCTGAGACCTTCATTATCAACGTCACCATCGATGGCAAGTCGTACAACACCATCCTTCAGGATGTCCAGTATCATCCTGTGACCGACAACGTGTTGCACGCTGACTTCCTTCTGGTTAAGGAAGACAAGCCTATCACTGTGGTTCTGCCTCTCGTTATCGAAGGTTCAGCCCCTGGTGTCATGCGTGGCGGTAAACTGAAACAGCCTATCCGCAAGATCAAAGTCAGCGGTCTGGCCAAGGATCTTCCAGAAAACATCACCGTTAACATCAGCAACCTCAACATCCTTGACTCTATCAAGGTTCGTGACCTCAACATTGAGGGTGTTACTATGGTAACTCCTGGTTATCAGATTATTGTGGAAGTTCGCGCCGCACGTGGTGCTGCTGCTGCTGAGGAAGAAGCTGAGTAAATTGTTTTGGTTTTATCAAGAATTAGAGAATAAGAGATTATCAAGTTTGAGTATTTGACTTGAAAATTATAGAATTAGAGAAAGAAAAACGCTGCGTTTTTCTCTCAAATTCCGAATAATTCTAAAATTAAAAAGATCTCTCATTCTCTAATTCTTGAAAAAACAAAACTTTTGTAGTTAATGAAATATCTGATCGCCTGTCTTGGAAACATTGGTGCCGAGTATGAAAACACCCGTCATAATGCGGGTTTTCGTATTGCCGACCGCTTAGCCAAAGACCTTGAGTTTTCTTTCACCACCAGCCGTTTGGCCCAGGTGTCAGAAGTAAAATTCCGAGGCAGGACGCTTATTGTCATCAAGCCGACGACCTATATGAACCTCAGTGGGAAGGCTGTGAAGTACTGGATTGACCAGGAAAAGATCCCCATTGAGAACCTGTTGGTTGTGAACGATGACATCGCCCTGCCCGTGGGCACGATACGTCTCCGCAAACAAGGTGCCGATGGCGGACACAACGGGCTTACTGACATCATAGAAAAACTTGGCACCAATGTGTTTTGCCGTTTGCGTTTCGGCATCGGTGACGATTTTCCAAAAGGTCGTCAAATTGATTTTGTCCTTGGTCAGTGGAAACCATCTGAGGAACCTGTTGTGGATCAGACTGTTGACAAAGCCGTTGAGGCTATCAAGAGCTTTGTGACGCAAGGGGCAGACAGGACAATGAATCAATTTAATTAGTTTTTTTTCTTTTTCTGGACTAATTTTCGGATTAGCACCCCTCTAAAGATACAGAAGGTTATAAAAACGCTTTTGTATGATGAATAATATTCTATATTCATTGGAAGGGGGTAAACCTCCTCACATAGGCGAGCTAATCAGGAAGGAGCTCAAGCGACAAGGCCGGACCAACGTGTGGTTGGCGCAGCAGCTGTCGTGCAATCCCCGTACCATCAGCAAGATTTTCCAAAAGCAATATATCGACACTTATCAGTTGTTTCGGATTTCAAAAGCCTTGCAGTATGATTTTTTCAAGGTTTATTCCGAATTGCTATAAATGCCCAAAATGGCGGTGTTTATCCGTTTAAATGGGCATGATGCTTTGTGCTTTTGTATATCCTATGTTGTTATTTTTGCTAACATTACTAATAATACCTGTCTTATGAAAAAACAACTACATTTTGTTTTAAATATTGCTGTTGTATTTTGCGTCTTTTTTTGTTTTATTGATACTGCAGACGCTCAATCAATGAAGTCGATTCTTGGAGGTTTTCGTGGAAACAGGAAAATCCATGAAGCAAAAGGAGGGTTGCACATTGAGGTTGGGGGATGTTTTATTAAGTATTCTCCTTTTGATTCTGATTTAGAGATGCGGGGTTTGCACAGGGTGGAATATGCCAATTATAAAGCATTTCCTATCCGTGTTGAATTAACACAGGTTTCTATTGGAACTTCTCGTTCGATAGGTTTTGGCTTGGGGTCGGCTTATTTCATCTCTGATCAATTAGCTTTAAACTACGGTGGTGGCTGGCAACACAACTATTATGCCCGGGATGGGGAGTTTGTCCATGATTCTAAGGATTTTTATGTTAGTTTAGGGGTTTCTTATTATCCGTTTGAGGAAGTGGAATTATGGGGGAATCTTAGATATACCTATAACTTCACTATCGGCGCTAAGGAGAATCCTCTCAGTGGTCATTATGTCACTTATGTTTTTGGGAAAGAATTAAATAAGTACTTTTTTTGGGTACCTCTTTTATATGGATATGCTATGTATAGCAAATATAATAAATGATGTTCAATTAATCACTTGTCTATGAAGAAATACATTACCATTTTTATTGCCTTATCTATGAGCGTCTCGCTTATGGGTGGGCAATTAACGACTGATTTGGGAAATCAGGTTGTATGCCGACAGTTTTCCTCTTCTTGGTTGTTGAATGAGAATGCAACAGCACGTGGTTTTGGCCAACAATGGTCAACGCGTGCTCCGAGACCAAATGTCGAAGTGGGTTTTTTAGAACAGTTGGGCATTGGTTTTGTGATTGGTTCCAAAGCAAATTATTTTAATTATAAAAATAATATCTTCTACAAGAAGCATATTGAAACGGGCAACATATACTCGGATGGGTATAGCGAAGTGAATAATTGGTTTCATTTGGAAATCATGACACCCATTATCAATGTCATGTATGAAAGCACATTTCCCATTTGGAACACCTTTCCTTCTTCCCCGCGGTATTCACAGACCCATTTTGATTTTTTCGGGTCTTTTTTAGCCCTTGCACGGACCGATTTGAATCCTGTCATGGAGGGACTATTATTTATATTGGCTCCCTATACCAATCATTCGAGAATGAGTACTAGAGACTACACCAAAAACACATGGGACTTTCAGTTTGCATTTATCTTTAACTATCGTATGACCACCGAGACTTTTCTTGTTGAAAACGCAAATCCGTATCGAATAAAATCTCGTCGATTCTATTATTTAGGAATGACATACTATCTTCAATACCTGCAGGGACTTAATCGATTCATTCACTTATTGAGTGTTTCTCATGGTGCTGAATACACATCACCATTTGGATTAAAATTACTTCCCGTTCTTCCTTTTATTGATATGTATAGAGGTACATTCATCACAGAGGAATATATACATAACCAATGGTACGAGAGATCCAGAGAGAAAACTCGTTTGAATATGGAGATTGGTATTATGTATGTCAATGAATATCAAATCCGTAACACCAATTTGATATTACAACCTTTTTTCAAATGGATTTTATATTCGAGCCGTTACGTCAAAAATGCAGATGGTACTTACAATGGATACCAAATTCAAGAAAGCAGTATTGAGGCTTCCATCACTCTCCAATATGTCTTTTAAACCATTAAGAGTATGAAAAAATGTTTGATTCTCATATTATTTCTTTGTGTATCAATTATTTGTTTTGCACAAACTTTTCAAATAGCAAACTATAACCGTCCGTCTGTTGCTGTTTTGGCTGTTTCAAATAATGTAAAATACAGCAATGATTTATCTCAAGTGTTCACTCCAGGGAAGAGTGTTGAATTGAGCGGTCGTTATTTCCAAAATCCAACAAGACGTGTAATCATTCAGGCTAGAAATAACCCGCAGGATATTATTTCGGTTTTGAAGAATGACCATTATTCCGCACAAAGCTTGATGCCTTGGAGAAATCTTGACACACTTGTAGCCAGGGCGAGCTATAATCTCACCGTGCAACAACGCAATCAGCTGGCCAGTTCGGTCAGAGGTATTGAAAGTGGCATCCAGGATGAACGATGGTCCAAACATCTGCTGAAAAGCAATTACATCTTGGTTCTTTATATCAACGATATGCAGAACATCCAAGAGGTTTACTCAAAAAGACAGCTGATCCGTATGGGTGTGCAGTTGATTGCTGGAGCGAGTCTTTCTGTGGTCAAGGAGTCGAAGGACGGCTATGTTGGCAAAGTCACCGCTTATCTGTATCACATCACCATGAACGATATTGATTATGCGAAATTCTGGCAACAATATTACGATGATGATGACCATCTTGCCTATCCTTATGGCTTGGAGCTTGTCGCGACAAAGACCTTGGGAGTGAACGCCACTTGGCCGAAAGAGTTTAAATACGACAATGCTGTCTTGTTGAGGGAATTTGTGGCGGAAGCCGCAGATAAAGCCTTGCTGCAAATAGGGAACACCTATTTGCCTATCACGCCCAAAGGGATGGTTATCTCAAATCATCCAGTGAGAGCGGAACTTGGAACAAAAGAAGGACTGCGTGCTGATGACTTGATGTATGTCTATGAGTTGAGAGAGGCATCCAACGGCGACATCTCTTACAAGCGAAAAGGCACCTACCGCGTAAAACAGGTGGTCAACAATGAGAAAAACGGAGTCGCTACCTCCACTTTCTATAATATTAATTGGGGTCGAGCGAAAGAAGGCATGGTGTTGGTTCCTCACGATGACAAGGGATACAGTGTTTCGCCTGGAATGTACGTTTATCCAAAGAAAGTGTTCCGTGTTGACTTTGGTTTTAGCCTTGCGCGTTTGCGTCACAGCTATCGTTCCTCCAGAACAAAATTGCTTGTAAATGTGGGTTATTCTGGCGAATTTACTGATGAGAATCCTTTTTTTGGGTATTATGCCGATATGACTCACGATAATAATTTCCGTGATGCCAACGGACTCTATACCGTTATGTATGGCATAGGTTTCCAGCAAGATCTTTATGTGCTGCCTTTTGCGCAGCTTTCCCCCTATTTTTTGGTGATGATTGAGCATTCGTGGTACAAAAACAAAGACATGGTGGATGACGCAATGGGTCATTTCCAGCTTCCATACAACTATGGTCGCATCATTTATCCTCAGTTCGGTCTTAAAGTGCCCATCAACCTTACCTATTATATTAAACTGGTGCCCGAAATATCATACGCCTTTAAGTTGAACACCCTCTCTGTTGGAGTGGGATTGTCATCGGAGAACCACGGGGATTATCCTGTGTCTATGGAAAAAAGTGACCGTGTTTTCGCCGGATGCTCATTACAATTGGATTTTTAATCAGTAATGCTTATGAAAAACACTTTATTCATTTTTCTTGCATTGATGCTTTTAGCCTCATGCAAAAGCAAAGAAAGCACAACTCGATACGACTATGCTTCCACCATTGTTGAAGACGGGGTTCAGGGAACAGTGGTCATCAAAGCATGGGGAGAAGGGAAAAACATGGAGGTTGCCAAGACCGATGCCAAACGCAATGCGGTTTATTCCCTTCTCTTTAAAGGTTTTCCTTCTGCCAATGGTGTCCTTAGTAACAGTCTGCGGCCCATGGTTACCAACCCTAATGCCGAGCAGCAATACAAAAGCTATTTTGATGCTTTTTTTGCTGAGGGAGGGAAATACCTCCAGTTTGTCCGTTTTGCCGACGACATAGGACGTGTTGCAGTAGGTGATGTTGTGAAGTCGAGCGAAAAATACAAGGTGGGTGTTGTGGTTGTGGTCGACCAAAGCTCCTTGAGACGCGAAATGGAACAAGCTGGTATTATTAATAAGTTTGGAATTAATTATTAAACAAGAAAAGAAAATGAAACTGACAAAACTTCTTTTTTTATTATTCGTTGTCTTGCCTTCGGGAATGGTGGCCCAGTCAAAGGCCAACCAGCCCACGGTGATGGTCATTCCATCGGATGTGTTGATGAACAAACTCGGTTACATGGGGAAAGTGAACGATAACGGAGTCGCCAGTTACATACCGGACTATCGCCAGGCTTTTGTTGAAAACGCTGACTTGGGATATGCCGTCAGCAAGATAGGCGAACTGTTTTCGGATAGGGGATTCAATCTGGTGGATTTGAATCGTGAGCTTCAAAGGATACAGCAAGAAAATGCCGAAGATATGGCTATTGAAAGCAAGGGAGGCGCCGGTGTGTCCACCAGTTTGTATGATAAGGTGCTCCAAAACGTCCGTCCCGATATCATTTTGGAACTTACTTACGAGTTGAAATCAGCGGGAGGTCCCTTGCGTTGTCTTTATTTTGACATTGTCGCAAAAGATGCTTATACCAGTGAGCAAGTGGGTGCTGCTTCTGGTGCTGGACCCAACACCACGGAAACCGTTCTGGTGAGGCTGATTGTCGAAGCGGTGATTACCCATGTGGGCAATCTCCAGTCGCAAATGCAACAATATTTTGACGACATCTCAGCAAACGGCAGGAAAATCTTTGCGAGGATACAGATTTTTGAGGATGCTGGCTTTGATTTCGAAGATGAGTTGGGTTCTGACGAACTTGGAGAAGAGTTGACGGCTTGGATGAAACGGGCTTCATTGGGCAACTCCGCCAGGATTACTCGCAATACTCCCAATGAGATGCGTTACTCTCTGCGTATTCCCTTGTTCGACAAAGAGGGAATGCCTATGAGTGCTTACGAATTTGCAGAAGAAGTTGCGAGTTTTTTGAAAACAAAATATGGCATTCGGACTCGTAAGGCAACTCAGGGGTTGGGTGACGCCAGATTAGTAATTAGGGGGAGAAAATAATCATGAAAAGAACAGTTTTTCTTTTTTGGGCAGCTTTCTTTCTTATAGGGAACGTGTTGCCCGTAATGGCTCAAACGACAGATGATCCATTTGTGCCGATTGCCGTTTATGTGCCCAACATCGGAAAATACGCTTCTGTCCATGCCATCTTGGAAAGCAGATTGAATGTAGTGGCCTCCCGCTATGGAATGACAGGTGGTTCCTACAACCCCCGGTTTGTGATGTATCCCGAGATCACCGTGTTGGATGAGCAACGTACTGCCGCACCTCCAGTTTTAACTCTCGTCCAATTACAAGTCAATGTCTATATAGCCGACTATGTGGATAACAAGCGTTTCGCTTCCGCTTCCTTTATTGTCAAAGGTGGTGGGCAGTCGGAAGAAAAGGCCTACATGGATGCGGTGAAAAAAATCAATGACAATGCAGAATTACAGCGTCTTGTGAGCGAAGGAAAACGACGGATTGCAGACTATTATAATACAATGTGTGATAAAATAATTATCGAAGCCAATTCGCTTGCGGCAGAGAATCAGTTCGTTGAAGCCTTATCCCTTCTGAGCGGCGCCCCTCAAGCATCAACTTGTTTTGAGAGCAGTAGATATGCTTTGGTGAAGATTTACCAGAAATATATGGATTACGATTGTGGACGTTTGTTGCAATTGGCAAAGGCAAGCTATGCTTCTCGTAACATCGAAGAGGCTTTGCTTTACATATCCGACATCAATCCCAATAGCGTTTGCTACAATGAAGCACAAGGGCTTTATCAGGATTTGCTGAACTATGTTGTGGATGTTGAGACGCAAAGACATCAAGAAAAAATAGAGGAACGCAATCGTCAGCATGAAATACAACAGCAACAAATTGAACATCGTCACGAACTTGAAGTGTTGAAGCTGGGTTTGGCATACTCGACCTATCAACATGAGCAAAGGGTAGAGCAACAAAAAGCTGACCGCGCCTACGAAATAGCCAGGATTCTTGCCAAGAACACGATCAGTTTTTCTGACGGTTCTACGGTTGAAAACTATGTCAACAGTCTGATTAATCCGAATTGGTGACCTTAAAATAGTGCATAATGAAGAAAAAAACAATAATTGCGGCAACACTTTGTTGTCTGTTGGGTTTTGCCAGTTGTGAAAAAAACAATGAGGCTGATTCTCCTGTGACAATTCTAACCTATACTCCTTATTTTATCACGGAAGAATCTGCTTTATGTGGTGGAGAAGTTATTAATAATAAGGGTGTAAATATTACCGATTTCGGTGTTTGCTGGGGGGAATTCATAAAGCCGACTTTGGAAGACAACCAGCGCTCTTTGTTTCACAGTTTTACCGAAGTAGATGGTGTCAAGTGGTTTACATATACTATTGATTCCCTGGAACCTAAAACAACATATTATTATAGAGCCTATGTGACATGCGGCGATGGGCAAGTGTTTTATGGTGAGCCTAAGTCTTTTGTTACGAGTACCTCTGGTCAGAATGCATATTACCGCACTGTTACGGTTCAAGGTGTTACTTTCAGAATGGTCAGAGTTAATGTTGACAGTCCTTTCTATATAGGAGCGCAATCGACATCCCCGTCCAATGAAAACTATGATTCGGAATCCGGTTCTAGTGAGGGTCCCGTTCATGAGGTTGTTTTAAGGAACGACTACTACATTGGAGAGACTGAAGTTTCGATTGATTTGTGGTATGCCATCACTAGATATAATCCGGGACATTATTTTGGGACAAACACACCCGCCAATGGAACTTCTTGGAATATGATTACCCAAGATTTTCTGCCTAAATTGAATCAACTGACCCGGATGAATTTCAGACTGCCCACCGAAGCCGAATGGGAGTTTGCCGCAAGGGGAGCGAATCAAGGGCGACATTATAAATATGCAGGAAGTAACGATTATAATGAGGTGGGATGGTGCATCGAAAACAGTAATGACGCAGCTCACCCTATGGCTCAAAAAAATCCAAATGAAAGAGGCCTTTACGACATGGTGGGCAATGTAGCGGAGATTTGTCAGGATTGGATTTGGTTTTATAGTGATGAAACCCAAGTTGATCCTTTGGGGACCAATATGCTTGATGACTATCCATACAAAATCACCAGAGGCGGCAACTATCATATCCCTGCCTCTCATGGTAGAAATTCTTGCAGATTGTATGTGGAGCCTGATAAGAGTTATATAAATATCGGTTTTAGATTGGTTTGTGATCCATGATGTTTTAGACGATTTAGCTATGAAAAATTCTGTAAATGTTTGGGCGACTTTCATGCCCTTGATAGTATTGTTTTTTTTCTTCGGATGTGATTTCGAAGAGGGTTCTCAACAAGAAAGCCATGATTATGTAAACCTTGGCCTACCCAGCGGAACGTTGTGGGCGACATGTAATGTGGGCGCTAAAACGATGACAGACTATGGCGACTTTTTTGCGTGGGGTGAGACGGAAACCAAAACAATATTCGATTGGGAAACCTATAAATTCTTTGATGACTCCACCTTCACTAAATATATGACAGGCGATTTCTTAACGGTTTTGGAACCTGCCGACGATGTCGCTGCGGTCAGTTGGGGAAGTGATTGGAGCGTGCCAACACAAGAACAGTGGGAAGAGCTTCAGCGGTATACTTCTAAATATTGGGTCGAACAAAACGGAATAAAAGGTTTGCGCTGCGTCGCTGATAATGGCAACAGCGTTTTTTTCCCGGCTTCGGGCCGTGCTGAAAATGATGGGGTTGTTGGTGTTCGAAGTATTGGTGAATACTGGTCCAGCTCGCTTTATCCCTACACCTTTTTCACCGATAAGTCATGGAGTTTCGGTTTCAACACTACCTCTAACAGCTTGAGTAAGCAAAGTAGATACAATGGCTTCACAGTGCGTCCGGTGCGTTCTTCGAACTTGAAGTGATTATAGTTTGGGTCGAGAGAAACCTTGAAGAGCCTTCTTCTGACACTTCTCTTGTCATTGAATGACTTTGCCATGTGTAAGGCGAGTTTCCTGATGATGGAGAGGCTCTGTGCGGAGTTGTCCGATGAGCAACTCGTTCTCGCTGACGAAGGCGTTGAGCAAGTAGTCGCCCTTGTTGCCTTTGGCGGTGGGGTTGGCACCGTACGGTTTCTTGCCGTCGAGGACGACCTGCTTTTCCGCGAGCGATGAGAGGAAACGCTTGCCATTCTCCACAAGGCACCGTTCCAGATGTTTTGGATCCACCGCTTTCATGAGCCTCTCGAAGGTGTCGAAAGTGTTATGGTTTGTCGGTTCGTTTAGTACGGACGGTAGAGTAGGATAAGTCGATAATTGACTTTTTCCCATCTTTTTTATATCTTTGCAAGCAAAATGAGTTTTGCATGGAAAGATTCCTCAACTATGATGGACGGATCATTGTGGTTTTGGGAATGTAATCAAACAAATTGTTCGTTATGAAAACACCCATTCTTTTTGTCGTCTTTTTGTCTCTCTTCATCTCATGCAGTACGGATGTTGATCTATACACTGAATATACAGACATTCCTGTCGTTTATGGCCTTATTGATGCGCGGTCGGATACCAATTACATCAAAATAACCAAGGCTTTTTGTAATGACGATGACAATCCCATCAATCCATTTGAGGCGGCACACGTTTTCGATTCAAGCAATTACCCTGGTAGGCTTGATGTTTTCATTGAGGAGCTTAGAAGCACTTCGGGGCAGCGGTTTGAACCCACGGGGCGCAGTTTTTTCCTTGATACCCTGACCATACACGACAAAAAACCAGGTGTTTTTTATTCGCCTCACCAGAAATTGTATTATACCACAGAGCGTTTCAATATTAACAACGGCAGCAACAAATACCGTTACAAGCTTTATGTTGTGAAGCCAGAAGGCGACACGGTGACTTCCGAGACGGGTATTGTGGCTGGAGATATTGCCGTCAGCACGCCCAAACTAAATTTTCAATCCGCGCCAAGTGATGAGTTTGAAAGACTGACATTTTCCTCCACGGAAGAGGCGGTGCTTTATCAGATCGGTATGCAGTTCAATTACAGGGAGATCCACCCTGGCCAACCTGAAGTGAAAAAAGAAGTTTCTTGGGATTTTGGCGCCAAGCCTCTTTCGATGTACGAGAAATTAGAAGGTTCTGATAGATATTACAGGCTTTATTATCCTGTGAATGTGTTGTTTAATTACATGGATCGCGCTATTGGAAACGATACTGTATGGGATGAGAATCATCCTAACGTAATTCGCTATATTGACGATTTTTATGTTTTCATCTCTGCAGCAGGGGAGGACTTCAACAATTATTATCAGTATATGCAAGCGGTGCAGAGCGGGCTTAGCCTTTCGAGCGATTACAGCAATATCATTGGCGGTCAGGGCTTGTTTTCATCGCGAATTTTTGTGAATAAAACAGCCGAGCTTTCGCCTCAGGCGAAAATGGACCTCTTCAAAAAACCGTGGGGGTTTAGGGAACGGTGAGGGAGTGGAACACTATCTTTCATTTCCCGTTTTCCAATCTTTCAAAGATCCTCCAAAGATGTCGAACCTCACAAACCGGCATTCCAGTGGTCCGTTCCATACGGGGATCTTGGCGGAAGGTTTCAAGCCGACGTGTTTCAAAGCCACCGCGTCGTCGGTGATGAGCCAACATTGATAACCTTGGAAGTTGTGTTTCAGGGTGTTGCCGATGTTCTCATACACTTGGTCGATGTCATCTTCCTCCAGACGGTCGCCGTAGGGTGGGTTGATGATGACGATGCCTCCGTCCTCGGGCGGGGTGAGGTCTTCCATGTTTTTCTTCATCGGGTGGATGTCGTGTTGCAGGTGGGCGTTGGCGATGTTGCCTTCGGCGATAGCTACCGCCTTTGGTGAGCGGTCGGATGCCCAGATCTCATGGTCAAATTCACAGATCTGGCTGTCAGCCTCTTCCTTGATGCGATTCCACAATTCAGGATCCCAGTCATCCCATTTCATGAAGCCCCACTGTTTGCGGTAGTAACCCGCTGGGATTTTCATGGCGTACATGGCTGCCTCGATGGGCAAGGTGCCAGAGCCGCACATGCAGTCGAGGAAGTTACAGTCGGCTTTCCAGCCGGAGAGCTGGATCAAGCCGGCAGCCAACACTTCGTTCATCGGGGCTTTATCGACCTGTTTGCGGTAGCCGCGATGGTGCAGGCTCTCGTTGGAGCTGTCGAAGAGAATGGTCACTTTGTCCTCGCGAATGTGGAGGTTGATGCGCAGGTCGGGGTTGAGTGTGTTGATGTTCGGCCGCGGTCCAACTTCTTCACGGAACTGATCGACGATGGCGTCTTTCATCTTTAGTCCAGCATATTGCGAATGGGTGAAGAACCGCCCAGTGGCGACGGTGTCGATGCAGAAGGTCTGGTCGGTTCTTAAAAGTTCCCACCAGTTGATTTCCTGCACTTTTTTATAGAGTTCGTCGGGATTTTTAGCGAAGAAAGTCTTGAAAGGTTTCAGCACCTTGAGACCTGTGCGCACGTTGTAGTTGAGGCGGTACATCATCTCCTTGTTACCTTCGCAGATGACGGCGCGGTGCATGATACGGACGTTTTTCGCCCCAAGTTTTCTGATTTCGGAGGCCAGCACCTCTTCGAGGCCTGACACGGTTTTTGTGATGAGTTGATAATTGTCTTCCACGGGATATTTTTTTGCAAAAATAGGGAAAACCGTCAAGAAAACAATGTTTTTTAAAGAGATTGAGCTTGTCCAACCTTAACTTTCCCCAACATCCTCATAAGCGCGTCCCACCACTTTGACGGTAGCAGCCAGTGTAAGAAAACCAAGCTGTGAGAGCCTCTGCCGGTACGATAGCGGGCTTTTGGATGCTTCTTGTTCACGCCTTTGCAGATGGCTTTGGCAATGACCGATGGAGGCGATAACAATTTGCTTGAGTAGATGAATTTCATGGCGTTAGCTTCGTTGAGGGCGGCTTGTTCATACACCGTTCCTTTGGATGATTCCGCAAGGTGCTCGGAGGCGATGATGCCCCAATCTGTCTTGATGGCACCAGGCTCAATAATAACCACATCAATGCCGAAGGGCTTCATCTCCATTCGCAAGGCATCGCTGAAACCTTCCACGGCAAATTTCGAGACATGGTACCAGCCGCCGAAATAAATAGCCAGTTTTCCTGCGATGGAGGCGGTGTTGACGATTCTTCCTGAGCCTTGTCGGCGCATGTGAGGAATCACTAACTGTGTCAGCCTGCCAAGTCCAAAAACGTTAACCTCAAGCTGTTTGCGGGCTTCCTCCATGGTGACGTTTTCCACTGCTCCAAAATACCCGTAACCGGCATTGTTGACCAAAACATCGATGCGCCCTTCCGCTTTTAACACTGTGTTCACTCCAGCAATCATCGAGGCGTCATCGGTCACGTCCATCTGGATAGGGGTGATGCCTAATTCTTTCAAAGCCAACATTTTGTCCATTCTGCGTGCAGCACCATACACCTTGTGGCCCTGTTTAGCGAGCATAGAGGCGGCGTCATATCCAATGCCGCTGCTCGCTCCTGTGATTAAGATGACTTTCTGTTTCATGCTTCAAAGATACGTTTTTTTTTGTTTTGCCATCATACTTAAGAAACTCATTTTATAAAATTTAAACAAACTCTGAGTTTGGTTAATTTTTTTCCTATTTTTGCTTAACCAAGCATGGAAAAATCAGCTTGGATAAAGAAAATGCCAAAAAAAATTCAAATGATATGAAAAAGCTTCTCTCTTTTCTTTCTGTAACGTTGCTGTTGTTGTTATTGCCTTCGTGCAAGAAGTCTGATGATTTTGGTCCCATCCCTGATGGCGCTATAAACGGCGTGTTCTCCGTAAGCGCCAAGCAGCGAGTGTATTTCTCGCAAGGCAACCTGCAATATCAAAATTCCGATCAGACTTGGCGCTTTGCAGAAAACCAATATGATTATATCGGAGATGCCAACAATGATTGGAAAGACCTGTTTGGTTGGGGTACAAGTGGATACAACCATGGTGCGACTTGCTATCAGCCTTGGGGCAATAGTACAAATTATGTTGACTATTATGCTTACGGGACTTGGAATTGTAACCTCAGCGACCAAAGTGGCATGGCGGATTGGGGTTACAACGCCATCTCGAATGGCGGCAATCAGAAAAATTGCTGGCGGACTTTGTCTCAACTGGAATGGGATTATGTCCTCTTTACCCGTAAAACCACCTCGGGCATTCGATTTGCCAAAGCTATAGTAAACAGTGTTAACGGAATTTTATTGTTGCCTGACAATTGGGACGAATCGGCTTATTCTTTGAACGAAGCGAATGTGACCAAAGGCCCATACGACGCCAATGTAATCACGGATGATGCTTGGAATATTTTAGAGGCTTCGGGTGTTGCCTTCTTGCCTGCCGTGGGGTATCGTTATGGGAGCGACTCTTTTCTGTATCTGAATCAATATGGCTCTTATTGGTCAACGACGTATGACGACACCCGATATGCATACTACATGGGCTTTTCCGATCATTCGATAGATTCAGACGATAGTTTCTATCGTTACTTTGGCCGCAGTGTGCGTTTGGTGCGCAATGCGAAATGATTCAAGGAAGATATAAGGGAATACAAATAAAAATCAAATGATATGAAAAAGCTATTTGTGATTTTAGTATGCTTGACCGCAATGATTACGGCGAGCATGAGCGTGAAAGCCCAGGAGGTTACGATAGTGTTGAACCCAGGATGGAATTGGATCAGTTTCCCCACGACAGACACGCTTGACATTTCGGAGGCGTTTGGTTCCTTTACTCCCATGGTAGGCGACCAGGTGAAGTCGAAGTGGGTGTCATCAACCTACCTCAGCAATGGACACTGGCGTGGTAACGTCACTGAATTTTATCCAGGTCATGGATACATGTACAAGTCGAATCGCCAGGCACCTATTATGCTGACGTTCAATGCGCAGCAGCCTGCTTCACAAGTGGTGGTGACCACCTCGGAGCCGACGGACATTACCGCAATTTCAGCAACAAGCGGCGGTAATGTGGTTTCAAACGATGGAACTTATATCATCGTGAAAGGCATTTGCTGGGCTACACATGAGACTCCGACTTCGAACGACAACTATTTAGAGTTTGGAAGTGGCGAGGGAGATTTTACAACCACATGGACGGATCTTGAAATAAACGCCACGTATTATGTCCGTGCATACGCTGTTACGCCTGGTGGCACCACATACGGTGAGGAAGTGAGTTTTACCACTAAAAATGGTATTCCCGTGGTGCACACGGATTCTGTCACGAACTTAAAAGCTGATGGTGCAGGATGCCGAGGTACTGTATTCGATGATGGAGGACTTTATGTGACAAGAGGTGTATGCTGGAGTGCTACTCCCAATCCTACTCTAAATGACAGCCATGTCACTGTTGGATCGGGACTGGGCAGTTTTACAGGTAACATCACTGGATTGATGCCTAACACCATTTATTATGCCTGTACATACGCTGCCACAAGTGAAGCTGTAGTTTATGGTGAAGATGTGATTTTTACAACTTGTCCGAATAAGGTGGTCATAGACACGATAAATAATATTTTTGGCGATTTGGCCAGTTGCTGTGTTAGTTTTTATACCTCTAATCATACTGCTGGAGGAGGTGTGTGCTGGAGTACATTCCCCAATCCAACCAAAAACGACAATCATATTACAAGATGGTATGTGGGTGATTATGATACTTTTCAAATTGGTGGACTGAGTCCTTCTACAACTTATTATGTGCGAGCATACACAGGATCAAGTTATAGTAACGAATTGAGCTTTACAACTCCCGAGGATCTTTGGACAGATGGGGTGTTGCCTGGAATGTTCTCGGTTGGCGTACATCAAGCGGTTCATTTCTCAAAGGGCAATTTGCAATACAGGGCCTCAACAAATACATGGAGGTTTGCTGTAAACCAATGGTCGTTTGTGGGAGGCCAATATGAATATGATCCTGATTGTGGTGAAGAATGGAAATCAATGACAGTGAATCCAGGTAATGTTTATTCAGAGAGTGGGGCAAAATGTTATAACAACTCTCCGTCTTCGACCTATTCAGGATGGATAGACCTTTATGGATGGGGCACAAGCGGAAATAATCATGGAGCTGTGTGCTACCAACCTTGGAGCGCGAATGCCAACGCATCCCAGTATTATGCCTATGGCAATTCCACCTGTAACCTTTATGACCAGACAGGACAAGCAGATTGGGGAAGCAATGCGATAAGCAATGGCGGCAACCAACCAAACCAATGGCGTACGCTTACGAAAGAGGAGTGGGCATACGTTTTTAATACCCGCACTACCGCTTCGGGCATTCGCTATGCGAAGGCCGTGGTTTTTGGCGTGAAGGGTGTGATTCTTTTGCCCGATGATTGGGATGCCTCGTATTATGTGTTGAACAACACAAACAGTGGGAGTGCAAGTTTTAGCAGTAATGAGATCGCTGCTGACCAATGGAACACCTTGGAGTCGCACGGAGCGGTTTTCTTGCCTGAGACAGGGGTGCGCCGTTGGATGGTGAGTCCGTGTTCGGGAGAAGGTTATCTTGGCTTCTATCCGGAAGGAAATTTTTATTGGTCATCATCGTATAAGGATAGTAACACTGCGTGTCATTTGAGCATTAATGAGACGGGGGTGTTTCCGCAAGACTATAGTGGCCGTTTTAACGGGATGGCCGTTCGACTGGTGAGCAATGACTATTCTGTTGAAGCCACGGCAAATCCACCTGAGGGTGGTAGCGTTACGGGAGCTGGTACATACGAACAAGGCTCCACAGTCACATTGACAGCCATTGCATACAGCGGCTTCACTTTCACCAATTGGACGGAGAATGGCGAGGTGGTTTCTACCGAATCCACTTATGTTTTTACGTTTAACGGAAACAGGAATTTGGTTGCAAACTTTGCGCATGGTTTTGTTGACCTCGGTCTGCCAAGCGGTAACTTGTGGGCTACCTGCAACGTGGGAGCCAGTACTCCCGAGGACTACGGTGCCTACTTCGCATGGGGTGAAACACAGCCGAAGGACACCTACAACTGGAGTACCTACCAGTATTGCAACGGTAGTGAATGCACCGTCACCAAGTACTGTAGCAATTCTAATTACGGATACAACGGCTTCACCGACAACCTGACCACTCTGTTGCCAGAAGACGACGCTGCCACGGCCAATTGGGGCGATGAATGGTGTATGCCCACCGAGGAGGATTTCCGAGAACTTTATAACAACACGACTGTCACCTGGACTACCCAAAACGGTGTAAACGGCAGGTTGTTCACTGCAAGCAACGGCAACAGTCTCTTCATGCCTGCCGTGGGCTACCGCAGCAATAGCGACCTCCTCGACGCTGGTAGCTACGGCTACCTTTGGTCGAGTTCGCTCCACACTGCCGTTCCGCACGGAGCGTGGCGTTTCCGCTTCACTTCGGGCAGCAACAGCATGGGCTTCGGTGACCGCTCTAGTGGTCGGTCTGTCCGTCCCATACGTACATACATTGTCATCAGTGCTACGGCCAACTTGGGTGGTGATGTAAGTGGTGGGGGTAGATACCAGAAAGGTGCCGAATGTGTGCTCAACGCAACCTCAAACAATGGCTACACTTTTATAAATTGGACGGAAAATGATGAGGTAGTATCGACCAGCACGACTTATTCATTCATCGTGGATGCCCCAAGACACTTGGTAGCAAACTTTGCTGACAATACCAACCACGCCTATGTTGATCTCGGTTTGCCGAGCGGCTTGTTATGGGCCACCTGCAACGTGGGTGCTAGTACTCCGGAGGATTATGGCGCATACTTTGCTTGGGGTGAGACCCAGCCCAAGGACACATATGATTGGAGCACCTACCAGTATTGCAACGGCAGCTACAACACGCTTACCAAGTATTGTGACAACTCCAGTTATGGTTACAACGGTTTTACCGATAGCCTTACCATTTTGTTGCCTGAGGACGATGCAGCCGCAGCCAATTGGGGTAATGGATGGCGCATGCCCACTTATGATAATTGGGTGGAGTTGTACCAAAACACAACAATGACTTGGACAACACAAAACGGTGTGAACGGCAGGTTGTTCACCGCTAGTAACGGCAATAGTATCTTCCTGCCCGCAGCTGGTTATTGCCGCGATAGTAGCTTTAACTCCGTGGGCAGCTTCAGCTACTACTGGGCGAGTTTGCTCAGTTCGGGTTACCCGAGAAACGCATGGTACTTCTACTTCTCTTCGGATAACTACCACATGTACACAGGCCGCTATCGCTACTGTGGTCTTTCTGTCCGAGCAGTACGTCCGGGTCAGGACTAACTTTTGTTCCGTTATGGGCATTTTTTTGGCATTTTGTGTAGAGACGCAATGAATCGCGTCTCGAATGCAAATCTCTTATGCGTACGATAGCCCTACAATCAAGGGGCTATAGTGCTGTCATGGCGGTTTACCCCAACAAAAATTGACCAGCCACTAAAGCATACGAACAACATCTGTTAAAAATCTTCATTTTTGTTCAACCAATCCAATTATTTCTTATTTTAGCCGATTCTTTTCAAATTGAAAGTTGAAAATTGAAAATTGAGAAATATATGAGCACTACTTTTGACCCTCGCGCCAACTACGAGCAGACCATGCAAGAGGCCGGTTACGTGGAGCGCAAACAAGCCACACAAGAAGACTATGACCGCATAGGCTTCATGTCGGGACTCGAAGTGCATCAGCAGATTAAGACCAAAGAGAAGCTGTTTTGCCGCTGTCCCGCTGGACGATTCAACAAATTTGAGGACTATGACGCTGAGTTGATCCGCCACATGCGTCCAACACTTTCAGAGTTAGGTGAATACGATGGTACGGCCCTTATGGAGTTCAAGACGAAGAAAGAAATCGTCTATCGTATCAATAACCACACGGCATGTACTTACGACATCGATGACACGCCTCCGTTCCCCATCAACAAGGAGGCGCTGCACAACGCCATCGTCATCGCTTTGCGTTCTAATTTGAACATCGTGGGCGAGGTACACATCACTCGTAAGCAATACCTCGACGGCTCCATCCCGACGGGTTTCCAGCGTACCGCTATCGTGGGCGTGGAAGGTCTGCTGAAGATGCCGAAAAAAGACATCCGCCTCATCCAGTTGAGCATCGAGGAGGATGCCTGCCGCGAGATCAGTGACATTGGTCACCGTCGTATTTATCAGACTGACCGTCTGGGCGTGCCATTGATTGAAACCGTCACTTATCCTGACTGCAAGAACCCCGATGAGCTGCGTGAGACTTGTGAGTTCATTCGTTTCCTCGGACGTTCCACTGGATTGGTTCGCACGGGCATGGGTGCTGGTCGCCAGGATGTCAATGTGAGCTGCAAAGGCGGCACCCGTATTGAGCTGAAGGGTGTCCAGCACGCCAAATGGATTCCCGAGCTGTCGCACAACGAGTGCTTCCGCCAGTGGTCGTTGGTGCTGCTTGCCGAGAAACTCAGCAAAAAACTGAAAAAGAATAACTGGAAAGTCGAAGTGGCCGATGTGGGCTTCAAGACCGACTATGCGCCGATTTGCGACGCCAAAGCCGCCGATGGCGCTTTGAAAATCGTCCGTCTCCCTGGCTTCCGCGGTGTTTTGTCGCACTTCACCCAGCCAGGCAAAATGTTCGCTGATGAGATTGCCGACCGTCTGAAGGTCATCGCCTGCCTTGAACGTCCCAACATGCTCCACGACGAGATGTTGGAGCCAGTGCTGGAGCCGTCTGTCTGGCGTAAGTTAGGCAAGAAAGTCCATGCCACTGAAAAAGACGCCCTCATCCTCATTTGGGGGCCGCAAAATGACATGCCTACCGCCATCGAAACCATCGAGGAACGCTGCCTGATGGCCTTCGAAGGTGTGCCGAAAGAGACCCGCAAGGCCGTCTGCAACGGCATCACTATCTTCGAGCGCGTGTTGCCAGGCGCCGACCGTATGTATCCCGACACCGACTCGGCCCCCATCCCGCTGGATCCTAAAGAAATCGAAGCCATGAAGAAAGAGCTTCCCTCCGAGGTCATTGACCGTTACTACAAGCTTCAGGAATGGAACGTGCCTCAAGACTGCTTCACTTACATCTTCGCTAAGAACTGGTTCCCGACGATGAATGATATCGTGGAAAAACTCGGTGTCGATGGACGTTTGATAGGTTGTTTTGTGGGTATGCGTCTCAAGAACTTGCTTTGCAAGAACCCATCATCAACTTTCAGCTACGACACACTTTATAAGCTCTTTGCCTTCCTGAAGAAAGAGAAACTCAACTACCGTTTGGCCTGGAACATGGCTCCGACTTTGGTAGAAGACGCATCACTCGACATGAAGGAAGTGCTTCGTAAAATCGGCTTCAGAAGGGCTTCGGAAGAAACCATCAACAAGAAACTCGACAAGCTGATGACCGCTTACATTCCCAACAAGAAGTTCCACGCCGCTGTCAACAAACGCAACTGGATCATGGGTCAGATGAAAGAGGCAGTGGGTAACATTGAATTGAAAGAATTGGCTAACAACATCAAATAAAGAAGAACATGGCTGAAGATTTTTTCCAAGGATATTGGGGCGCCTCGCTTGAGGTGCTCAAGAAATATAACTGCCGCGTGTGGAGTCAGGCCGAGTGCCAGACCACGGGCGGTCTCTTCAAAGGCACGATCCTGCCTCGCGCCGCCTTCCAGGATGACCAACACATCGTCATGAAGGTCAACACGGGCTATAACATCGGTGTCGACATCAGCACCATCACGGGCATGGTGGAGACCGACTACAAGAAAGCCAACTACCACATCCCCGAGAAGGAATTTCCTTACACCGAGGGACTTCCGCACGTAAAGCTACTCGGCACGGGTGGCACCATTGCATCGCGTTTGGACTACCGCACCGGTGCCGTGATGCCCGCTTTCTCGCCTGGTGAGTTGTATGGCGCCGTGCCGGAGCTGGCCGACATCTGCAACCTCGACACCGAGAAGGTGTTCGCCGTGTTTTCCGAGAACATGTCGCCCAAGGAGTACATCGCCTTGGCCAAGAAGATTGGCGAGGAGATCCAAAACGGCATCGACGGCATCGTCATCGGCCACGGCACCGACACCTTAGCCCATACCGCCGCCGCCCTGACCTTCATGTGCCAGAACCTGCCTGTGCCGATTGTGTTGGTCGGCTCGCAGCGTTCGTCCGACCGTCCGTCATCCGACGCCGCTTTGAACCTGATGCACGCCATGACGGCTGCCGGTCACGGCGACGTGGCCGAGGTGATGGTCTGCATGTTTGGTCCCACCTCCGACGAGTACGGCTTCCTGCATCGTGGTACCCGCGTGCGTAAGATGCACTCTTCTTACCGCAGCACATTCCGCACCATCGGCGACACACCTGTCGCCACTGTGGACCGCAAGCGTGGCGTGGTGCCGATCAAGGAAGTCTACAACCACCGCCGCGCCGACCGTGATGTGAAGATCATCCCGACCTTCGACGACCGCGTGGCCATCCTCTACTACTATCCTGGCATGAAACCCGATGTGCTTGACGCCTTGGTCGACAACGGCTATCAGGGCATCGTTTGGGACGGCACGGGCTTGGGTCACGTCAACCGTGGCATGTTCGATGCCATCCAGCGTGCCACCGACAAGGGCGTGCACCAATACATGACCGTGCAAACCATCTGGGGCTATGCCCACATGTTCGTCTACGACACCGGCCGTGACTTGATGGATAGAGGCATCATCCCCGCTGGTAACATGCTCGCCGAGACCGCCTACATCAAGTTGGGATGGGCCTTGGGCCAGACGCACGACCGCGAAGAAGTGAAGAACATCATGCTCACGCCTGTGAACAGCGAAATCACCCCGAGAGAGCCTTACAACGGCTACTTGGTCTACCAAGGCGGTGTGCCCGAGGTGGAGGAGTTTGTGAGGAAAGTGCATAAGTAAAAAACGCTTGTGTGAAAAATGTAAAAAAGGAGGCAATCGCCTCCTTTTTTTGTTGTGAACCTCAATTAATTGTCATACCTTTGCACCGATTTAATAAATACGTATTTTTTTAACCATAAATTATTCGAATAATTATGCAACCCTCTCACATTGAACACATTGGAATCGCCGTCACAAGCTTGGACGAGTCCATTCCTTTCTTTGAAAAATTGCTTGGCACCAAGTGCTACGCCATCGAAGAAGTCGCCGACCAGAAAGT
>JAEEGL010137099.1_pt1 | contig 23717 bp, 13 predicted proteins | sample 9134231 | NCBI WGS metagenome assembly JAEEGL01 (sample SAMN16246548, study PRJNA631951) | gut metagenome | biome: gut microbiome; feature: rumen; material: fiber-attached | host: Bos | place: Iran: Karaj | collected 2018-10 | reverse complement strand
TGGCTGCTTTCTCAGAAGGGTTGCCCAATCCTGCCCATTGAGTTTTTCCCAGGGACACTTGTAGGCGAATGGAGCGGAAACCCGTCGTGCACACGTCCATCCTCCTCTAGCATGTCTTTTGCAATCGACCATTTCATCGTCCAGAATGGGAAACATGGCGTGCATGTATCCAGCCGAGGGGATATCCGCAAGAAGCTTCACCCACGTCGGACCATCGAACGCCATCGCGTCGCATTTGTCGAAAAACTGCGGCTGCCGTTGCAGAAGCCTCACCCAATTCTCCGTACTTAAACTCTTCCACTCGCATCTGTCGGCGAATTGCGGTTGCTGAGCCAAAAGAATGGCCCACGCACATCCATCGAACACTTTCCAGTCGCATTTCCCGGCGAACTGTGGCTGTCCTGCTAAAAGTACGGCCCAATCCCTCCCGTTGAACCTGCTCCAATTACACTTGTCGGCGTATTCCAGACGTCCGTTCAGCAACCCTGCCCAGAAAGCACCCGTCTTGCAACCATCAGGGCACTTGTCGACAAACTGGGGCCATTCAGAAAGAATCCAATCCCAATCTTTTGGGTCGAGCTTCTTCCAATCGCACTTTCCCGCATATTCGGGATGCAACGTCAGCAAAGCCGCCCAGAATGCACCTGTACGTTTGTCGTCGGGGCATTGATCGGCGAGCTGCGGAAACCATTGCAAAAGCCGATTCCAATGCCATCGTTCGAGTTTCGACCAGTCGCATTTGTCGGAGAACTCGGGACGCCGCTCCAAAAGCCACTCCCAGTCGTCACCGTCGAATGTGTTCCAAGCGCACTTGTCCGCGAATTGCGGCTGCTGGGACAGAAGATACCGCCAATCCAATCTGTCCAGCTTCAACCAAGAGCACTTATCGGCAAACTTAGGACGATCATGCAAAAGCGCCGCCCAGTTGCATCCATTGAGCTTCGTCCAGGCGCACTCGGAGGCAAACTGCGGTTGCTCCAACAAAAGATCGGCCCAATCAGTTCCGTCAAGTTTCTCCCAATCCCAGGAGGCACATGCGTTAGCATACTCTGGAGAATCCTTCAGTATCCATGCCCAGAATGCCCCTGTCTTTTTGTCGTGGGGACATTTGTCGGCTAAATGTCCCCTTTCCAAGAAGAAGGACATCGCCCCCCGCCAGTTGAGCTCCTCCCAGTTGCACTGATCGACGAATCCAGGGCGCTCGGCCAAGAGATCGGCCCAGTCCAAGCCCTTAAGTTTTGACCAGTCACACTGGCTTGCGAATTGTGGAAGTTCAAGAAGAAGACTTTTCCAATTCGTCCCATTGAGCTTCGCCCAGTCACATTTGTCGGCAAACTGCGGCTGTTCAATAAGAAGGCACGCCCAATCCGTTCCGCTGAGCTTCGACCAGTCGCATCTGTCGGCGAACTGGGGCCGTTTTTCCAGTAGTACTCGCCAATTCCACCCATCCAGTCGTGTCCAGTCGCACTGGTCGGCGTGTTCTGGGAATGCGCCCAAGAAACAAGCCCAATACCAGCCGTCCTTCCTGTCTTCAGGACACTTGTCGGCAAACTGTGGCTGTCGGGCAAGCAAAGTACCCCACTGGTGCCCATCAAGCGTTACCCAATCACAATGATTGGCAAATTCCGGGCGCTCTTGTAATAACGTGGACCAGAACTCTCCGGTTTTCTTATCATCAGGACACTTGTCGTAGAACTGTGGCCGCTTGACAAGAAGGTTGGCCCAATCCCAATCATTAAGACTTTCCCATTCGCATTTGTCGGCCAACTGCGGCTGAGTTCGCAGAAGCGTTGCCCAATCCCATCCGCGCAGCAACGGCCAATCGCACTTCCCCGCAAGCTGCGGCTGCCTTTGCAGAAGTTTACTCCAGTCCCACCCTTCAAGCTTCGACCAGTCGCATTTGTCAGCACACTCAGGTCTCTTTTGCAACAGCACGGACCAGAACCTTCCATCTTTTGCCCGTTCTGGACAGTCTTTCTCGAATTCAGGCAATGCGGCGATCAGCGATGCCCAGGCATTGCTTTGAAGCTGTTTCTTTGGCATTATTCTATGCAAATGGCCGAAGAAATCCACCCGGAAATTTTGATCTCCGTAAACAATCCTCCCCCAGTCTCCATCTGAAAACTTTTCAACAGGGCAATCGGGCGCCATCGCCAAATAGTTCAGGTTCTTGCAAATCGCCTCCACCCATTCCTGCACGGTCCGTGGCCGTCGTGCAAAGTTCGTCTGAGTCCCATCCAGACTTTTTGAAATGACATCCGTTTTCATTTGCCGCCCTTTCTTATTTCCTCTGCATGAATGTCATGAAGTTGCTAGCGAGGAAAGCGAGGTGGAGAATGCCGACCTGTTTGGCGAGGGTGACGACGATTTCCTGTTCGGGGGTAATGGCATCGACGTTGTTGCGGGAGATGACGACCGTCATGCTTTGTCCGAAGGCCCACCAAACCCCCTTGTCAGGATATTGCAAATACCAGTACACCCAGAACAACAGGAAGAATCCGCAGATGCTGCAGGCGAAATTGAACGGCGTGCGCAAGACCCATTCGGGATACGCCATGAATGCGCGGGGCACCGGACGCAATAGACGCCGGTGCAGCATCCTCGATTTCCTCACGAAGAACGCCGCCTCGTCCAACTTGCCATTCTCGGTGAGCAACCGCACGAGGGCATCGACCAACTCTGCCGCGCCGCTGTTGAACACCTCCGCCCGCACCTTGCCACTGCCGGACGCGCAAATCCGCCGCAGAGAGTTGTGGATGTCTATGTACCGATCCTCCATGTCCTCGCGATGGCGCACCCCCACAAACTCGCACTCTGCGCGCACTTCGTAGTAATGCTTCCAATGCAACGCCTCGATGGAAAGCGCAGGCGTCTTGTAGTTCAGGAGTTCGGTTGCAACGGTGGCCAAGACGGCGGCATGGATGGCTCCATCAGCATCAATGATGTCGTCCTTCATCCGCTCACACCGGCGCAAGAGAAACGTGGCCACTTCCTGGGCGGCACCCGGCGCGGCATGGCCGCTTTCGTTTATCACTTCGTCGTAGCTGAACTGGAACTTGGTCCGCGCCTTGCGATAGAGCCTCTTGATGTCCTCCGCCGAATCGATCCCCTTAAATCCGCGCCCGTTCGGCAATCCGCACCAGTTCCTCAGACCGAATATGCCCGCCAGCGGTTTTTGCGCGACGCACCACCTCACAACCTTGTGGTCATGCACGTCCTTCTGCGTGTCATGGTTTACGAACATCAACGGCATGAACGGCTTTTGCTCACGACAAATCCGCATCTTCTCAAGGAATGGAATCTTGCCAATCACCCGCCTTAGCTGATGGAGAATCTTCTGTCCGAACAAACCCCGGAACACAAAGACAGCCACAACAACCGGGACTGCCCATGCCGGCTTCCAGAAGAAGGTGCCAATCAACAATGTCGCCATCATGGCAAAATCAAGCGAGGTGAAGAACCAGTAGCCAAACCAGTCGCCACCGATGTTGAGGGCACGTCTTTTGCAATGCGCCCACCAACGGGCCAATCCCAAGCGAAACGTATCACGCCGCTTGTCGCATTGCCGATAGGGTCTTCCGTCGGAAGATGCATGCCCCGCAAAAAACTTGCCGGGCAAAAACTTTCCGCCATCCGCGCCGGTGACGAACTTCTCGCCCTTCTGGGATGCCGTGGAAATAACGCGCAAATGGCAGTCCCGCAGCACCTTGAAGTTTTCGTCACGCCAATGTCCAAAGGCCGTCTCGTTTTCATACGAGGCGGTACGATCTGGGAACTGGAGGCAGACGTCCTCAAACGCAATGACCGTCGACTCGAAATCTGGCTCGCTCTCTTTTTTCTTGGTCGGCAGACCGCGAACACACGGCAGGCGTCCCTTCTCGCGCAACAACCGATCCGCACAACGGCCGGAGGAGATCGGATAGACACGATAGCCGAAGCGATAGGCCGTGTACGAATTCATGTACACGAAATGCGGTTCCTCGTCCACCACCAGCGCAATGTCGCGCCGCGTGAAGAACCAACCTTTATCCTCCTCATCACCGCCGTGAACGCGCTTCATCAACCATCCACGAAGGCCATCCCCGTCGAACAGTGGCGTATAGTTGCCCTTGCACAACTCCAACGCAAGATCGAAATTCATCTCACATGGTTGATCGCGCTTGCCCTTCTTTGGCAGCTCGCCCTTCTTCTCACCATCCTTTGCATTCTTCTCGTCGAGCTTCTTGAGGATTTCGCTTTCGTCAAACAGCTTGGCATCCTTGAAAAGTGGAATCCATTGGATTTCCGGAAATGCAAGTATCAACATTCCCTGAACAGATGACAGCGAATGAATCTCCCTCGCACCAACCGCGCGTGGAAAGTCCAAAACTCCGATGAAACGGTCATGAACCAAATCGCCTGACTGAATCTCCCGTTCAATCGCTTCTGCGCACTCCCTAAACCGATCAAGATTATTCTTCGCCTCTTGCCGAATCAGGACCGTCATCACCTGATCCTTCAAATCAGGATAACGCATCCCCACGGCGACCTTCACGGCCTCCGCAATAACCTTCGACGTAGATATGGCAAATACCTTCAGCATCAATCCTCTGACGACGGTTTGTCAAGATACGTGTCAATCATATCATCAAGAATCTTCTTCTGCATCGCCTTGCGTTTCTCCTTGTCTCGCTCATTTCGCAACGCCTCAAGAACACCACTCATGTCAGCCGTCAATTTCCGTTTCCGTCTCAAAGCACGCAAGGTAAGGAATGTGAAGCAAATAAACATTGCATAGAACACAACATAAAGGAGACATGACAACACAAAATAAAGCGTGATGCCTAATGTCCCTTGTCGTTTGCCACCTTCAGTGGTCGGCGAACCCGATATTGAACTAACACTTGTTGCTATGGTGCCAATGGTATTTGTGGGGGAGCTTTGCGACATGACATTACTGCAACTCGTCTGCATTGAAAGTGTATTGGTAACTACTGAAGGCGTATAAGCACTATTTGCTACAACTACTTCATTTGTCGTACATCCCCCCTGCAACGCCCCTAAATACTTGTCACGAATCGGATCAAACTGCCAGAACGGAAGTACCGTAAGTGCCAAAACAACAAACACCTCCATTACAAGCAAAATTACCAACCAAACTATCCAATCGCCTATACTTATTGTCTTGCTTTTCTTCTCCTTGGCTTGTTGCGTAGACTCTACCGATGCCCTGATTCTCTTCCGCGATCTGATTATTACTCTTTCCACATCAGATGTTCTAACATCTTTAATCCCGATCCCATTACCTTTAATTTCCAATTGGCTTGGAATCTCATGAGGCGGCAAGGGATCCGTACCATTCTTCGCTTCTTTAGGATCCGGCGATGCCTCTGCGCCTCCCTCTGCTTTTTTAGACGGTGCTGTCTCTACGTCCGACGACTCGGCATCATCATCCTTATCGCCACCAAAGAAAATACATACTTTCCCCCACCCTGTCTTAAATATACGCTTTAAAATTGGCCACGCCCCCTCCCACTTGGATTTAGTACCAATCTTTATGACATTACCATTGTCAAACCTAATTTGGTCTCCGTATACCCTTAGGTCACTACCAGTTATTCCTACTGAGCCAGATCTATAGACTATCTCGCCTAATCTTCGGTCGACAACTCGTATTTCCAGAACACTTCCTTTGCCCTGCATCCGCAACCACTTGCCATTCTCAATCGGCACCCATTCTGGAGGGTTAATAACCGTTACATTAATTACAAACACATACCCTTCGTTATCTACTGTTGAGAACCTAACAAAATTTCCCAAATTGACCAACGTGTCTGGATCAATAATCTTCTGAACCCCATCCCAGCTCTCCTTCGACTCGTCATCTGTTTCATCCAGATCCCTTCCGATAGTAAACTCTTTTAATGCTCTATTTCTCTTACTATCGCCGGAATCACTACTTTGACTTTCGCGTTTCCATTTGTCTGAAAGCGCTTCAAGGCCTTTTTTCAGTTTGTCAGCATCCCTTTCCGTTTTACACAAAACATATATAACACGTTCTGCGTACAGTGTCTCCTTTTTGACAATCGCAGATTTGTTCGCATCATGCGAAAAAGTCACCTCTATTGAGTGCTTTTCATTGAAACGCTTATTCAAGCCGACAACAATCCGAAGGTAATTTCCCTCAGTAGTGGATTGATTACTCCTTTTCATTCTACCGTTCCTTTCGTTAAGAGTTTTGACATGAGGAATTCATAGTCCTCACACGACAATTCATTTGGCATTACAGGCCAATCATCTTGATCGTCCATATTGAAGAGGTTCATGATAAGCTTACTGCGGCCAAGCCACTCACGCTCATCCGCTGTAATAATGTGGCCAAAGCGATTGCCAGTAAAGGCAACGCGCAATACATCATCAATGTCATTTAAGACAAACTTTTCCTCTTCAGTGTCAAATCTAAACAAGGGCAGGACAAGCCGCAATGCCCGCAAATGTTCAAGGTCATCAATTCGCCCCTTCTGCAACTCCTCACACATCTTCCAAAACACTCCTCCACATGGCGGAGAAAACACCGCACTGGGGAATAGTGTTTCGGGATGGTGATTACCAAAGCTAATTGCATAACATCTAAACGTCCCAAACTCGTCGGTCAATAATCTTAGACTTTCATTAAATCTGATTATTTCATCTAGACCCTGTCCGCCAAAATGGGCGAACACCCGCAAGTCATCATAACCAACCCTTATTGATCTTAACATGTCCTCAACCCTTGCCTTCAAATTCTTCAAACTGGGCATTGGATCTGATTTCGTGGCAATAGCTTGTTTCAGCATATAAGGTGAACCATCTTGAAAGACAACTGACCGCATGTCGCCCTCAATGACGCCCACAAACACATTTCGGGCTTCAAACTCCCGTTCTCGCGCTTTTGCCGCGAAAGCGTCAATCTTGTCAGATGGTGACAGAATATAGACCGCAGTCGTCACGTCGCCTTATCCCTCTTGCCATACGGCAACAAATTCATGATGGTGTTAACGAGAATCAACTTCTCTGGGTATCTCCGGAACAAAGCCGATTCTATAACAGAAAATGGAAGCACTTTCTCGTCGTCCGGGATATTCTCAGGTCGACCACGCCCAGTCGTCACGACCACCCATGGAATCTGACAATCCTTACGAATACTATTCAATACCGCCTTTACCTTAACATGGTCATGCTTTGCCCACCATTTGTCAATGATTCCTTGATGAATGATTAGGACATCAAATTGCCTATCTTTACCAGACATTGTAATTGCTGGTTCCTTCAACTGCTTCTTCTCATTCAAGTCGGAATCTTTGTATTCGAGATTATACAGTGTGTCCTTGACCGCAATTCGATCTTTCGCTGACTGAGGCTTACGTATGTCTGCCACCCATATTCCCATATTGATAAAAGTCTTAATCATTTCATCTGACGAGCGGTCATTAACGAAGTTCATAACACGTTCGTCTATGATAAGAATACGCAAGAACGCATTCTCCAAAAGCCTCGCCACACCAGCATAACGCGCGTACAATTCATCTGGCTTGTTCCCTGTTGCGGAAACCAATCGTGAAAGCGCATTTAGATAAGACTGTGAGCCACTAAGCGCCTCGGTATAAATGGCATTCACTGGTTTAGATCTATCGTGACGAGAATACTTGATTATCCTACACTCACCATCAATCTTGTCCGATGTTGCTCTATTCTTTGGCAATAGTAGATCATCCACTATCTGCGGGATAGTCACGGCTTCAGATGAAATGTCCTCTTTTCTCTTCTTTTCGCTGCCATCATGCTTATAGGCTTCCGGCAATGTCGCGATACGTTCTTCATACTTACGAAGATAGACATCACTCGCAAGAAACATAGAATTCAATGACTCGACCAAAGCATCAAATTCATATTCCTCAGGAACTGAACATGCCTTAACAACTGCACGGAGATTGTCTTCCAACGAATGCCGCCCCGACTTGTAAAAGTTGTGTTCCTCCGCGCAATAATACTTTAAAGACGCACCGTGGAACGCATCAAGGAGATGGTCCAATTCTTCCTTATCAATCTTTCTAAGGAATTTCACAAGTTCTTCACAACGTTTCCGAACAATCTCATCATCATCCAACTTCGCACGGAACAACCGTCTAGCAATAGCCTTCTCGAAATTCTTGTCAATGGCTTCGATATCTCGCGTTATAATCGCATCCCCTTTACCATCTTCATCCTTGACGTACCGTTCTATTGATTTGAGGGCATCCACAAATTGAACAGATAGTAAAAGCCCGGATTTTAACTTGTCACAATAATCGATCAACTGTGCTCGAATATATTCCTTGGCACCATAATCTGCTCCATGCCCGTAATTCTCTTGAGGCTTGACCATTGCATCCGGCAAAACCTTGATCAACGACAACAACATAATCAAATGACAAGCCGTATCACTCAATCCTATAGATTCAGGAGGGGTCTTGACAAACGAAATTAAGGCAGTATGGTAACACTCTACAAACATCGTTTGCAACAAATCTTTAGTCGTTACCAAACCACGTTCTCGACCATTTTCATTTCCATTTACATTAAGTGTTAACTTAACCGTCGCCGATTCATCCAACCCCGATTTTGCCCGTAAATCTTGAATCCAAGCAGATAATATTGCCTTCCGAAGCTCTTGCACAATTTCATCACTAACAACATTTCTACCTTGTATATCATTAATGTATTTTTGCAACCGTTCCTTCGCCTCATTCGCCAGTGACCACGTCAATTCCCCCTCAAGTGATATCCTTCTAAAACCAAACCCGTGATAGAATTCGTCAGTTTCATCAAACTTATTTTTAAACACCACGTAACGATAATTAAAGACTTTAAGTTCTTTTCGGTCCTTCCCATAATATATCGATAGCTTTTTTACGCCTTTCTGTAATTCCGTTACCTGGCCATATGCAAAACATATTCCATTCTCAATAAATTTTTCCTGAACTGATTCCGTAATCTTGTCGAAACCATTTTTGTCTAGGACAATTAAGATGTCTCTTGGCCTTTCAATTCGGAAGCGGTAACCCAAATGAAATCTATGCGTCCTCAAAGGGCAATCAGAGTCTGTGGCATAGCAATCACGTTTATCTCGCATACTGCACGCCATGCAGTTATGCGGATTATCAGCATTCCGACAAATACCAGGCATTGCAACCGGAACAAGTATGTTGTTCCCTTTTTCAGTAAGACCTCCTATTTCTGACGTGTCTCGACACATAAGATACCCTGCAGAAATCTTCATTTCTGCCAATCCCCAATTCTCAGGGCGCAACGTTCCATCCGTTCTAATAAATGATTGCGCCAACTTGCGATGCTGATCATGATGTAATGGTAATATTAGACGTCTTCCAAGTTCATTTTCGTCCTCTTTGCCATCTTCATCTTTCTTTACGACGCCAACAAGATATCCTTTAAAATTCTCCCACGCCAATTCATCATCGTTCCGCAGCAACCAATCTTGAATCTGATAAATAATTGGCAGAACAAATGTCGTACCATCATCTCCCTTAACATCTTCGCTCAAATAATGTTCCAGCTTTTCCGCATCGGCAGAATCCAACGGTTCCACAAAAAGCCTTATTATCAAGTTTGAGAGCTTTTTATCATTATCAGAAGAGACCTCACCCTTCGACTTCTTTCCAACAACATCAGCTGCTCTCTCTGGGTAAAGAACATTAACTATTCTCTTCCACGTATTAGACGTCTTTGCCTGTTCTTTAATCTCATTTTCTATACTTAACTTGGCAATAAATTTTTTCCAATCATCCACCCCATACATCTCAAAATGCTTGAAGAAAGCCTCCCAAAACGACTTAGTAGAGCTGAAAACATCTGATACATTGTCTCCAATTGTAAAGATTACCTTATTTCCCGATTCTCCAAAATCTATGTAAATCTCAAGATCTTTTTCCTTGAGGTTCTGTTCTGCCACCCAACCATGTTTTGCTGCATTTCGAATAACATTTTCAATAATCGTATAAAAAGCATGTTGCCCAACAATACCACCAGGTATGGCAATCCGAACATCCTGTTTCCAATCTGGCGAGAAGCGTTCGTCATACTCTAGGAACTTAGTTGCCCCGCCTAATTCCGACATCTCATATTGCACACGCTTATCTGTTGAGAAAATTCTCCGAAACATCTTCGCCTTTTCACCAAAAAAATGATAAATACTCCATGGCTCATCATTTATGTCATATGCCAATTGCCTTGTATCTGGGAGCTCAACGCCCTCCTTAAGTTCATTCAATCGGAAGAACTTACGGAGAAAAATTCTAATTGTTCCATGCTGATTCATGCGAGCAACATCATCAAGATTACGCTCTTGAAACTTATAAGCTCGCAATCCCTCACTTCGTGAAATATAATCCAACAAATGCTTTTGCGCATAGAAATTCTTCATCAATCCAGAAACAAACATCGTCGGCGTTGTCCATTTCGGGAAATCTGTCGTCGCTGTAGCAATATAATCCATACGATGCTGTATGTACTGATATAGTACACGATCATCTGGCATAGTCCCAACATTGTGGGAAAGAGCCGAAAGGACATGGCTACCTATGTTATGAGAGCCATTGCGCGACATAATAGAGCCGATTGCAGAACGAGTTGCTGATTCCCGAATCTGCCACGCCAACAATTGCCGTTCAACAGCCAAACCCCAAGAGCGTACTATAGAAGACAAGCGCCGCATAATTGAGAACGTGACTTTCCCAATGAAAGTAACAATCATCGCAATGCGGGCACTCCCACTGGCATCACTTTCAAAAATCGACGGCATGAATATATAACCCATCGCACCATCTGCCATCTCTTTAGTAAACTCAACTCCTTTTAAAATTCTTTCGCATAAATCACCTGTGATTTCGTTATTCATTGCAGTAACATCTATGACTTTTCTGCTCCGAATGTCAACTTTTATGATTCGAGAATCAAACGCGCTATTATCAACGATGCATTGATCATCCCAAATCACTATTATAGGACTACTGTGTTCAAGGAAAACAACTGAGGGAAGATCTGTTTTAACTTTTGACAACCTTTCTTCATAATCTTGTTGTTGTTCCCATATTCTATCAGGACAAGACAAGACTAATGACCCCAGCACATTCTTTCCTTCACCAATATCCTTCCTTAACGTAAAAACATTATATCCCGAAGTCTTACAATCGCCAGAAAACACTTCTTCAATTTGACTAGACAAATCTTCCCATAAGAATTTCCATGCGCCCAATTCGCTTATTTTAGTCAATTTACCGTTCTCAATAGTTTTCTTCTCATAAGCATCTAAATGTAATGGCAACAAAACAAGTGGAAAACTTTTATCTAAGGACAGACTCTTATCCCTAAGGAATTTATCAAACAGTAAATAATTGTTGTTGTCTGCCATGTCATTCACCTTGATTTATTTCTCACCGACTTGAACGACTTTCTGCCCCTTTACAGTTGCAAAAGAGCACTCAAAGAAAGTTTCTCCCTTATCCTCAAACAGCACCCTTCCTGTCGCTCCATCAAAGGACTTCAATTCCTTAAACAGATCTTGCCCCGGCCTTTTACCATTCTTAAAAACACTATCCAAAAGGGCTAACACATCATATGTTGTCGAAGAAACATAATACACAATAACACCTTCCTTTTCACAATCTGTTCGAAACTCTTTTGCTTCATTTGTTGTTGGATTGGAAAAATCTGCTGAAGTACAAATGGAAAGGACACCCTCTGCATCACTCCCTAATTTTTGATATACATTTGGATTAACAAAAGAATTATCTCCAATAATTTGACCACTAAAACCCTGTGACTTGAGTTCTCTTATATGGGAAACATAGGCAGTAGTCGGCATACCGAGCATTACAATTGCATCAGGTTTCAGATTCAATGCTTTCTGGACATTTACACGTGCATTCTGATCCGTTAAAGAAAACGGTATAGTTGATTTCAACGAAACTTTAGTCCCTAATAGATTACTCTTCAACCTCGCCAAATAAGAATTCCCGTAATCATCATTTGAATAAAACACGGAGATTGAATTATACTTCTGCGCATAGCTAGACAACGGATCAATAATATCTCGGGGGCCAATGCAAAACCGAAGATAGTTTCTTTCATTTCCCTTTAGAGTCACCTGCGCCGTACACAATGCAAAGACAAATCCATCCATTGAGTCAACTAACGGAATAGCCATGTTGCTTATACTGCTCAACGCAGTAATCACAATTGGCCTTTCACCTCCCGATGACAACAACTTCTGCGAAAGCGATCTACTTGCTTTTTCTGGGGATGACTCAGAATCAACAAATTCTATTCTGAATTGCATATCAGGATGTGAATTCTTGTACATTTCCATTGTCTTTCGTATGACTTGCCCGACTTCTCCAACAGGTCCAGAAAGTGGCAATAAAGCATACACTACTCTATCATTAGAACTGCCTGTTGGACATCCAGATAGAAGCACAAGACACGGTAAAACCATTAAACATTTAAGAATGTTTATCATTGTTCTCTTCATTTTCTTTTTACTCCTTTTTGAGTGATTGGTACTGTTACCAAGATTGTTTTTTGACTGTTTGACAACGAGTGGCGCACTCGCGCTGACTCGGTGATGTCGAGGGCCTGGAATGGCTCGTCGAGCATCAAAATCTTTGCTTCGGGGTTGTTGAGGACGGCCTCGAACGAGAGGCGGCGCGATTCACCGCCGGAGAGCGATCCGGCTTTGCGGCTTGAAAGCGCAGGGAGAATCGGCTCCGTGACATGATTGAGCCGAGCGTTTTCCTGCACCGTCGCCTGCGTGAAGAGCGTTCCCGCCGCCCGGTTGAGTCGCAGGCCCTTTCGCGCGCGTTTCCAGACGGGCAGCGCCGTGACGTCCTCGCCTTGCAACTCAACCTTGCCAGCCGCCGCAGGAACGAGTCCCGCAATGGATTCAAGCAGCGTCGATTTACCCCAGCCATTTGGCGCTTCGAGGATGGCAATATCGCCTTCCTTGAGCGTGAAGAAAATTGGTTCTGCGATCACCGGACGCGCCCCACGATTGACCTTGTAGTCCGTCACCGCCAGCACGGGCTGTGCATCGGCTTGCCGCGTGGCGATTGTCAAGTGTGCGCCGCCCGGCAGGTCTGTTTCGGTCAGCGTTTCGCCGATGGCAAGCGACTTGAGCCATGTGCGCAGTTCACCACCGGCGGCCTCGTCCGCCGTGTCCGTTGTTCCTATGGTGAGCATTCCGTCCTTAAGCGTCCAAACGGTCGTGGCAATCTGGAGAATCTTCGGGATGTTGAGCGCGTGTTCGATGACGACGAGCGTGAGGCCGTATTTCTTCACGAGCGCACGAAGCGTTGTCAGGACGGCCTCCGTCTCGGCGTGGTCAAGTCCCGCCAGCGGCTCATCGAGGAACAGCACCTTCGCGCCCGCGCGGATGGCGCGAACCATCGCAACGAACTTCGCCTCCGCGATCTTGGCGTTCGATCCGAATACGGCTGACCTGTCGGCAAGGCCCATCTTCGCGAGGATGTCGGCGACCTCGGCGGCGTTGCGGCTTTCTTCACGGCGCGCTTTCCATGCGAGGAAGAGTGCCTTCAGCGGATTCTCACCGGCCTGCTTTGGCGTGGCCATCGCGATGTTGTCCGAAAGCGTCTGCGAGGCGAAGAGGCGGACGTCCTGCCAGGTGCGCCCCAGCGTCGCCGACTTGTGCATGGTGCCGCCGTCGGGCTTCAGGTTGCCGGTGAGGATGTTCAGGAGCGTCGTCTTGCCGGAGCCGTTCGCGCCCTGGAGGAGAACGACTTCGCCGCGATGCAGCTTGAAGTTGACGTCCGTGAGAACGGCGTTGCCGCCGAAGGACTTCGCCAGTCCTTCGGCCTCAAGCACCACTTCTCTGTCGTTCGTCTGCATCTTTTCAGTTCACCTTGTAGTCGCCTGCGACGCCTTCGGGCTTGAAGCGCACGATCAGGACGAGCATCAGCCCGTACAGCATCACGCGGATCTCCGCCGCCACGGCGTCGGGAATGTTCATGAAACGGAGCACTTCGGGAATCAGCAGCAGGATCGCCGCGCCGGCGAGCGGCCCCTTGAGGTTCCCCATGCCGCCGACAAAGATCATCGAAAGGAGCAGGATGGACTGGTCCATCGACGCAAGCGACGGATCAATGTAGCTCGTGTAGCTTGCATAGATCGCACCCGCGACGGCGGCGAGGGCACAGGCGACGACAAGCGCCTGCACCTTCAGGAGCTGCACGTTTTTGCCGAGGTTCTTGGCCGCGAGCTCGTCGTCGCGCATGCACTTGAGCGTGCGCCCCCAGGGCGCGGTCTGCAGGAGGTGGCACACGCCCATGCAGATCGACGCGACGATCAGCGAATAGGCAGCCATCGCGCCAAGAGAACTGAGCTTGCAGCCGAAGATCACGGGACGCGAAACGCCGGCGATGCCGAACGGCCCGTTCGTCAGGTTAGAAAGCGAGCCGAGCGGCGCTTCGGAGTTGACCCAGTTGTACGCGGCGGAGTAGATCAGCACCTGAACCGCCATCGACGCCATCACGAAGTAGTCGCCCTTCAGACGCCATGTCGGAAGAGACGTAAGGAGGCTCAGAACGCCGCCGGCGGCAAAGGCGAGGAGGAGCGCGGATATGGAATCCATGCCCCACGCCAACGTGCCAAGCGCGTAGGCGTATGCGCCGACGGCGAAATAACCCGCGTGGGCGAGCGTGAGGAGTCCGCAGTAGCCAACGACGAGGTTCAGCCCCATGGCGAGGATGGCATAGACGCCGAAGTAGATTAGCAGATGGAAGACGTAGTTCATTCGTTCGCCTCCAATCGCTTCTCGCCGCCGACAATGCCGTTCGGACGGCACAGCAGGAACACCGCCAAGATGAAGAATGTGATGGCGTCCTGCCAGCGGGCCGAGGCATGCCACACGACCTGGGAACGGACGATGCCGAGGAGAAGCCCCCCGATGACAGGCCCGATGAACGTGCCGCGTCCGCCGATGATTGTGGCGACGATCGCGAGCATTACGGCCGACATGCCGATGTTCGGGTCAAAGCCAAGGTCGTAAGCGTTGAGGATGCCGGCCGCAGAACCAAGGAATCCCGAAATGCCGAAGGCAAGCGTGCGCAGGTTGTCCGTATCGTAGCCGAGCAGCTCCATTTCAACAGGATTATCGGCAAGTCCTCTGAAGCGCAAGCCGAGGTCGCTGCACTTGAGCCAGGAGAAGAACACCGCGACAAGCAGCAACGAGACGAGAAGAGCAGCGATCTGCGAGTGGGCCATGACCAAGCCCCCCACGCGCCACACGCCGCCGATACCGGTCTTCAAGACCTGCGGATCATTCCCCCAGACAAGCGCCACGACCTGCACGAGGATCATGTAGATGCCGAGGCTGGAGATCATGTGCGCGCCCATCGAAGAACGATTGCGCTCCAGGGGACGATGGTTCAGCAAATCGCAGAGGAGCGACACGCCGATGCCCGCCGCAAGCGCGCCAACCACCGCCGCAGGCCACGGCAGCCCCCACGCCATCAGCTGCTTCGTCAGATACGCTGCCAGGACATAGATACCCGCGAGGGCGATGTAGAACACCTTCGTCGGCAAATAGACAACGACGAACGCCATTGCGAGCAACGCAATCAGCGCCCCATTGCATAAGCCGTTGAAGAGAATCTGCACTATTGCACCTCGATCCTCATTGCGCCACGACCTCCAAATACCCGACCTTTTCGGAGACGGCATGCCAAATACGAGAAGTATGTCAAACTGCTTTTCAGCATTGCACTTGAATTATACTAAATCCGTGGTCGGGCGTCTATGGGAAATGAGCGCGGGAATCGGAACTTGAATTAGAAAGTTACTTTCGTACCGAGCGAGAAAGTTTCATCTCCATTCGCAGGATTTCGCGCGGGAGGCCTTGTCATCGTCTTCTGCGATGCCTGGACGGTAGAAATTCATCTCCGCAAAATCACGAGGACCGCAATAGTTTACGGTCACTTGATACTGCCCGTCTTCACTTGTATAACTGTCATAGCCAGGCGAACCTTCATGCCCGTACTTGCACATCACAATCTTGTCGGGGGCGGACGTTATGTCACGTTCCGCCTTGTAGATGGCCAGTCGGTACTTGTAGGCTTCGGGTTCGCACGCCCGTGCATCCAACTTCTCGCCCAGTAGATCGATCCTTCCGCGAAAGGCACTATCTTCCGTCACGAAACTCAGTATCGGACGTGCCACCCCCTCGCGAAGCGACGGATGCAACATGGCGATTTCTCGCTTGGCACACGTTTCCCAAAGGGCGGTTTCAGCCGGTGTCAGTTCGGTTATTGATTCGAGCAGCGTCGGCGTGTCATCTGTCACCCAGATTCCGACGGAATCATGCTCGTAACTCCCCCCCACCTGACCCCAATCGCGGAATGCGCTGGATTTGGAAAGCCGCTTGACGGCATCTTCGCCCAACAGCGATGGTATCGCTGCGACGAATTCATCCATCGTCTTTATCTTCGGAATGGGGTAACGTCGCTCGAACGGCAACTGCACATGCTCCGCAAGAGCCTTTGCGTCCCCGTCCGCCAACGCCTTCACGAAATGGCGTATCGACCACCGCACGGGATTCAGATAGGGAACGCCCCACTCCTGAATATCGCATCGGCCAGAACAGACCATCGCTGCGACACCTGCGACCGTCCCAACGAAGATCAGCGCAATGCATACGATAGTCACAAGTATGTATCGTAACTTCTTCATGTACCTTCTCCTGTGATGAGGTTCATATACCTGGATTCGCAGCAGGAACATTTGCAGTTGTCGATGTAGCGTTGGTGCTTGCAGGCGGAGGATACCCGTTAAACCCCTGCTTGGGGCCTGCTCCGTTGCGGAACGCCATGACAAGGGCCTTCGCGACCATGGTCGCCTTCCAGTAGTCCGCCAGAATCGCAGTTGCCTTTCGGCCACCCAATATCCGCGTTCGCTCAGCTCTCTGGAACGACAGAATGGGGCCGAAACATGGTATTTTTGCACGGTGGCACGCGGCAATGCTCTGCAACGCGGATGAACGCGCCTTGTCCATTACGAAAGCCACGAACGCCGCATTACTGTCCTTTCCATCCAACGCAAACAGCTGGGCCGACGCCTCGGCGAACATCTCTGCCGCATTGAACAAGAAACATGACATTGTCCAGCTTGGATACTTCAGTTCCTGATTGTTTGAACATGCCGCGAACCATGAATTCAGATGAGCTCCTACATACTGCTTTGAGAACTCGTAGTTCGAATAGCCGATGTTCTCCGAAATATAATGTCCCCGGAGGGCGTCCTTGTCAACAGCATAGGCTTCGGCACGTCTGTCTACCACTTCAACGTCAATGGTCTTGTCGACAACCATCCATGCATTGTAGAACAATTTCCATGCCGCGCCGACATTCGCATTGGCGTTCAAGATCGGCATTGGAACGGACTCGAAGCAATCTCCCCTGTACAGCTCCGTCAAAAAGAAGTATAGGTCTTCCCTGCTGAGCCTGTTTTCCTCGAAGAAGGCCCCGCCGTCGTTTTCAACCTTCTCCTTCAGTTCATCCCTGTTCGGGGTATGCGACACGATGTGACGATACTGAGCAGTGGCCTTCGCGCTTTCCCAAACCGACTGGAACTGGGCCTCGATGTCTGATCTGGCTCCTAGCGGATGAAAGCCATCCCACTGCTGGCCCCCCTGCGCGCTTGCTTGACCATTCTTATTCGTATTGCCATCACCATAACCTAGCGCCTCCTCGCAAAAGGCCTTGATTTTCTGGTTCAAGCCATCCGTGAAGGCAAGTTGCGTGTCGATTGGCCATCCTTCGGCCGGCACATCGCGCAGCGTCTGCTTAGTGTCGCCGTCCGAACCGATCTTGACATCTCCGTTGCGCGTCAGGAAGTCGTTCTCATACTCGCCGAAGAACCTCCATGACTCAAGCAGCGCATCAAGGCTCGCATTGGCGACGAAAACGAGGTTGAGCGCATCAAGGATTGCGCCTTCCATAAAACGTCTTTCGGCTATTTCGGGGTTGATGCGGCTGTTCCATTCCCAGCCGCCCGTGACCGTTTCAAAATCGTTCGACGACAGTCCGTTTATGCGCGTACGGAGATTCGACACGCGCGCGAGGAAGACACCTGCGGCCTTATCCTCGAACGCCGGATCTTCTCGGCAATCCGAAATGGCAGAAACAGAATAGGTTTCGGTGGTTGTCACATCATGCAAGGCAATATATGCATCGGCTATGGACTCCACCGGATACAGTTTCAAGTTCTTCTCCAGAGCGATCTTGAAGAAGTCTATCCAATTCCCATTCCCATCACACACAAAGCGCTGAAACGCCGGAATGGCAACTCGCTTGATTTTTGGATTCTTCGCCGCCGCAAGCAATTTCTCGGGCACTCCGCCGACGAGGCCGATTGTGCCATCTGGAAGTATAGTGCCTGTCATGGCAAAATCATCGGGGAAATCCCGTCCCTCCAGTGCGCTCATGATACCAAGGCACATGATGCCCCCGGCACTCGGGCCATCAATGCTACCCTTGAATTCCAGCGAGACGCTAACCCCCTGAAGTGTCGAATCCTTTTGCAGTGCTGCAATGAGTGCCGCCGTCCAGAGGCTGTTTCGCATCATCGTGCCAGTCCCGCTCGGAACAATCTCGGAAATGTTTATCCGAAGCGGCCTCTGTTCTTCCGTAATGGATATCGTAAGCGGGAAGAAATCGCATTTCCCAACCCTCTCGCCTGTAGGCGTATCATGTACGCTCAGCATCGGCAAACTGTATGTCCTTGAGGATGGCCTACGCGACACGACATCTTTCGCTGGCGGTGGCGTCGCAGGACGCCGGACCACTTCCGCATTTGTAGATTTTGGCAACCCAGCATGCAAGAGCGACGTTCCTATCTTCGATCCGACCAAAGCGGCAAGCGCCACTCCGATGATCAGAGCCAGTACCATTATGAATTTATTGTCCATTATTCACTCCTTTGGTTACTCGAAATAGTCCTTTGCCAGCCATCCCGCAACGCTCCGCAAGATCAATTCCCCTCATCATACGCTGCGAACAACTCCCTTATGCCATCCGTAATGGAGTCGTAGGTGAAGAGATTGAGTTCCGTCAGCATCTCTTCATCGGCAATCTCGCGAAAATTGTACAGCGTATTCCAGTTGGTAACCAATCCCAGCTTCACTTCTGAATCCTCATCAGAAAGCTTCAGTGAATCACGGAGACGCTTGAGCTCATCGAAAAAGTCCAACGACACGACATCCGTCTCCCATCGGTTCATTGGATTGTGCGGCGACACCCCATCGCTTGGACAGAACGTAAAATCCCGCCCCTCCGGCAAAATATCCAACAACACGCAAAAACTATCACGCGATATCGCAACAGCCGCATGGTCTCCATCGATCTCCACGCCTGTGAACACCGAAGTTCCCCTTCCAACCATCTGCAGACTCTCAATCACCTGTCTCAGGCTTTCGTCAAACTCAGTCGAACCCGTCGCAGAAGATATCGCATCGTCTGCGCTCTTTTCCTCCGCCGAAAAGAAAATCTCCCGCGGCAATGCCTCAATTCTGTAAACAGGAGCCATGTCGTCCCTGATTACGTTGTTCAATGAACTGGTAATGCGACAGTAGCGCGCAGCGCATATCGCAGCTACATTTTCCGGACTCGAAACGCTGACGGAGACCCACTGTTTCCAATTGAGCCGCGCATATATGTGACTGGTGTCTGTCCAAAAAACGGCAGGCGCGTCTATGCGATAGTCCTGAGCCGTGATTCCTGGACGCCTATCGGAGATGTAGGTCTCCAACTCGCAATCGAAAAATTCGACTTTCTCGTCCAATGGGTCTGGCAACTCGGGATGCCACGAAGTCAACGATGGGGCATCATCAGCCATGAGCGCCCTCCGTTGCCGTGCGAATGGAAATCACATCCGCCTCGAAAAGAAGTCTCTGCGTCTCAAGCGCCTCCGCAACACCCGACAGGAATGCACGATGTTCCAATAGGAGCTTCTGGACGGATTTCATCCTCTCCTGAAGGATGTCCTCGATCTCCTTTCGATGACGCAGGGCGAACTCCTTGTCCGTTTCGTCCGAGATCGACATGATGTTGCCCTTCGCGAGTCCGAGCCGTATCATATTTGCCGCCAGATGCGTTGCATGCTCGAAATCGGACTGCACGCCATCCGACGGCTCGGCAATCAGCTCCTCCGCCGCCCGGCCTCCAAGGCCCATCTCGATCATCTTGGACAGCTTTTCCGCCGTGGCAAACCCCTGCAACCCCAGATGCTCCACAAAGCCCGCGGTGGATCCTACGCCCTGCACCGTCACCTGCACGAAAGGTATGCCGTGCAGGACAGCCGTCACTGCATGTCCGGCCTCATGCACGGCCGTCAGGTGAATCTCCTTCTTGGAACCGTCCTGCCGCTGCGGGTCCTCACCGAGCAATACGACGGTGCGGGCCTTGACAAAATGCTCGAAGCCGATCGTCTCGTTATCCCTTCGCGCATATCGCACGCCCCCGTTGACCATCGCGATCAGGTTTGCCGGCGACCACGAGTTGGTGGTCTCCACAAGCTTGTCAACGATCTTCGGATCGACCTTCGCCGACACTTTCGCCAACGCGCCTTCGATCAGCTGCCGCCGATCTTCGGGGCGGTGAAGCAGTCCAAGCTGTATCTTGAGCGAAAGCCGTCCCGGCCGAACGAGCGCCTCGTCAAGGGCTTCATAACGGTTGGTCGCGCCGATCACAAGCATGTTTCGTTCTTGGAACCCGTCAAGTTCCGTCAGGAACGCATTGATGATCCGCGCCCCCTCTCCGGATTCGCCGTCCCGCGATCCGATGCCGTCGATCTCATCTATGAACACGACCGCCCCGTATCGACGCGCCGCGGCAAACAACTTCTTGACGCTCTCAACGCCCTCGCCAACATGCGGCTTCGTGAAATCCGCCCCCATCGCCATGATGAACGGTACGCCAAGTTCCTTGGCGATCGCCTTGGCGACGGATGTCTTTCCGGTTCCGGGCGGGCCGTAGAGGACGATGCCCGTATCAGGGCGCACGCGTCCTTTGCCAGGATGATTGAAATAATCGATGACTTCCGAAACGCGATCCCGCACCACCCCGACGCCGACAAGGTCGGCAAACGAGACATCAGGTACCGTAACCGCAAAATAGCCGGCATCCTCGATGCTTGGCATCACCGTATACGAGATGTCCGTCAGCCTCAACTGGACGGCATCCGCGTCAAGCACAACCTTAAGCGTGAACACAAGTCGCTTCGCCTGAAGGACGCGCCGAGCCGTGCGCGCCTCCATCCATTCCTCGAATGTCGCAAACGCGTTCCGCAACGGAGCCCCTTCAAAATCAGGAAGCGGATCGCACACGATGCGAATCCTGCGCCGCGTGGCGAACTCGCGGTAATTTCGCAATAGCCATTCTTGAAGCGGTATCAGGATGGTGGATTCAAGCGCCGAGACAATCGGATGCGCCGAGGCGACGTTGGGATGCATTTCAACGAGCAGACGATAGACATCTTCGGACGCGAACGCGCAGGTTGCGTCGTAGGACTCGGCAAACCTCTGTTCAAGCGCCGTCAGCTTGTCCTTCAAGATTGCGAAGAACGACTTGAAAGTATGCTTGCGGAAAAGGATCGGCGTATCGACGAGACGGAGTGTCGAATGGGATTTCGGCTCGAACTTGGCCAATCCCTCCACTATCTTGTCGCGCGGCGGGGAGTCTCCTTCCTTCGACACAAGCGCCAGGAACTCATCTGATTCCGCGAACTCCTTTTTGTGCGTAATCACCACGACGACATTGCGAGAAAAGCAAACGTTCCTCTTCGTATAGGCGTCCTCGGAGAAGCCCGTCTCAAGGACACTGTCGAGATACGACACGGCGCACTCGTGTCCACGTTCGTAGTTCTCGATCACGATGATCCCCCTGGGATTGGCCGCCGCCATCCCCGTGAGAATGCCTTCGTGCCCACCATCCTTCCATCCCGCATCTCTGCCTATCAAGTCGATCGGCAACTGTTCGGTCGCAAACCTGGCAAAATCAATCACAGGCAACTTGGAGATGCCAAGGACATCCTCGAAGGCGTCCTGAAGAAGGGACGTCAGATGGTTCTTGCCGGTACCCGGCGCACCGACGAAGAAAAACGATAGCGGCTTGAAACCCCGATCCGCTGGCGGCATTCCCCAGGCGATGGAGAGCTGCGTAACGATGGCATCCACCGCAGCATCCTGCCCGAAGCAGCGCGCCAGGAGATATTCACGAATCTTCGCGACATTCTCAAATGTCTCTGCAAGCGCCTTCTTGCGTTTCTCCGCTATGTCCTGCTCCGCCTCGCGCCGCAGGTTCGCGGTGACAAGCGCATGCGCCTTGTCCACCGATATGCCCTGCACGGCAAGCATGTTGGAGGTTGCCGGCATCGGCTCCCATATCAACGTTCCGGCGATGTGCAGGGAGTCGACCTCCACCTCTTCGGCCACAAAAGATGCAAGCATCTTCTCGATCACGCCGCCGTATGGCGACAGGTAGCGATCCACTTCTGACGACTGGAGGATGCGCTTGGGAGGTTCTTCGCAATCGGCCGGCTTCACGTCCGGCACAGGCACGCCGCCGCCCAGCAACTGTCCAAACGCCTCCGGGTGGACCACGCACACGGCCTCGAACACGTCGGCAATAGTGACAAGCGGATCCGCCTGTGCCGCGACAGCCCTTGAATGTGCCCGCCGTGCGGCTTCCGCCATTACAGCCGCATACCGATTCGTCCTCGGTGGAATCTTTTCAAATTCACGTTCAGCCATGGTTTACCTCGCCAATCTTTTTAAAGCCTTCTCCTGTGCCCGTTAATTGCCTTCATCAATATCGTAATATTCCATTCTACGTTCCTTTTCTTGAAGGCCTCGTTCCTTTCTTTATTAGCAACTCATTCCACGACCTCTGCCGCCTTCTCCTTAGCACGGTCGAGGAGTTCGCCCGTCTTCTTCTTCGCAGCGCCGTAGCCTTCCGCTATGGACTTCTTGGCTGCATCATATTTCTCTCCGATCGACGACTTCACCTTCGGCCAGGTTTTCTTGAGCAGCTGATACGTTTCGCGGGCGGTCTCCTTGACCTTGAGCTCGTCAAGACTTCCCTCTGCAAGATCTGCGTTCCAAAGGACACTGGTACCGTCGTACTTGCAGTTCACGTTGAATCTCACGTATTCGCCGTTGATACTTCCCACAGCCGCGCCGGAAAAGTCTTCGTCAGACTGCTTCACAAGGCGGACGCTCTCAATGACGAGTTCCTTGAGACCTGGCTTCTTAGTGAACTCCTGTTGCATTTCCACCTTGACCTGTTCGGCGATCTGCGCGGAATTCTTCCGACAACCGAGAACAAGCGACAAGCACACGACAAGGAACACTATAGCAGACGCTTTCATCATCTCTCATCCTTAATTTTGTTACTGGGTTTCACGACGAAAAGCCATACGAGAAGCAGAAGCACGACGACAACCAGCGTCCCTGCGCCGCTCCACGCCCAGACGTGCCAAGCCGGCACAGGCGGACTCAACATTTCCATCTGGCGGATCAATTCCCTTATCCCATGATAGTATGTCCACGGCATAAACTTCCCCACGATAGCTTCTCGATCATCATCGTCGGCATTCGCACCATCGGCGTCAACTATCCTGTATTTCAACGAAAACGA
>JAEEGL015097009.1_pt1 | contig 23718 bp, 21 predicted proteins | sample 9134231 | NCBI WGS metagenome assembly JAEEGL01 (sample SAMN16246548, study PRJNA631951) | gut metagenome | biome: gut microbiome; feature: rumen; material: fiber-attached | host: Bos | place: Iran: Karaj | collected 2018-10 | reverse complement strand
TTGTTCACGAGAATCTTTATATTTGTGAACAGCTCTTAAAATTGTAATCTTTTCGATCTCAGTTGGTAGTGGAACAGGTCCACTTACAACTCCACCAGTTCTCTTAACAGTCTCAACAATTTTAGCAGCAGCAGCATCTACACTTCTGTGCTCGAATGATTTTAATCTAATTCTTACTTTGTCTTTAGACATATTAATTCCTCCTTCGCCTATAATTTTTTATAGACTTGCTCCGCGCAAATTACCTGATTTGTTAATTGAGTTTAGTTCAACCCAACCTGGTGTATCAGCAACCTTGCACATCCCAGCCAGTCGTTTACAATTAATTATATGATACATTTTCATAAAAATCAAGCATTTTTTGCCTTAAAATCGAATATTTTTTACATCAAAAGAAAAGATATACAATTTTTTGTATATCTTTAATTATTAATTTTCTTCATCACTCTTTACAATTATTTTTATTTCAGCTTTTTTACCACTTGAACTAAGAGCAGTAATTGTAGCTTCTCCAGGACTAATTGTTCTAACTTCTCCTTTATTATCCACTACCGCTACTTTTAAATTTGAACTCTTCCAAGCTAATTCTGTCTTTGTAGCATCTGTTGGTTGAAAAGCATATAATACTTGATATAAATCCCCTACTTTTAATTCTTTAGTTTGAGGTGTAATTGTAATACTTTCAATATCTATATCAACATTTTTTTGTTTAACATTCAATTCTTTTAGTTTATCTGCTATTGCTTTTTCAAAGCCATCATAATCTAAATCATCTGGTGAAGTAAAATTATATTCTTTTTCTTTTTCAATACTTAAATTACTATATAAACATATCCATTTAAATAAAGCATCATCTAATAATGGGAATCCATCAAATTGACCTACTGTTTTAGAAGCTCCATTATATATATAAGCATAAGTACCAGATTTATTACAATAATTTTTAGCCTCTTGTACTTCTTTCTTAATATAACCCACATCTATTGGATCTTCATCATTCTTAACATTTCTTTCAACACGTTTAACAACTGCCTCTTTATATTTTTCAGAAATATATTTCTCGTCATCCCATAAACTATATAGTAATGTTCTAAATACATAATCTACATAGTGAGTAAGTCTATTCATGCTTTCATTCATACCATTCTTGATATCTTCTGTTTCTGCTACAGCTTGTTCTTTTCCAAGAATTGTTATCTTTGGATTATCATCATCTATATCAAGCTTACATTTTAATCTAGCAATGATATTCTTCTTATTGCTTTGTTCATCACCTTGAACAACTTTATTAAAGAAGTTAATATTTAAATCATTACCAATCTTCTTACCTTCTTTATTTTCTTTTCTTGTATAATCAAATAATGAATAAACAAATGCTTGACCAGGTTTATCTATTTGACCATATCCATTTACTAAACCTTTATTAGCATCATATTCAAATTGTAATAAGAATTCAGGAGCAACAAAGTTCTTTTTAACTCCTTTGTACTTAATTACTCCATAGAAGTAACCATTTAAGTTATCAAGTTGAACATAATAGTCATCTACAGTAACATCTAATGAAATTAATTGAGTGTTAGCTAAGTTCATATAGATATTAACATCTATATTTTCAGTTACTACTGTTCTATCATATAGTCTTTGTATTTCATCCTTAACTTCTTCTTCACTCATTGTACCAATAACATCTGTTACTTGTTTAATGAATTCTTTATCATTTAAATACTTTTTAAATATTGGTTTATATATTTCAGTAATATCTTTATTATTTAATGTACAACTTGCTTTTAAAGCTATTGTAGTTTGATTATTAACTCTTTTAATAGTAATTGTTCTTCTTAATTGATCATTATCTATAATATTAACTATTTCATTTTTAGTTCTTTCTAATATAGCTACAGCATTATCAATTCTATCGTAATCTACTTCATTGAAATCTACATCAGAATATAAAGCTACTTTTCCAGGATATGTTTCATTTAGTTCTTTATTAGTAACATATATTCCACCATCTTTTACAAATACATGAGAATCAAAATTATCATCTTCTGCTATTTTTGTTTCTCCTGTTTCACTTTCAATTTGTAAACCTAATTGTAATTTTCTAAGATCAACATCTATTGCTGCTGAGAATAAAACTCCATCTAGATATTTATTAATATCTCCATCAGTTTCCATATCAACACTAATTTTTAATTTTGCTGTATCTGTTTTACTATTCTTAGCAGAATCTACAACACCAGTAACTGAATCAAATATATTATCGATTGCTTTATCAAATACTTTCGTAGGAGTCATAACAATGAAATAATAAATTGCTACAGCTACCAATAGAATTACAAATATTAATAAAACAGCTATTGGTAATTTTTTATTTTCTTTATCTGCTACAAATTCTTCTTTATCTGAAGATTGAGTAGTTGTTTCACCTTTTGTAATAGTACTTTTTGGATCTTCAGGAACAGCTAAATCAGATGATAATGAATCAGTTGTTTTAGATTCAACAGGTCCTGAAAATAAAGAACTATCTTCTATATCTCCTTTTATTTTATCAATTACACTCGTTTTTTGTGCTTCAACAGGAGCTACAGGCTCATTTGAAGGAACTGGCGCCTCTACAGGTGCAGCTACTTGAGTTTGCTCTGTTGGAACATTAATAGGAACAGGTGGTGTTGCTACTTTAGGCTCAGCTGAAACTACCGGTGCTTCTTGCACTGGCATTGTTTGTACTGGTGTTTCACTTACTGGAGTAGGATTTACTACTGGAGTTTGTGTAACTACACCTGTATTTTCTGAAGCTTGTGCTTCATTATTACTAGTATCACTCATGCTTATCCCTTACCTTTTTATTTATAATATACATAATTATTTTAACATACTATCAAATTATTGTAAACAATAAAAAAATTCATTTAGAATGAATTATTTTATTATTAAACTATTACCTGTCATCTCTTTTGGTTTACTTATACCAAAAACATCAATAATAGTAGGAATTACATCAGCTAGAGTACCTTCTTCTTTTAATTTAATACTTTCATCACATATTACAAAAGGTACTTTATTATCAGTATGTCCTGTTATTACATTATTATTTTCATCTTTCATGCATTCAACATTTCCATGATCAGATGTAATAGCAAGTTGATAGAAGTTTTCATTTGCTTTTTCAAGTATTTTTCCAATACAAATATCACACGCCTCTAATGCTCTTACAATAGCAGGTAAATTTCCTGTATGACCTACTATATCTGGATTACAGAAATTTACAAGTATAAAATCATAATCATCTTCCATAGCATTTAATACTGTTGTTGTTACTTCTGCTATATTCATTTCAGGTTTCATATCAAATCTAGGTACATTTGGTGATGGTACTAACATCTTATCCATATTTTTATCTGAAAAATCTTCAGCTCCATCAAAGAAATATGTAACTTGTTGATATCTTGGCACTTCTGCTATTCTAGCTTGTTTAAAATCTAAATCTGCTAAATATTTTCCAAATGTATTTAATAATACTTCATTAGTATATGCTCCTTCAATCTTTTCAGATGAACTATAAAGAGACATATATTTAACATTATTAAATTTCTTTGTTGAAAACATGTTAAATGAAGGATCAACAAAAGAAGAAATTAACTCATCAATTCTTTCTGGTCTAAAATCAACAAATAATACTCCATCTCCATCGCTTATATTAGTTCCTTTAGTTATAATACTAGGATTAATATACTCATCATTTATATTATTTTTATAATGTAAATCTAAGCATCTTTGATAATCAGCAAATGTATTACCTATACCATATACCATAGCGTCATATGCTTTTTTAACTCTATCATAATTACCATCACTATTCATGGAATAATATCTTCCACAAATAGTACCAACTACTCCAATACCAAGTTTTTTAGCTTTTTCCATAAATGAATCCATATGTTCCATAGCTGCATTACTTGCTTCATCGCATCCATCAGTAATAAAATGGAATACTACATTATTTACATTACATTTTCTAGCAAGTGCTAAAACAGCATAGAAATGTTCTATACTTGAATGACTACCTGAACTTGATAATAATCCTACTAAATGTAATTTTGATTTATTATCTTTAACATGATCCATTATATCTAGTAAATGATCATTCTCAAAGAATGTTTTATCAACTATACTTTCATTAATAATAGAATATGGTTGTTTAACTACTCTACCACTACCAAGAACAATATGTCCTGCTTCACTATTACCTACTACATTTTTAGGAAGGCCAACATTTTCAGCATTACAAGCTAATTTACTAACTGAATACTTATTCATTATTTCAGTTATATTAGGTAAACTAGACATCTTGATAGCATTACCATTATCATTATTTCTAATACCAAATCCATCTAATATTAATAAAATAACCTTTTTCATAAATTTCTCCTGTAAATATTCTAACACAAGTAATAATATTATTCTACATTTTCTATTTTAAGTCTATCACATATAGCATAAATATACTCAGAATTAGTAGGTTTAGCTTTATTTATATCAACACTACTACCAAATATTTCATCCATTAAATCTAAATCTCCTCTAACCCATGATATATCAATAGCATGTCTTATACATCTTTCTACATTTTCTTTAGTAGTATTAAACTTACTAGCAGTAATATCATATAAAGAATTAATAGAAAATGAATTATCATCACAATAGTATAAATTCATAATAGCATATCTAACATAATTAAAACCATTTAAATTCTTAGGCATACCTAAATCACATAATACTTTAGTTATCCTATATATTAAACTATTATTATTTTCAATAATATTCTTTTCATTTATTTCAATTAATACTTTCTTTAAATCATCATAATTAATAGGTTTAAGAAAGAAATAATCAATTCTAATACCTAACATAGATATCATATTACTTATTATAGATGACGAAATAATAACTATTTTAGTTTTAAGATTATTATCTTTGATATATTTAACAACACTATATCCATCTTTATTAGGCATAATTAAATCAAGAATAATAATATCTATTTCATTAGATAAATATTTAATAGCTTCATTTCCATCTTTAGCAAGTCCCATAATTAAAATACCATTATCATTATTAAAATGGTTTGAAATATCATTTAAAAAAGATTCATCATCATCTACTACTAATACCTTTATCATAAATATATTATAAAATAAAAATGAACATAATTGTTCATTCTATTACAAAATTTAATAATTCTTTTAGTTTAGGAATACTAGTACTTACTCTTCCAATAACTAGTCCATCACATATATCATATATTTCTTTAACATTACTTTTATTGACTATACCACCATAATATACAGAAATATCTACATGATATATGTTTTTTATGTATATTTTTATACGTTTTATCATTTTAGATATCTTATTTACATCAGCTTCTTCAAATCCACCAATAGCCCAATTAGGGTCATATACTATAGATAAGTATTTTAAATCATTTTTATCTAATCCATTTAAATACATATTCAAATCTCTTTTAATATGGTTAAATGCATACTTAGTTCTAGTATTTTCACCTATATACAATAATGTATTAAAATGATTAGTTAATGATTTAAATAACTTTTCTTTAGATTCATATGAATTCTCATTCATAAGTCTTCTTCTTTCATGATGAGCAACCATTGTATATTTAACATTACAGTCTTTTAGTTGTTCTAGATTTATTTCTCCAGTGAAACTACCTCTTTTAGAACTATAGAAGTTTTGAGCGCCAAGTGAAAAATTAGTATCTTTAAACATAGGTATATACATTACTGGTGGAAATAATACTACTTCACAACCATTAAATCTAATCTTTTTAAATTCATGTTTAAATAATACCATCTCATCATAAAGAAAATAACTTTTTTGATTAAGAATTATTTTTTTCATTTTACCCTTTTAATCTTTCTAATGTTTTAAATCTCTTTCCTTCTAAATATTCCAATGTGGATCCTCCACCAGTAGATGCATAGTATAAATCAATTTTAAAATACTTTGATGCACTTACTACATCTCCACCAGCAAGAATTGTTTTATATTCCTTTTTACTAAGATATTTCATTATAGATTTAGTACCTTCTTCATATTCTTTTTCTTCATATTTACCTAAAGGTCCATTCCATAAAACCATCTTTGCATTTTCAAGTTCACTCTCAAATAACTCAATAGTTTTAGGTCCAATATCATAACCAATATCTTTCTTATTTAATTTATCAATATCTTTTACACCATTTTGTGTTACTACATCAATTGGTAATACAATCTTTTTACCATATTTCTTTAATACTTTAGAAGCATAATCTAATTTATCTTCTGATACTAAAGATGAACCTACATTAACTCCTTTAGCCTTTAAGAATGTAAAACACATTGCTCCACCAATTAATAATTTATCAGATTTAGTAATTAAGTTATCAATTACACCAATCTTATCATCAACTTTAGCTCCTCCTAAAATTAATGTTTTGTCTTTTTTCATTACTTCATTTAATACTTTTGTTTCTTCTTCAACTAAGAAACCTGCATATGAAGGTAAATATTTAGAAATACCATATGTAGATGCATGACATCTATGAGCAGTTCCAAAAGCATCAAGAACATATATATTTCCTAAACTAGCCCAATATTTTGAAAGGTTTTCATCACAAGAACTCTCTAATGTTTTAGGTACATCTTCAAATCTTGTATTTTCAACTAATACAATTTCTCCTTCTAGCATATTTTCAACAGTTTCTTTTAATAATTCTCCTCTTGTTTCAGGAACAAAATAAACAGGAGCATTTACAAGTGTTGATAAATGCTTAGCAACTTCTTTTAATGAATTAGTTTCTTTATCTTCAAAAGTTTTAACTCTACCTAAATGAGATAATAGAATTATTTTAGCTTTCTTTTCTATTAAATAATTAATAGTTTTTAAACTAGCAACTATCCTATTATCATCTAAAATCTTACCATTTTTCATAGGTACATTATAGTCAACTCTAACTATTACTTTTTTACCTTTTAATTTTGCACTAGTCAAACCTTTCATTCTTTTTCCTACCCTTCATATTTATCAAATATCTTTTTAGCGTCTTTTTTCAAATTATCAAATGTTGTATTAATAACTTCTTCATCAAAATTATTAAAATCATCTAAATCTATCTCTGTTTTATGTTTCTTTTGTTCTTCAGTTAAACCATTATCAAAATTAGGTCTAAACATATGAATACTAATAGCATCTTTATATACTGCTTTAATATCATTTATTTCTTTCTTAAATCTTACATCACTAATGATAATAGCGTCATAGAAGCATGAATATACATCTATATCATCTATCATTCTTTTAATGAATAAATCATCTTTTTTAAGTTCTTCTCTTATTACATTAGTACCTAATTGTTGTAATAATTCTCTTGGTTTATCTTCTTCTGTTAAATTCCATCCAGTCATTTCTCTAGCATAGTATTTAATATATTTTGATAATTGAGTTACTATTACAGTTTTACCATTTTCTTCATATATTTCTTTAAGAAAAGATGAGAAAGTATCTTTCCCATGTTTAGCTTTTCCACCAATTAGATATATTGTTGGTTTTCTTTTATTAACTTCCATTATTCTCCCCCTGTTTCATTTGTTTGATTTGTTTCATTTGTTCCATTTGTTGTTTTTTCAAATGCACTAGGTAATACCATCCATGCATTTGGAAGATATCTTTCACCTGAATAACCATAACCAACTGGTTTATTGATTAATTCTCCTTTTGATGTAGGAGTCTTTCTAGCATATAAAGCACTAGATCCTCCACCATCTAAGTTAGCAGCATTAACACAACCATATTTAACAAATAAATCTGCTAAATCAGCCATACTAATACCTACAGATTTAGAACTTCTTCCATCTATAACAATAAATAAAACTATACCATCTTGACGTTGTCCAATAGCACTTCTATTAGCAATTCCCCATCCACCATTTCCTTTAAATGTAGATTTAACTCCATTTACTACAAGGAAAGGTCCAAATTCAACAGCTCTATCCATTCCATCAGCAATTGCTTGTTTAGCACTACTCTTTGTAAGCATTAAAACATTATCTTTAGTAAATCCAATAAGTCCTCCACCTTTATTAATCTTTCTACCTACATAATATACTTTTCCATCTTTAATAGATGTTCCTGTATTTCTATTACCATATGTGTTATAAACACCACTTGCATTCATAGCAACATACGCTTTCTTTCTCTTTGCCATTGTTGATAAATATTCACCAGCACCACCAAATTTACTTGAGAATACTAATTCTACATCTGCTGGATCATAGATAACAATCATGTATCCACTCCATTTATCACCAGATATTTTTACATACTTATAAACATCATTTCCTTCATCTTTTTCAAGAACTTGTTTTTCATAGCTTGAACTATATGTTCCACTATTAAAATCAGGATTAAATGTAATAGCACTAGTATCTGTTCCTTCATCAGATTCAATAATCTTATTATTATCTAATACTTTATCAACCATTTCTTCACTATATAATACATAAGCAAAATATTTATGATTCATAGTAGTCATAGCAGTTGTAACAAGTAAATCTCTAAAATATGAGATTGGTCCATATGCTAAAAAGAAACATATTACAGCACATATATCTATGAATATAACTAGTTTTGCTACAAAACTCATTTTTCTCTTAGGTCTATTTGTTTTCATTAGCCACTCCTAATACATATGGTTTGTCTAAACTACCATCTCCACTTTTAACTTCCATAGTGGATTTTAAATAGAAAGAACTTCTTACATTATATTCTGTATTAATTGAATCACTATATACATTACCTTCTTTTGTAATAACAGAAATAACATCATAAGATTCAATACCTCTTGAAATAGTTAAAACATTCTTTAAATCATTAACATACATATCACCTAATCCAAGCATACCAACTTTTAATTTAACATTAGATGTATATTTATTAGCATAATCTAAATTTCCTAATTCAAGATTACCAATATACCAAGGACTTTCCACAATATTATCATCTTCTATAGTTTTATAATATTCATCATTTAAATATCTACCTATAGTCTTACTATTTTTAGAATATTTATTATTTGTTCCACCAAATGATTTAAGAAGTTTTCCTTCTAAATCATCAAGTACATCAGTACCTGCTACTTTAGTAGTTTCTTCAGTTCTATTAACTACTCTATACTTAACATCTTTAAAACTAACATAATCTCCAACATAAACATCAGCTAATGTTTTAACATCATGTTTTTCTATAACATAAGGACTATTTTTAGTACCTTTTCCACTTATTAATTCAGTATTATAATTAATAGTAATAACTGGTCTAACACCACTAACAGTAGCTATATTTTTAATAACACTAATATCTCCTGATGGAGTAATATAATATACTTCATTATTTTCATCTAATGTTGATAAATAATAACTTTCACCATTATTTAAGAAACTAGATTTTCCACCTGCTTCCTTATAATCATATAAAGATAATAATGTTATTCTATTTTCATCATTTATTTCATGACATTCAATATTTTCAACATCTGATATCTTATCACTACACATATTTGTAAAATCTAATATTTCAGTATTAAATAATATGTTTTCAAATATACCACTATGATCCTTATCAGACATATTTAACCATTTATTAATATATGAATTATTATATCCATGCTCTAAACCAGAATACATTAAAGTAACATTCTTTTCACTTACAGCATAAATATTATTCTTAGAATCTATACCAAGAATTCTATATGTATTTCCAGAATAAGTTAAATAATTATCATTAACTTCTCCTTTATATCTACACATACTAGTATCATCATCACACACTAAGCCTTTAGTTAAATCAACATAACTTCTTTTCTTTCTTAGAGCATCAACTAAAAGAGAAGTTTCATTCTCTCCACCGCTAGCATGTTCTAATTTATAATATTTTATTAATCTACCAGTATAAAAACCGATTATTGCCATAATAACCAATATATTTATACATAATATTACTCTTCCTACATTAAGTTTTTCTCTTTTAGCCATAATTTATCTCCTAATCGCCAAAATCATTTTGATATGCTATTAAACTAGCATTAATAACTCCATCTACCCCACTAAATTGATCTACTATATTAGTATCAACTTTTCCATTATCTTTAATATCTAATTCAATTGATAATTCAACTTCTTTTCCAAATATAGATTTACTTCTAACTTTGAATTTTCTTAATTTTTTAAGTCTTGCTAATACTTCATTATGTGCTTTTTCATTATATTTAATAACTAATAAATATCTATTGGATACTCTGAATCCCATTAAATATGCTCCAAAGTATAAAACTCCAATTGCTAGAGATGCAACTATTGATGGAACATATAATCCAGCACCAGTCATAATACCAGCAGAAATTCCCCAGAACATAAAACTTGTATCAACAGGTTCTTTAATAGCTGTTCTAAATCTTACAATAGATAAAGCACCAACCATACCTAATGATAAAGAAATGTTTGAACTAATTGTTCTAATAATCATTGCTGTTACCATAGCTAGCATAATTATACATAATGAATATGCTTTTGAATAAACAACTCCAGTATAAGTCTTTCTATAAACATATACTATAAATAAACCAATAGCAAATGCTATTATTAATGATAGTAGCATTGATCCTACTGATACTGTACCAGTAAAGTTTTCAAGTACAGATTTTTTTATTGTGTCAACAACACTCATTTTTACACACTCCTTACTTTATACTTCTACATAATGCAAATTTACTAACTGCTTCCCTACAAGAAGGAATATCATTTAATATATTTGCTATATGTAGTGGTAATACTTCATTAAATTTAACTTCTAAAACTTGTTTACCTTTTTCATCTAAATTATATGTTGGCATTTGACTATCAAATAAATCATAATTATATAAACCACTTTCAATATTTGAATCAAATGTTATTCTTACATCACTTACAGGATAAGTAAATGCAATTCTATGATATCCAACTATAATTGATGGAATTAATCCTTTAGTTTTAGAGTCATAAATAAACTCTTCTAACAACCCTTTAGGATTATCAATTTTATCTAACTTACCTTCTAATATTTTACAATATATGTCTTCTGAAATCAACATTTGCTCTTTAGCTGTATAGTTATTATGTTTCATCTTTTTCTCAAGTCTTATGAAACTTCTATCATCATTATATATCCTAATTCTATACTTTTTACGATATAAAACTCCATCCATTTTTTCATAATATGATTTAGATTCTCTATCATCAAAATATAAACTCTTGATAACATAAGAACCATCAGTATAATAAGCAAATTTATCAGGTTCCATTATTAATGATAACTTTTGTTGTAAAACTTTAGCTGCTGCATTAGATATTTTAAATTTTAATTCATGTCTATATTTATACGTCTTACTCATATTAATCACCAAAATATTTCTTATACTCAGCATTCGATAAATTGAAGTATGATCTAGCTTGACTCTTCATATAAGAATTCCTTTTCTTAGCAAAGTTTTTAACATAATTAATATTAGTTTTATATCTAGAATATGAAATATTATCCCATCTCTCAAGATTTCTCTTTATTTCATCTTCTCCTACTTCTTTAACAATATCATCTAATTTTTTACTTACTGTGTTATAATTCCATGTATTTTTTAAATTATATGATAATCTTTCTAAGAATGTTTTCTTAAATTCACTACTCTTCATCATATTTCTAAGTAACGTTGTTGGGAAATTCCAACCACCCATACCATATGAATTAGTATAGAAAGTATAATAATTAACATTAACATTATAATATGCCGAGTCCATATCATAGAAAATAAATTTCCATTTACCATTATCTACCTCTGGATTTGAGAAATATCTAACATTTAAAATATCATAATTAGATGCATATATTTCAGCTATCCAAAAATCACACATATTTTCAATATCAACTTGTTCTTTAATTTTTTCATAATTATTTTTATTAGATAATGAATTATTAGTTATCCATTTAATCATATTGTTATATTTTTTATTAGATCCTGTTTTAACTTCACCATCTACTCTTAAAATATCAGTATTCGTTTTAGTAGCTGCTACATTATAATGATTTGCTACAAATGTTTCATCTACTTTTTCACGTAAGAAATATAATCCCCAATATTTACCATTAACATAAACAACAACAGGTTTATATGCTTGAACATCTACATCTGTATATTGTTTCATTAATGATGTTGCCATTATATCTCTAATAAGAATTCTCTTAGACCATTCAAATTCATCTTGAGAACCAGTACGAAGTATTAATGAATTATATACTGAACTGTCTACATCATCAAATACTTTATAATTCAAATTAGCTGGTCCATATTGTTTTTTAAACTTAAGTTCATAACTCTTTTTTCTATAACTTCTTGTAGAACCACCAAATAACTTAAGTCCAGCATCTATTTGAAATCCACCACCATCTTGTTCTAATAATTCAGCATTAACTTTCTTAGTTATTTTAGATTCAGTAGAAGTATTAGCATTAATAGTATTAAAATCACCTGGATTTAAAGCTAAGCTTATTACATCAAGTTTATGATTTTCATTTACTATGTATGAGTATGTTTCAACTGCACTTCTAAGTCTTCCGCTCTCTTTACTCATTATTCTTAAAACAGTAGTCTTCTTAATAGTAAGAGGACTACTGTATACTTTTGAATCTGTAGTTGGTGTTGAACCATCTAACGTATAATAAATTTTTCCACTTCCATTAATAGCGACTTCAAATCCATTTGAATCATTGAATATACCACTTTTTACCGATGCATGAGGTACATAAGATACTGAAGCAGTACCACTACCATTTTCAGCATTTGGTGTTGGAGAACTATAATAATATGCTCCATAGTTCTTTCCTTTACCATAAGAGTAACCTTTTGGTATATCATTTAAGAATAATGTATCAATTACTTTTCTATTTTTAGATAAGTAAATACTTTCAACTTCACCTAATTTAAATCCAGCATGATAATATGATGAATTAGATAAATTTTCATCTCCACTAGCCATTATTATAAAGTATTTACCACTTTCTAATTCTTTATTAGGTAATTTATAAGCACAAATATCATTTGTTGATGTACTTAAACAATATTCACTTAAATTAATTGTTTCACTAGAATTGTTATATAATTCTATCCAATCATAATAATTACCACCATTTTGTTTTAAATGAGAATAATTACTATTCATAGCTTCATTTATAATAAGTGTTTTAGGTGTAGACATACATTTCTTTTGGAAACCTTCAATACCATCATTGTTATTTAAATATCCAGGAGATATTGCACTACTTACATTAAATGTTTTACCTTCTCTTATGTAAGCAACACCATTTCCAATATTATCATATTTAACTTTATCAATAACTTTACCCTTATTATTTGTTAATACTACAACACCAGATTTATTTCTTAATTTAAATGATGTACTATACTCACCCTCTGTTCTACTCTTTCCTGAAGTATATACAAGTAATACTTCTCCAGAACCAATTGTAGTATTAGGTATTTGCCATTTAAAGCTTACACTTTCATCATTAGATAAACTATATCCACTTAAATTAACTGAACTACTACCATTATTAATGATTTCAATATATCCACTATATTCACCATTCTTATTAATAAAGTTTCCCCTATTTTCAGGAAGTATTTCATTGATAACAATATCACTATCTTCATCTGATTCTAATGACTTAACAAAAGCATCATATCCTTCATTAGTATTAGCAAATCCAGGTGTTGGTTTTATTTGATTAACCCATTTACCATCTGTATTTCTTGCCATTACTGTATTTGAATCAAGAGCAGGTACTTCAACAGCATCTACTACTTTTCCATTTGGTTTAAATAATGTTAGTATTTCTCCACCAGCACTCTTTAATTTAAAGTTTGCTATTAAACCTTTTTCTCTTATTCCACCAAGGAATACAACTACATATCCTTTAGCGGGAATAACAGTTTCAGGGAATACCCATTTAACACTAGATTCATCACTTAAACCATAATCTTTAAGATTTATATCATGATCATTACCATTAAATATTTCAACATAATCATAAAGGTTACCATTACTACTTGTAATAACACCTTTATTAGATGTCAATATTTCATTTAATACTAGTTTTCCAATATTAATATCTCCATCTCCAAGGTCTTCTTCTTTAAGTTTTTTAGTATTAGGTCCAAACAAAAGACTTGCTAATAATAGTATAACTATTAGCAATAAACTAATTGCAAAGAATTTAATATTTTTAAAAAAACCTTTAGTATCAAACTTCATATTTAAACTCCTATATTATTATACTATATTAGGATATATAATTCTACCTAAAAATAAAAAAAAGCATCATTTTTGATGCTTATAATGACATGTTTTGTTCATCATTTTGTTGCTTCATTTTATTCATTTGTACTAACATATCTTTCATTTTTTCTAAACTACCTTTATATTTATCAGCAAACCCCTTCATTTTAGGATTCTTTTCAAATAATTCTTTCTTATCAGAAACAATTTTATCTAAATCACCTATTCTCTTAGGTACATTAGAAATATAACTAATTAATTGAGCTTTAGATACCCTTATTCTAGAACCATCTTCTATTCTTCCTCTAAATACTCCTACTTCTTCATTATACATTTGCAAAACCTCCTATTGCCTCATAAAATAAGTTTTTAGCATATTGTAATTCCTCTTCAGATCTAATTGGTGATATAGCAAGTTCATTATTCTTTTCATGTGCTTCTGCAATAGTTAAATCAACATGATTAGCATCACCCTGTATTTTACTAGAAAAAACTATATATAATTTATTAGTTTCAGTACCAGATAATATTGATATTAAATCAACTTCTCGCTTGTTACTTAACTCATCAACAACTGTAATTATTTGTTTTGGCATACTTCCTCCTAATCTATACGAATTTCATCTTTATTTTTATTAAGTATTACTACATAAGATATACCACCTAATAATTTAGCAACCATCTTAACATTATTATATATTAATTATATAATTTTATGTATAAAAAAAGCAAGTTTTTTAACTTGCTTATTTTCCAAATGAAAACAAAAAGTATATTGCAATACCAAGTGATATTGCCATTACAGTTATTGATAATATTGAATATGCATCAAATTCAAATTTTTTCTTTTCTTTCTTTTCCTCTTTGTCTTCCATTATATCTCCTACATAAATAATTTCATTGTTCTAATCATTTGTGCAGTATATCCTACTTCATTATCATACCAAGCTATTACTTTAAGAAGTTGTTTTCCATCAGCTTCAACTACATTAGTTAATAATCCATCTACCATAGCTCCACATTGCTCACCAATAATATCTGAACTTACTAATGGTTCTTTAGAAAATCTTAAAGTTTTACTTTGATTATTGAAGAATGCTTTATTAACATCTTCTACAGTAACATGTTTTTCAACTTCTACTGTTACATCTACTACACTACCATCACCAACTGGTACTCTAAATGCATTTCCATCCATTTTACCATTTAAATGAGGTATTACTTTGCCTATTTGACTAGCTGCTCCTGTACTTGTAGGTATTATATTTAAAGATGCTGCTCTACCACGTCTTGAATAAATACCTTTTTTATGAGCAATATCTAATGTTTCTTGATCATTTGTCATAGCATGAACTGTTGTCATAAATCCTTTAACAATATGATATTTATCATCTATTACTTTTAGTACTGGTGCTAAGCAATTTGTAGTACAAGAAGCTGCACTAATTATTTTATCATTTTTAGTTAATGTTTTATGATTAACTCCATATACTATAGTTTTAGCATCATCTTTAGCAGGTGCACTTATAATTACATGTTTTGCTCCTGCTTTTATATGAGCTTGACATGCTTCTTTAGAAGTAAATGCTCCAGTACATTCAAGTACAACATCCACTTTTAATTTACCCCATGGTAATTTAGAAGGATCTTCTTCAGCAAATACTTTAATTTTTTTACCTTTAACAATTAATCCATCATCATTATAACTAACCTTACCTTTTAATGTTCTATGAGAAGAATCATATTTATAAAGATAAGCTAATTGTTCATTACCAGGTGTTCTATTATTAATTGCTACTACTTGAACATTTTTTTCATCTTGTAACAATCTAAGTGCCACTCTACCAATTCTACCAAACCCATTTATTGCTACTCTAAGCATATTCTCTTTTCCTCCTATTCAAAATAACTATTTCCAATAAATTCTCTTAATACACTAACATTTGGGACATATTCGCTAGGTATATTTAAGAATCCTTTTAAGAAATTTAATATTCTAATTGCTTCTTCATAATTAGCAGAACCTTTATCAATTGAATATAATAATGGTTCAGCATATGTTTTTAATACACCTATTTCATATGCAAGTGCTGTATTTATAATTAAATCTGCTTCCCTTTGATGTGGATATACAAATTTACTTTCACTATTTCTCATACTAGCCCAATTAGTTAATGTTTGTTCAGCAGAATATCCTCTTGTTCTATAATCTCTAACTAATCTTCTAAGAAGTCTAACATCAGTAGTAGGCATATGATTATGTCTATCTAATCTAATTGGTGTAAATGGACTAATATATAATCTTAATTTATTTTTCTTTGGAATAGCATGATTTAGTTTTTCACTAATTGCATGTAAGCCTTCTACTATTAATACTTGATTCTTTTCAAGATGAATAGCAGGTGTTTTATATTCTTTTTTACCTGTTATGAAATTGAATGTTGGCATTTTAACAGATTTACCCTCCAATAATGCTTTCATTTGAGCATTAAATAATTTAATATCTAATGCTTCTACGCATTCAAATTCATAAGTTCCATCTTCTTTCTTAGGAGTTTGTTCTCTTTCTAAGAAATAATCATCTGTAGATATTACTAATGTATCAACACCAAGTGTTTTAAGATACATTGATAATTTTTTAGATGTAGTAGTTTTACCACTTGAAGATGGACCTGATATAAATATAGATTTAATAGTTTTACTATTTACTACTTTAGTTGCTACATTTAATAAATTTTGTCCATATAGTATTTCATTAGCTTGAATAAAGTCAGATATTGTTCCTTCAACAATCATCTTATTTAAATCTCCAGCAAATCTAACTCCCATTCCACTTAATTCTTTATCATATTTCTTAAATGCTTCTAGAACTTTAGGAATAGAAGAAAACTTAGGGATGATATTATCAATTGGATAAGATATTGCTATTCCATTAGGAGCAACATAACTTAAATCAAATCTTTTTAATAATCCAGTTGAAGGTGGCATTACATAATAGAAATAATTATATTCACTATCTAATTCATATAATGTAACATTATCATTTGTCATATATGTATAATTTAGAACTTTTTCACTTTCTCCTAAACTTTCTACATAATCACAAGCATCTTCTCTATCAACATTAACTTTTCTAAATGGAATATCTTTATTACAGATTTCCTTCATTTTTTTCTTAATGTTTAATACTGTATCATAATTCAATTCTTTTTTAATTTGTATTTCAGTATAGATAGCTTTATCAAGAGCATGTTTAATATTTACAACTGTTTTATCTCCAAATAATTCTTTAACTGCTAAAATATATACATATTGTAAACCTTTTACGTATATTTTTTGACCAATTTTATCACTTGCATATATATATTTAACATATGCATCATCATTTATCTCATAATCAGCATCAACAATTTCTCCATTTATTCTAAGAGCAATAATAGAGTCATCTCCTATTTGTTTAAGTACATCTCTAACAGTAGTGCCTCTAAATATCTCCATTTCTTTGCTATCTTCGAATAATAATTTTACATCTCTATCTTTCACACGTATCACCCTTTATTATATATATTATAATACCAAATTATTTACCAATTGTGAACAATCAATCGTCCATTTCACACTTATCAATGATTTCTTTTATTTTTCTGAATCTATGATTGATACAACTCTTTGTAATTGGTTTTTCTGTTTCACTACTTATAATATCAGCTAATTCTTGCATAGAACTATCTGGATATTTCTCTTTATAGATACATATTGTCTTTATTTTATCATCTAACAAATCAAAATCAGTAACCTCTTTTAATCTATTTATTAGTCTTAATTGATCTTGACTAGCATTAAATATTTTATCTACATTAGCTTGTTCACAATTATTAAGTCTATTTGTCATATTTTTATGATCTCTATATATTCTAATATCTTCATAATAAAATAATGAATTAGTTGCATTTAACATTCTAATAAAATCACTTATCTTTTCAGCTTCTTTTATATAGACCATATAATTTTTATCTCTTTTAATTATCTTACTATTAAGATACAATTCATTTAATAAATCATTTACATAATTAGCTGTTTCATAATTATTAATAACAAATTCTAAATGATATCTACTAGTCTTAGGATCATTTATACTACCACACATCTCAAATATTCCTCTAAGATATGCTCTTTTATCTTCTTCTTCATCTAAAATATAACTTTCAGGAATATATATTCTCTTACCATCTTTTACTATAGATAAATCATTAAGTATTAAATCCATTTTTTCATTAATAGTTAGAGTAACTATTTTATTCTTTCTAAGTGAATTAATTCCACTACTATCCATATCTATTTCAACATGATAAATATCTCTTATTAATTTATATAATCTTCTTGCTACACTTAAATTCTCAAGTATTATTTCAAATTTATCATCATATATTTTAATACCTATATTTAACATAGCAGATAATTCTGCATATTTTTCTGAATCTGAATATTCAAGTGGACTAATTTCACCTTTTATATTACTTGTAAATGACATAATACACCCCCATTACCATCTAGAAGTAAATGCTTTACCTTTTGATGGGAAACTTATATAATTACGTGGATTTACATAATTACTACCTTGCATAATACCAAAGTGTAAATGAGGACCAGTTGTACAATAATCATAACTTTCTCCTCCACCTGATTTTCCTATTACAGATGCTGTAGTAACAAAATCATTTAATTTAACGCTTATTGAATGTAAATGCATATATATTGTAGTATATTCTTTTCCTTTAACTCTATGTTTTACATAAACAACATTTCCACCACAACTAGAGTTCTTTTTATTTGGATTAGCAACTTTAGTTATTTTAGATACAATTCCAGCAGCACTTGCATATACTGGAGTATTTGTTGGTACTCCTATATCTACTCCATTATGTAATCTATAATAATGAAGTGTTGGATGATATCTCATACCATATTCACTAGTTATTGCCCCTTTAGCAGTTGGTCTTATAAATCCATCAGCATATGGAACATCAACACAATCAAGTATTGCTATTGTATCAGGGCAATTCTTTTCTTTATATAATTTTTCATAAGCTGCTACTTCTTTTTTACTAGCTTCATAATCTGCCTTAGCATCTTTATGATCATCTACTAAATCATCCATAGATAAATTATATTTTTTTAATGTAACATTTAATTTAGATAACAACGCTTCAGATGCCTCTATTTGTTTTTCTAAATTAGCTTGTTCTTTTTTATTCTCTTCTATTAAGACATGCATTTGTTCAATTAACTCATCATTATATTTAGTTAATTGTTCTATAACAGCACTTCTATATATAAAATCTGTAAATGATTTAGATTTAAATATATATTCTAAATATACATTCTCTCCATCAGATAATTGTAAAAAGTTTAATAAGTTATCTATTTCAATTTGTTTATTTTCAATTTCACTTTCATAGAAAGCTACTCTTTCTTTAGATTCTTTAATACCATTTTCACATTTATCTATTTCATCAGCAGTTGAACCAAGTTCTTTTTCTATTTTTTTAATACTACTTTGAACTTGTTTTTGTTTTGCTGCGATAGCATTTACAGTAGCTTTATCTTTAGCTAATTTATCTTTCAAATCTTTTAATGTAGTATTATTAGACACAGCAAAAACATTACTCATAAATATAAAAGTAATAAATATCGTAAATAATACTTTTGCTGCTTTTTTAAACATACTACCACCTAGCTTTGAATGATTTACCTTTTGATGGGAATTTAATCATCTTTCTTGGATTAATAGTACTACTACCAGTTGATCCAGGAAGAATCATGAAATGAAGATGTGCTCCTGTAGAACATCTATCCCATCCACCATTTCTTTTTAATGTGTAGCCACCGCCACCACTTTTACCTATAACTGTAAGAACAGTTACTTTTTGACCCATAGAAACATTAATACTTGCTAAATGCATATATCTTGTTCTATATATTGTTCCTTTAATACTATGTCTTATTGTTACAATATTACCACCACAAGAACTCTTCCTTGTAATACCAACAACTGTACCACTTGCAGCAGCATATACTGGAGTATTTAATGGTAAAGCAATATCTATACCACTATGTAATTCTCTACCATGAATTGGACATCTTCTATATCCCCATTCACTTGAGATTGAACCTTTAGCAGTTGGTCTTATAAAACCACTTGCTGTTTCAACAGTAAGACATGCATCTAATTCTACTGTTTCCTTACAATTATTTTGTTTATATATAGATTCATAATAATTTAATGTTCTTTTTCTATCAGCAATAGTGTCATCTATATTAGAGTGAGCTGTTTCTAAATCTTTTAAACTAACATTATAACTTGATAATTTCTTTTCTAGATTAGCTATAGATTGTTCATTTTTATCTATTTTGTCATTTAATTCATTTTGAAGTCTTTTATTTTCTTCAATCATTTCATACATTTCATTAATTAACTCATCATTATATTTAGTTAATTGTTCAACTACAGCTGTTCTATATATAAAATCGGTAAATGATTTAGATTTAAATATATATTCTAAATAAACATTATCTCCATCAGATACTTCTAAAAAATTTACTAAATTATCTATTTCAACTTGTTTATTATTTATATTTTCAGTTAACTCATCTATTTTTTCTAACAAATCTTCTATTTCATTTTCATACTTTTCAATATCATCTTCCAAACTAGCAATTTCGTTTTGAGATTTCTTGATATTATTTTGTACATCTTTTTGTCTTTGAATTAAAGCATTACGATTTGCTTCATCACGAGCAAGTTCATCTTTAACTTCTTTTAATGTTTTGGCACTTAAATTGCCTATTAAGAGAAAGAAACATAATATACCTATAATTGTATAATATATTCTTTTCATCATATTTTTAAATATTTCCTTACTGCTCTATAACTACCAAAAGCTCCTACTACTACACCAATAGCAAATAAAGTAACTATTATTGAGAAATATAAATCAGATGGATTTACTAATCTAATAATATCAGTAAATATTTTTCCACCCATCTTATCATATAGATATTTATATCCAAAGCAACATCCTACTACTGGAATAATTGCTCCTAGGAAACCTAATATAATTCCTTCAAAGAAGAATGGTTGTCTAATAAATGCATTTGATGCTCCAACTAATCTTCTTATTTCAATTTCTCTACTTCTTGATTGAATAGTAATTTTAATAGTATTTGCTATTAAGAATGCAGTTACTATTATTAATGATGCTACTACTGCATACATTATCTTTTTAACTAAATCAAATATTTTGATTAATTCTTCTACAGAACCTTCTCCATATTTAACAATATCAACATGTTCTATTTTACTAATCTCATCTGCTGTTTTACCAATACTATTAATATCTTTAACTTTTACTAAATATGTATCTTGTAATGGATTAGTTTCATCAGTATATTGAGATAATATACTATTAAATACTTCTGAATCTTGTTGCATAGATTCTTTTACATCATTTTTAGAATCAAATTCTATTTCTTTAATATTATCTAAAGCTTCAATAGCTGTTTTAACAGAACCAATAGTTTCTTCATCTATTTTTCTTTCTAGGAATACAACTATAGTCATATCTTCTTCTACACCTTGAGTGAAATAATTAACATTCTCAGTTAATAATATACTAAATCCTACTAATATAAGTGTTATTGTTATACAAGATATACTTGCCATAGATAATGAGAAGTTTCTAAATACACCTTGAAAAGATTCTTTAATATTACTTTTTAATATTCTAAATGCTTTCATCTACTTTATATCTTCCTTTCATATTATCTGAAGCAACCATACCCTTTTTAATAGAAATAACTCTTTTCTTCATTTTATTAACTATTTCTTTATCATGAGTTGCCATTATTATAGTAGTTCCCAAATCTTTATTGATTGATTCAATTACTCCCATAACTTCCATAGACATTTCAGGATCTAAATTACCAGTTGGCTCATCACAAATAAGTATTTTAGGATCATTTACTATAGCTCTAGCTATACTTACTCTTTGTTGTTCACCACCAGATAATTCACTTGGATAACTTCTTACCTTATCTTTTAATCCAACTTGTTCAATTGCTTTTAAAGTTCTTGCTCTAACCTCACTTGTTTTCATTCCATAAACTTCTAAAGCAAAAGCAACATTTTCATAAACTGTCTTTTTAGGTAATAATTTATAATCTTGGAATACTACTCCTAATTTTCTTCTTAATTTATAAACTTTTCCATTTCTTAATTTAGCCACATTAATACCACCAACATATATTTCTCCTGCTGTTGGTTTTTCTTGTCTATATAGTAGCTTTATAAATGTAGATTTACCACTTCCTGATGCTCCTATAACAAAAACAAATTCTCCTCTTGAAATTGATACATTAACATCATTTAATGCTGCTACACCATTACCATACCTCTTGTATACATTTTTAAATTCTATTAGTTGCATATAACCTCCTTATTGTAGCGGAATACTACTTTTTTTAGTACCACCTAATACTTCATAGCAATCACTAACTACTATGAAAGCATCACTGTCTATTTCCTTAATAGCACTCTTTAGTAAAGAATATTTTTCTTTAGGAACAACACACATAAGCATTTTACTTCTCTTATGAGTGAAAGCTCCTTTAGTTTCTAATTCTGTTACTCCACTACCAATTATATTTAAAATAAAATCTGTTACTTCATCTATCTTATCTGTATGTATAAAGAATGTTTTAGCATAATTTATACCTATCAATATCTTATCTACCATTTGAGTACTAATAGTTGTAATAATTAGTGAATACATGATAGCTGTATATCCCATTGTAATACCACCTGCTAAGATAATGATATAAGCCATATATCTTAATAATTCACCAATTGTTCTCTTGGTATACTTTTCAAGTACTACAGCAAGTATACTAGTACCTCCAGTATTAAATCCTGATTTGTATACTAAACCTTCTCCAAAACCACCAACAATTCCTGCTGCTAGTACATATAATAGTATATTATCAAAATGAAAGTTTATCAATTCAGCAAAATCACTTGTAAAATATACAAAAGCAGTATATACACTAGCACCAACTATACTTAATAATGATTTTCTAGTACCTATAGTAAATATACTTATTAAAATGAATATTACATTTCCTATTAAAATTACTAAAGATGAATTAATAGAAAATATCTTGTTTAAAATAATTGCTATACCACCTAAACCACCTAATACAAAATTATTTTGTACACAGAATAGATTAAAAGATATA